>Ga0316221_1001104_pt1 | contig 29907 bp, 23 predicted proteins | sample TBH18007metaG_FD_206003 | JGI IMG/M metagenome (GOLD analysis project Ga0316221, IMG submission 206003) | Freshwater microbial communities from Trout Bog Lake, Wisconsin, USA - TBH18007 | ecosystem: Environmental > Aquatic > Freshwater > Lake > Hypolimnion/Profundal zone | place: USA: Wisconsin... | reverse complement strand
AAATCAGGATCTCGTAAGCAGGATTTGATGTTAGCCATCACCACTTTATAATCAGCAGCATGCTTACCCATCAATTTTTGATGAATACCAGCACTAAACCGTTTCAATCCTCGCCCGCCACTGAGGACGGGCGCTACAGAGTTCGGCGGCATTCCAAGCGTATCAAGCAAAGTTTCAATCCTCGCCCGCCACTGAGGACGGGCGCTACTTAGCCTCAGATACTACTAGGGCGGCATCAGTTGTTTCAATCCTCGCCCGCCACTGAGGACGGGCGCTACTATGACGGGCTAGCTGACAGGATCGAGCGAGGCGATGTTTCAATCCTCGCCCGCCACTGAGGACGGGCGCTACAGGGAGAGGGGAACAGGCAGCAGCGACAGGGAGCCGTTTCAATCCTCGCCCGCCACTGAGGACGGGCGCTACAAACAGCGACAAGGCCGGCGGCGACACCGTTTATTGGTTTCAATCCTCGCCCGCCACTGAGGACGGGCGCTACACAGCAGGCGCGCCGACCGTGGACGAAATAGTGGTTTCAATCCTCGCCCGCCACTGAGGACGGGCGCTACAGCCCGCTTATAACGCCATGATTTTCGACGTTAATAAACGCGCTTTGCGCGAACCGCCGGATTTACTACCTCCGGCCATTCGCACAATCCAAAAACGAATAAAAAAGTCCTTATTCGTCAATACATTAAAAACAACGCGAACCTGCTGCGTTTGAGTCGTCGCTACAGGTTCGCGCGTCATATTACCAGAGCCCCTTCAAAATCAACAGCATGAAATTTACCGTACTCCTTGATATGCAAGTCAACAGGTTCAGTCAAACGATATAAACGCAGGCTATCTTCCTTTAATTCAATCTCACCTAGCAAGCGCCGCTCCAGTATTTCCAGCTGCATCTGATCAATCCTGCATTCAAAAACTGAATTTTGTACCCGCTGACCGATACTCTCGCACACCTTTGCCACCCGACGCAGGCGTTTTCGTCCGGCAGCAGTTACAGTAGAGACGTCATAAGTGATGATAATCATCATGGCGTTTAGCGGGCCAGAAAAGGCAAATAGCCTTCCATATCACCGCGCAGCGTGCGTGCCATGAAGCGCGCCTGCAGCAACGGCAACAGACCAATCGGCACTTTGATATCCAGCAGCGGATGCATGATTTCTTCCTGTTTACGCTCCTGATATGCGATTACTACGGTACGACGCGCATCGCCTTCGAGCAGTACCGCACCGCCTTCCCGTTCAGAAAAATCGCCCGGGCCAATCTGCCCGCGATTAATCAAGGTAAGCGCCAAGCGATCTGCGAATATCGCTCTAAACTCTTCCATTAAATCAAGCGATAAAGCAGCACGACCGGGACGAACAGCATGTAAAAATCCGAGCTGAGGATCAAGCCCTATCGCCTCCAGCGCAGATCGGCAATCATTCATCAACATGGAATAGAGAAACGATAACAACGCATTGAAGCGGTCGCGTGGCGGTCGCCTGCTACGCCCGTTCATGCCGAAGTGTACGCGGGCTTCGCGCTTAACCAGTAAAGGGAGTGCTGCAAAATAATTTCTGGCCGCATCCCCTTCAATACCGCGTAACTGATCCAGATCAGTGGCATGAGGCAAATTACGAATGGAACTGGCGAGCGAGCCTGCGGCTGCCGTCATCGCCGCACCATCTTGTGCGTCAGCTGCCTCGCGTGCACCGCGCAATAAAATCTGACGCGAGTTTCGCAACTTTCCGGCAATTGCGCTTTGCGCGATAGACAGCGCAAACTTCTCATCCAGTGCTAACTTATGTTGCGCTTGCCTGAGCAGGATATTGCCGGAAACCGGGCCTTCCAGCCGCGCCTTAAAACGCCCGTTCCCATCCAGCAACACCAGCGCAATGCCATCACCTGCACAGCGGTGCATCAGGGCCGGCGACAACATGATGTTACCCAGACATACCACACTACCCAGATGATGTAATGGCACCTGCAATTTTTTCACGTGCTCTACATCTACCAGCAGCGTGTCATTCTCCAGATGAAGATAAGCATTTTGCGTCATCACATACAGGGTATTTTGAATCTGGCGCGCCATATTTACATTACCTCCGGGTTGAACAAATTTTTCATGAGCGCATGCTGAGCCGCCTGTTCGGCGAGCGCTTCCGGCTGGCAGATTTCTTTCAACGAGCATTCCTTACAGCGTGCATCATTGGCGGGCGGCGGCAATTTTCCGGAATCCAGCATGGAACGAATGGCGCTTACCGTCGCTTTCACAATCTCGCGCAGTTCTGGGGTAATTAGCACCTCCCGGCGACGTCTGGAACCGTGATGATAAATAGCCCCGTGTGTAATGACCTTGTCAGTCATCTCTTCCAGGCACATCGCCTGCGCGGCAAGCTGAATGTCATCGTGGGATTTCTCACGTTTCTTACCATGTTTGTATTCAACTGGATAAATATGCCCGTCGGGATGAAATTCAACCACATCGCATTTACCGATCAACCCCAATGTATCGGACCATACCGGCAAGGCACGCTCTTCGCGTACCCCTTCGAACGTTTCGTAACCCGGCTCATCCACACGCTCGTGAGCTGCATTGCCGCGCATGGTGTGTACATTTTCCTCAAATACTTGTTCAAGATGAATCAAGCCGCACTGGCGTGGGCAATAGCTCCAGTGCTGCAACGCGGAAAGCATGATCAGATTTTCGTCAACCAAGGGATTTCAAGGCTATCAATTTTTCGACATATGTCAGTAAGGCTGACACATTCCGAATCTCCCCGGCGCGGTTGATAGGTTCATCCAGGTCGGCAACACCTTCTTCGTAACGCGCTTGAACAGCGAACAGGGTGTATTGAACCAACGGCCAGAATACCTCGACTTCCGCCCCCTGGTTCTCCAATAGCGAAAACAATCGCGCCAATTCATGGGTTAGCGGGTAGATACCTGATCCGTAGCTACATAGCCATGCTTTCAGTACTTTTTCTACCGCCTGTTGAACGTGAAATCCGAAAATTTCATCGGCAAACAGCGCATTCCCCTGCATACCGAGCAGTGCATTAAAATCCTTATATGCTATGCGTAATAAAGAAGCGGCATGTTCAAGATCAGCCATGTAATACTCTCCCCTCACGGTGCGCACGCCCTACGACATGGTTTAAGGAATCTTTCCAATGTTCAAATTCCTCCCGGCTATACAAGAGAATATCCTTGGAAACGCTCAGCTTCCTTAACGCCATATACAAACGTGCAGCCTCTTTGCGACGACTGCGCCGGGGCGAAAACGGCTCCGTTTCCACCACCAGCAAATCGACATCGGAATCAGCTCTTGCATCTCCTCGCGCACGAGAGCCGAAGAGAATAATCGTCTCCGGTGCGACCTCGTTAACAATGATGTTCACCATTTGCCGCAGCAGAGCTTCTTCGTCACTGTTCGAATCAATATGCCAGTCCATTTCGATACCCCCTCAAGCAATCAGTTAGAACGTCATTCCACTTTTCGCAACAATGATACACCCGCCGGCATATTGGCCTCATCCACTGTCACGGTGTAATCGGCAAAGTCACGGGCAGGACAACATCATAGTTGAGTATGGGCGAATATCTCTTAAAAGCCGTTGATGATTTCAGGCTTGAGCCCTTCCAATTCCAGGAGTTTAAAGCTACCGTCCAGCTGAATCGTTTCTTGAAGGGTTCGATGTACTTTAGCTGAAGAGTGTTGACCTGATTTACAATTATGCTTCCACCAGAGCACATTAAGCACTTCCATACTTCCTGCAGGGCGTGCGCTGGATTCATCATTCTCAAATAAAATCGGCAAAATTTCTTTGATGGCTTGCGCATCTTTTTCACTGAATTTTGTTTTCTCAGCAAGTTGCGGATTCATACTGCCGTAAAAAACATAAATACCTTGATCTACACGGTGCTTCATGCCCATCGTATCAGAACTTCTCTTTCCATCTTTAGTGTCTTCCCCGTTCACACTTTTGGTTATCTGTGTACTGGTAATATCAATAGGAATCAGGCTAAATGCTGACTGAACGGTTACTGGACCACGGATGCCGATGGAAATGCCTGCATCTCCTTCCTCGTCACTGCCATCGTCCTTCTTTTTACCTTTCTTTTTGGATAGCGCGAATAACTGACCGAAAGATCTCACATCAATCCATTCTGCACAAGCGAGATTTACTGTTTCATCAGACCCCAGTTTATTGCCCAAAACAGCCTCAGCTCTTGCTCTGAGACTCCTGGCATCGTCAATTTTTCGATCATCTGATTGAACAAAAACGGCTTGCCCCTTAGCCCCTTCTTTACCATCTTTACCCCCGAGTTTTACAAATCGTTCAATCAGTCGGTCGCGGATTTTTCGTTTGATACAAACATCGGTGATTTCTCCAAAATTTTCATAATTAGTTCTTGGGCGATTGCTATTAAGCGGGTCCCCGTTCGGATTAGCATTTTTGACACTAAGTATTACAGCAAAATCGATCTTGTTTTGTAGCGTGCTCATATTTTTCTCTCCTTGAGGCGATTAAATGTCAGTATTGGATGCTTCGTCATCAGATGCGAATCCATCTGCTTTGGATGGGTTAAGTGCCTGGCGCTGGCAGTGATAACCTAACAAAAATTCACCCGAGAGTTTCCGGTCATTCAAGAAGTCATTCCCTTCAAATTTTGAAACGACCTCATCAAGTAGCACTTCCATAGCGCGTAAGAAAGGCTGTCTTTTTGCGCGCAGCCGGGACTTGGAAGGCGTAAGCGCAAGTTCGATAGTACGCCAAGTGCTGTTGGGTCGATCCGCAAATCGTTGCATCAATTTGGCGGCCGTTGTGTCGCGCTTCTCCCCCCCCACATATAACGCGCGCCCTTCAATATGTTCTGCGATGGACAGTAGTCGCCCATAGAGATAGTCGCGTGATGTCCGTTCAGTTTCCAAAGTCATTTGGTATTTCCTTTCTTGGTAAGAGCCTTTAAACAGGGCGCACGCTATGCCCAAATACTTTTCCCATTCCCATTGCCTTCCGCTTTTATCTTTCTCAAAGGAAATGCGATTACAGGTTCTACGCACAACCGATTCGGCCAAGTCGCGTGGCAGCCGCTGACCGTCGATGATGCAAGGTAGGAGTCGTGCTACTGTAGCTTTACGCAAATTATCATCAAGGCGATGACCATAGGCGGCTTCGGCAATATCATTGGGAGCAGGCACACCAATAAACTTAAATTCTTTACTTAAATTTTGATACCAGGAGTTGTTTTCGTGCCAGTTTTGCACACAATTCAAAAAATCCGAACCTTGCAGCTCACGATAGAAGGTAATCGCCATGCGACCTGGTGTTGCAGAGTCCAGCCCCAAGACTACGACAGCTTCATTAGGATCAAGCTTCGCGCTATAGCCTGCGATTGCTTTACGCAATCTAATCGCGAATGCTTGGCCAACATCGCCAACATCAGTTGGATTAATATCTGCAACCACCTGCGCATTTTCTGCGCTGCCGAGAAAAAGGGAGAGAGAATTTTCGAATGGATCGGGTACTGGTTTGCCTGCAACAGACCAGGTGACAATAACTTGATCACCATTCCTGTAGGCTTGTCTATGAATGAGCCAACGCAAAGCATTATGGGCTTTTTGGGTAACTTCATAACTCACGCCACAGGCTTGCAGTCCGGTATCATCAGTGAATCGTCCACGAAATGTATAGCCAGAACTATCATTGGCACTAATCAACTTTGCTCCGTCAGCCGCATGACGAATCCGCTTGGGATGATTCGCTGTAAGTGATGCATAATTATCTCCCGTCACGATACATACACCCTTTAGCACTTTTGTACTGGCATCAAAAGCACCCCAGGCATCCTGCAAAGTTGTATCTTCCCATACTGCAGTACATGGGTTACCGACTTCCCTAACATGCCAGCGGATAAAGGCATCGCCTTGATCTCGTTCCCCCTCCTTAGCAGTAAGTAATCGAAAAATTTCAGGTGTCTCGTTATTGCCAAGCCATTGGGTCAGCAACTTCCCATCATCACCGAGATGCAGAATTTTATCCCTAACCAAATCTGACACAACACTGTGTTTCCGAACATAGGTAAGCACAGCTCTTGCTTTAGCATGGCTAAACTCAGAATCACACCAAATTGAGAGTTGTTTTTCATATTCGTTAAAAAATGAGCGTTTTTTCCCTCCATGAACCAAATAATCATTCGCACAATATTGAACTTTGTCGCAGAGAGGATGAGGTAACGCACCAGATCCCGTTCTTCCAGCTGATTTTTCAGTGGCTGGAATAATGGTCTCCTCTTTATGGACGATTCTTGCCCCCTTGAAATCACCTGCGAGATCTAGCATGATTTCGATATGAATTTGTTGCGGGGTATGACTGATTGGCATCAAGCGCAAAGATCCAGGAGGTTCATATCCCTTACACTGTTCATAGGTATCGTATAATTTTTGAATCCAGCTCATGTCAGTCCTCCAGACGTGCTGCTTCGATTTCAACGCCAAGAAGATTGCGTTCTGTATCAAATTTCTTTCCACTCATTTCACGAACGAATTTTCGTACATTACAATTCTGCGGACGATCAAACTTTATATTTCCATTGGTCATCGTAACCCGAGCAAAGCGGGCATAGAGTTTTTTTTCACCAATTTCGTCAGGATAGTCGAAGCCATGGAACATCAAGCCAAAAGCCAAATCGCCTTCACCATCGTAAGGACTGCTCCCAGAGCCAAATATGCAGGGTTCAATATATCCCTGACAATCCCGCGTTCCAAGAAAAATATCCTGACGGCCACCGCGTTCAAGCATTCGTTTAGCGACGATGTGGTGCTTGGATTCATTCCTGTCATCCGCCAATTCTGGTCGATGTTGATTCCATTCGAAATGTGCGCGCACCTGGTATTCCACATCAGATAGAAACGTGTAAATTGCCAAAGAGTTGCCACCTCTGAATTCCAAAGGTTTTGTACCCTTGGTCTGTGTACGAATGCGCTTCATTACTCGCACTTCATCAATGACCCAGATAAAGGTTGGCTTCCAATAAATTGACTTGGCAATGCCCTTAAGTGCCTCGTAGGTAGGAATGTGATAAGAGCATTTTTCACCTCCGATGCGAGTTAGCGGGTCGGTAAAAAGGGCATACCGCGCCCATACCTTAAATTCGATACAATTCCGTTTAAGCATTCAATGCCTCCATATTCCGTACGGGTGTTTCGCTTAATCCAAATTCTTCGCTATAGTAACGGTAATCAAGATACAGTATTCCCATTCCCTCTTGTATTTCCTGTACTGCTCCCGCTTTGCTTAATCGTTCCAGCACATTGGGGAATACATTGACAGTAAATTGCTGTGCCCGGCGCAGCATATCAAACTCTTTGTCCGGCAGGTAAGCTGCACAAAGTTCAGCGATGATTACTTGACCTGCTTTGCCATGCTGAACGATGACACCGCGTGTTGGTGCATCAATCGCCTTGAATGCGTTGGCTGCAGACATAAAAGACTGACGCAAGTAAATGCCGGGTTTATGACCTGCTTTTTGACCATAGTCACATACCGCTAATGAATTTTCTGACAATAGATTAAGTAAAGTGTCTTCGTGCCCAATATCTTTGGCCGCTAACGGGTAATCCATCTCATTTTGACGATCAAAGAAGTAGTATGTGTAATAGCGTTTCATTGCTTCAAGACCAATTCGGTCGTTCCCAAACTGAAGAGGATCATCTTCATATTCGTCCAACACACGTTCAGCTTTGTCTCGTCCGATACAAATATCATGCAATATTTCAATACGTTCATCTTGGGGATTGACCACATGCACAATCCCAATCTTGCGAAGACCATTGCGGTTGCAACGCCCGGCAGCCTGGGCGATTGAATCCAATCCAGCGGCAAAACGAATTACCGCACCAAAATCGACATCTACACCCGCTTCAATTAACTGGGTGCTGAAGCAAAGGACAGGTAATTTTTTCTCCAGGCGCACGCGTATTTCGTTTAATATCGCTTTGCGATGTGCCGGGCACATACTGGTACTCAAATGGTAGAGCGGAATATCCGACTGTTCCTTGCACAAGCGATACAGAGTTTGAGCAGCGTTCTTGGTGTTGACTATCACTAAACAACTATCGGCTCGCCTCATCTCGTTCATTGCCAGCGTGGCAATCTCATCATTTGTCCAACCACCGGGCTTACGCTGGTTTTTTATATCAACACGTTTTAATTCATCGAATAGCATTTTGACATCAGGCATCAGTTCATTACCATCAGGTATTCTAATTGCACCCTTCTCTGCGTTAACTTGATCGAGTAAAGGTTGAGTAGCGGTACACATAACAACGGTACTCCCGCACTGCTCGACTAAAAAATTTATGGCATTGTTGAACAGATGCACACAATTAACTGGTAGAGTCTGAATTTCATCGAAAATCAGCACGGCATTCGCTAGTTGATGCATACGACGTGCTCCTCGTGTACCGGCACCAAAGAGCGTTTCCAGCAATTGCACACTGGTAGTGTAAACAACAGGTGCATCCCAGTTCTCTGCCAAAATTTTCCCGCGCCAACTTTGCTCTTCAGGCGTGAGGTTGGAATGGTGCTCGAGAACAACACTGCCTGATTCTATTCCTTTGGGTTCCAGAATATTTCGTACAACTTCGGCATTCTGGTCGATGATGGAAGTGAAAGGAATAACGTAAATCACTCTATGCATCTTATGTATTTTTGCGTGATGTAGTGCAAAACGCAGACTGGCGAGCGTTTTACCGCCGCCAGTCGGGACGGTTAGTGTATAGATGCCTTTGGCACGAGATGCAGCATTACGGCAATGGTTGGAAATATCACAACGGAGAAGATCAATTTTCTTACCTGGTTTAAATTCTGCAAGATGTACCTCCAATCGTTCGCACAAGATATTCCATTCAGTGTAGCGGCCATGCGCTCTTAATTTTGCAGCTTTTGGACTTTCAAAATCCGCCGAATCAATACGGTCTGCGTCAATCAGGCAGCTGAACAAAAAACGAACCAGCAAACCAAATTGCTGTTGAACCACCGTGCTTTTATCATCCTTGATTGGCGCTAATAGCATAATCTTTGCAAGAGCAACTTGCATCGCAGAAATCATACTAGGTTTGCTTGTGAGCGCCATTGCTCGTGAAAGAATCGTATTGTCTGCTTTTCTAAGTGCTTCCTGCAGGTGAGTACGTTTATCAACTTTATTCATTCGTCTGCTGAATATATCTTCACCGAGACTATTTTTATCCGAGGACAGGCAATCAATCAGGCCGGAGTGGTGAGACGCGATACATAATGACAGGATCTGACCAACAATTTGCCCAAGTGCTCCTTGCTTCGAGAGTTCGTGCCATATTAGTTGTGCACCAGCAGTGGAGTGGTCAATCTTACCTTTTAAACCAGCCGCATCAACAAATTCTTCATCTTCATCCTGATTGAGCAGTCCTATGGCAGATTTGATGTATGACTGAAATGACTGACTATATTTGCCTAAATCATGCTCAACTTTAGACTTTCAGCCTTCATCCTTGCGTCACCGGAATGGTGGCACAATTGAGGTCGAAACGATTAAAACTCATGCAATTGACTGCTGATGGCAGCACTACACTCGCAATCTTGGGTCTCCGCGCTGTTCGGGGAAGGTGAATATCGAGGACTTCCGGTTGAATCCGTCCCGAAACGCAAGTCCGGTAAATTCCATGCGCAGCCACTGTGCCACCAAACCGCCGGTCAGCGGTTGCTTGTCGCGCCACGGTGACACGGCTTTGATTGGGAAACTTTCCTCCACCACCAAACTCAGCAATTGCACCAGCGTCCATGCCGTGCAGCGAATCTGCATCCATAGCTCCAGCACGATGCGGCTTTGTTGCCACAGATTGTTGACGCCCCACCAGCGTTTGAGGTTGTGGAACAACGGTTCGATACCCCAGCGACGCGCATACAGACGCAAGATTTCCTCGGCAGACAGCTCCGTTTCGCTTGCCAGCAACAGTCTCGACTTTGACCAATGCTGCTTGTCCGCATCGTAAAATTCGCTCCACACGGCGCGCACCTGTGCGCCTTTGAGAAAGCGCGCCATCGCGACCACCGAGCGCAGACGTATCAGCTGCTCCTTGCCGTACAACGTCAGTTTGACTTCGGTGACGGGTAAAGCCAGGATCGCTTCCGGCGTCATTTTTAGCCCGTATTTTTTGGGTCGTCCACGACCCGGTTTGACCAATACGACAGGCGGCAGGAATAACGCGGTGTCGCGACGCGCCTGACCGATTACTCGCATCTTTCGGGATAGCAGCGGCAATACCAGTCGCGCCCGCATGAACCAGGCATCGAATAGTATTCGTACCTGACGCCCCTTCATCACCGGCGCCAGGCCGCGCACCAGCGACAACGCGATGGTCAGCTTGTTGCGATTGCCGCTGACAGGCACCAGGCGTGACACGATGGGCAGCACATACTTGCGCCCCGCACTGCCCAGGATACTGACGCCCAGCGTCACCCAACATTGCGCTTGTACAAATTGTGTTTGATTGGCCTTTTTGGCGTGGTCGTGCCGAATCATGCTTCCCGGCGCAGTTTTGGATTGGCGCAGAATCAACGTGTCGTCGATCACCAGATTGAGTATGGCTTCGGGAAGCGCCTGCGCGATCACCTCGAACAAGGCGTGCGCCAGACGCAATGTCCTCAGACTGCCGCGCTCCAGCAGCTTGTAATAGGTCGTCCAATGGCTGCGGCGAGTAATAGCACTGATCACGCGTGTCACCCAGCCTTCGGGAGAAATCAGGCATCCGCACAGCAGCTCGACAAAGGTAGCGCGAGAACGGGGCGGGACGGCGGTGAGCAGATGGGTAATCCAACTCGACAAGCAAAGACGGGCGGTTTGAGCGTAGGTCATGAGACAGCAAACAAGGGCTAAAAAAGCCTTCATTGGCCGCCGTCCTGCACACGACAAAAACCCTCGCGTGCAGGGCGGCGGCCACGCGAAGCGCTTCTCTTGTCAAGTGTTTTTTGCTCATTTTGTGAATATATTTCTGTCCGAAATGACTACTTTGTTACCGCATGTATGGCCAATTTTTTGATGCTGAATGTCTAAAGTTGAGTATCGTTAATCCACACTTTGCGCAGTAGATTGTCGATTATTAAAATAAGATCACCGTGGAGGCAACTCCCTCCAGCCAGCTGATGACAAAAACACAGCAATCGTATAGATAGATATCGCGTTTAACAGGTTTTTGAGATGCGGTGAACCGGTTATAGCCATCAGTATAATCCACCCACTTTCTGCCGAATTCTACTTTAACTTATTGATTTTTAATGTACGTCACTTCAAACGCCTTGCACTGACGGTATTGCTGTAGGCGATTTGAAAAAGCAAACGCATCGTTCATATCGTATTGCTGGAAAATGTCGATACCGCGATCCAGCAGAATTTTCCATCCTTGATCAGTCATAATGTGGCGCGCATGAATCGTTCCTGTGGCGTCGTACTCCCATGAAAACTGAATACCGACCGATGCGGCTGTTTCCTTGATTTTTTCCAGATTCTCCCGCTGTTGCAAGCCTTTAAACTCATCTTCTTTGGTGATGAGATGAAATTTAACCTCGTCCTCTTTTCCTTTGAATTTCGCCACCGTTTCCAGTAGCTCCATCAGATTACGCACCTGATAGAACAGGCGAATGTAGGCATCAGTCAGGGTGATTTCTTTTGCGCCCTTAAAATATTTTCCAAACAAGGCATCGAATGAAACATCGCGTTGATTCTCCTGAAAACTCAAATGATGCTCGGTGAGCTCTTCCACATAAACCTTGCCAGCCTTGATCGGTGCGGCATCTATATCTGGCGAGGCATTCTCATTGTTCCCCTCATCGTCGGCAGGATTGGCTATATTGCGATAGTAGTTATCGGGATACTCAATCTCTTCCAGTGTCTTTACCGTAAAGGTCTTGCCCGCATTATCCGTGTAGGTAAAATTTACAGCGTCATAAGTGGGGTCAATACGCATCAACTGGTCTTTAACTCGTTTTCTTCCCTCCATTGCATAGCGCAGAAGCACTTCGATCTCTTCTTTACTCGCTTCGGCATCCGGATAGATTAACTTCATTAGCCCCGAAAAAGTTTTGTTTATGCCGTCCAGATCCCGAGTGGAAATATCCGGCGAAAGCGTGAAGTACTGCTTGTACCGATCAGAAAAATCCTGATTACGTAGAGAACGCAATATCTCGGCGATATAATCGACAACAAAGCCATATCCATCAGAGAACATCTCGCCACGGATAATATCCACCTCCCACCCTGGAACATAGCTGTGGATGCGATCCAGAAAAGCTGAGTCATGAAACACCGTTGGCAATGGATCAAACAAGTCGGCATGCTTTAGCATGTGTGGCACGGTATGCTGAGTATTACCTATGAACACCATCGAAGCTTCCGCACCCAGCGGTTCCACACCTCGTGAAAATGACTTGTTTGCCATATATGTTTTCATTGTATCGACAAGTATTTTATCGAATCGTTTTTGTTTCCCTGCAAACTCATCTAAACCAACCACGTCCCAGTAACCCACTAAACCCAGCTTGCCCGTTCCATTATGTACAAATAACTTAGCTACTGTGATTTCAGAGTTCAAAATACAATGTGGAGAAAACTCCGAATATATATGTGACTTTCCAGTACCCTTAGGACCTAACTCAACCAGATTGTAATTACGCTCACAGAACGGGATTAGACGCACTAAATGTATGAGTTTAGAGCGTTTTCCAAACATATCCGGATTAAAACCCATACTTTGAATAAGTAAATCTATCCATTCATCTGTGCTAAATTGTTTTCGAGCGACTAGAAAACTTTCCATATCAAAGCTCGACAACTGGATGGGCTTGATCGTGCCCATAATCCATGGGCTAGCATTTTTATCTTCGCTATAAAAATATTCCACGTCTGCCAGACACCACACACCGCTGACGAGCAACTTGGGGTGCTTCTTTACCGTAGCTGAATCCACCAGCACATTTTTGATGCCCAAATTGGCGAATTCAGCCTCATACGCATCTGTGCTTTCGTTCAGCGACACGCTGATCCGATCGATCACTTTATGGCGCCCCTTCTCCTTGATGATTGAGCGTATCAATCCGGATTCATTGCGATGAACATAGTGTTTAGCCAGGATCTCCTTAACGGTCGCTATCCCCGCCTGAATAGTTGGCTCATCATTGGTGGCACAGTATTGACCCAGCAAATACTCCAACACATAGGACGGCACAATCGCATTGCCTTTAACCGTTTTGACGAGGTCTTTTCTGACGACCAGACCCGCGAAGTGCTGGTTTATTTTTTGGTCAAGTGTACTCACAGAACGCTTGCTCCCTAGAAGTCGAAATCACTGGTAAATGAACGCCTTACCATATAGCGTAACGACTTGTATTCCTTATAGTGGCTAGTGCCTGCTAACTTTTCATCCACGCGCAATATCACCTCCTGACCATTGCACTCATCCGCCTTGCGACTCAACACAAAGCGCACAGACATCTCACGGTCACGCGGATTATCTGACGTCAGATCGAAAATCAAGTCATGACTATCTGAAATTAAATCCCCGGACTGAGTGTATATACCCGCCCTTAAGCTGCGGCCCTGGACTTTCTCAGTGACCGCCTGCGCTTGGTACAGCACCACCGCTAATTGACCGGAGGTAATCGTAGTGTTTGCGCCGCGCAAAATATCGACCTCAACCACAGACAAATCACTCTGACGCTTTTTATTGATCTTAATCACCGGGATAACCAACTCCTGCAGCGAAGCACCCCCATGCACAAAGCGACTCGCAGATCCTTGCAGACGCAGTCGATTGATGGACTTTGGAATCTGCACCTCAATGTTGCCGGTCAACCCAAGCTCTGCTGAAGTAAATGATTTAAAGCTGCTATTTTCTTTCAGCCCACGTCCCATCACAAAGCGTCGGTCACGATATAAAATTTCATCACCTGCAACATCAGTGCCCAGATAATCACTTTCGGCGAGGGGGCGATGCTGGTAAATAAAGCCGTGATCCGCTGTTACCAGCAAGTTGCTGGCATTCGCGCCGGTGAGCTTCTTGATTAACCGGATAAGGACTTTCAAAGTATCCTCGGCGGCAACGAACACCCGTTCTTCAGAATCCCGTTTACCCATAAAATCGATCAGATTATGGTAAATGTAAACCACATCATTATCGCGTAATAGGCTGCGGCACTCTTCTTTATCCATCTTGATAACATCATCTGCCTTGATGGCAGTACCAGTTTTACCAGACCCTGCGTTCAAAATTTTATGCCTGTTTGGCGTGCCCTGCGAACTTTGTCCATCAACCAACGTGCTGGCTGCAGAATCTCCGGACAGTGTTAATTCCTTATTGGGCAGCAAGGCGGCCATGCCTAACTGGGTATAGCTCGGTAGCATGGACATCGCCGCTTCGATGCTGGCCTCATAACGATCTTCCTGCCGAATCAGCGTCAGCAGCTCATCGCCGATTTCATAGCGGAATGCGTCCGAAATAATGACATACACCTTGTTGTCCTTCTCCAAAAATGGCTTTACCCACTTATTAAAGAAGTCGCGTTGCAATGGAATTGGCGGTGCATCCCAATGATTGCAAGCGTCGACGAGCGGTTGCCAGCGGTTATTTAATTTCGACAGATAATTATTGGTGTACAGATTTTCGATTTGCTCAGTCAGCCCGTTCATCAACGAGGCTTGTCCCGCGCTGCTGATATGGTAGATAAATTTACGGTAGAGCTGATCCAGGCGGAACCAGGATTGGCTGTAGCGTTGAATGCCATCCGCCAATGATTCCATCGTCAGTGTCGCCTCATCCAACGCGCGGATAAATTCTGCCGCCACTTCAATCGCGCCATACAAATGTGCGAACTCGCCATACCAGTGACCTTGACGGCGCTGACGTACCCACAGCACCACTTCACCTGCGCTGACCGTGCGATTGGAAACGTGCTGAACCAACTCCACGATGATCTTTTGATCGATCATTCTGAAGTAATCTACATCGATCAATTTGCGGAAATCGCGCTTGCCGAGTTCTTGCTCCAACCCCAGCATATCTTCGCATTCTGCCGACAGCGCCTCAAAGCTGGACTGGAACTGACGACTATCCTTCCAGCGCTTCAGGAACACCAGCGCATCGTTGGTGAGGTTGACGGCACCTTGAGTGGACATGGCAAAACAGGACTTGAATAGTTCGACTACAAAATCGCGTAAACCCGGTGTATCAGACTCATAACCGTAAGCGCGTTTCATCGACTCCCATAAAATCTTGTCCAGACCGCAACGACTGATGAGTTTAAATTTCTCTTCACGGCCTTCGGAAAGCTCAAGCAATAGATGCTCCAGCAGCACATCCAACCGCTCATCGCTGTTGGCGCACACGGCAAGCATTTTCAGGCGCAAAAGACCTTGAGTATCATCTTTCTTTAACAGTGTTTTGAGTGATGCAATCCGCTTTGCGGAATTGAAAAATTCGGTATGCGCCTGCACAACGTCGACGAACTCCAGTCCCAACTCCAACTCAGCCAGCCACAAGGCAACCTGGTCGGTGCGAAATTCACCGTGCGCCAATTGCACATCCAGCAACCAGTTATCCAGATCGTCGGGTTGTGGGCCTGATTTGAATAGCAGAAATTTACTGTCCGGCTGATCTCGTAATATGCGATGCTTGATGCCCAACTCGTTATTGCCCAATTCAATTTTTTCGACACCGGCCAATGCCAGCGCTTCAAAATCAGCACGCAATTCCTGCTTCGTGTCGTACCAGAAGACAATGCGAGACTTTTCAAATTTCTTGGTTAGTGCCTGGGCAATCCTCGTACTCATAGACTTGCATACCCCTTGAATAGGTAATGGATGCCACTCCAAAATTCACCAAATCTGCCCTGATCATCCTTCTGAAGATAAGCCGAGACAAACAGCTTCATCTCCGCGTCGCTTAAATCATCATCAAGAAATGGCTCAATTGCCTTTGCTCGTAAGTCATTGATCTTCGGCGTAGCGAGCCCAAGACGGTTAATCGTCACCTGAGCGGAGTCGTCCAGCGGGTTTGCGGGTCTTATTTTCCCATCACCTGAATAGGCGAATCGCTCTGCGCAATCAGCGCTCAACGGTGAAATAAGTAATTGTTCGTCAAACCAACCATTTTTCAGATTACCGCAATGGCGCGGCTCACCCTTCTCTATTTTGTTCTGGCACGAGCACAGCAGATTTGTGTAGTCCAGCGGATCGACTTGCGGGTCATTTTGCGGTCGGAAATGCTCAATATGCGAGTCATGATCTATCAGCCGGCGTTCACAGTAGCAACAGAGATAGCCATGTTCTGCCATCAGAGCTTGCTTGACGCTTTGTTTGATTTCTCCGCTCAATTCTCTGTAGGTTGGTGCCCAGTCTGCACTACCCAGCGCCTTCCATTCTGCAAACGCTTGTGGCTCCTGCTGCTTGACGATGTGCTTCATTTGCCGACAATCTCTTTACGGCGAATCAGTACGTCCGCCTTCACGAGTTCAGGATCATTGCCTATAGACTTTCTGAGTGCATCGATTAACTTTCTTGCTGTGTCCAAATCGCCATCGTCAATTGTTTGAAAAATAGTATGCAGGTCTGCATCGACCAAAATTGGTCTGGTCGTATCCATGCCCATCAAATCCTCAAGAATTCGATCTACATTTTTACCATAGGATTCACGCGGCTTCTCAGCTTCAATGCCATTCGCTGTCTGCCTGAGTAGATACAGGGATTCCGGCTGCACATGCGTGATGACATGAGGTGAATGCGTCGAAATGATAAATTGGCATCCGGAGAAAACTTCCAGCAAACGAGGAACCACGAGTCGCTGCCACTTGGGGTGTAGATGGAGGTCAACCTCATCAATCAGCACAATACCGGCACCCTGCAAAGGATCAGCCAATGTCGGATTAGCGATCGCCAGTCGCCGTGCAAGATCAGCAATCAGTGCGATCATGCACTTTTCCCCATCAGACAACTGATTGACGGAAAGTCGCTTACCCTGCTTTTCCACTTCCATACGCAAGGGATTTCGACGTACCGTGAGATTAGAAAACTCAGGTAGAAACTGAGACAAAGCACGACGAACAGCCTCTAATTGAGGATCTGGGTAGCAATAGTCATCCGGCTTAATCAAATCATCTTGATATTTACGGTTTTCATTTTCCAAATCTTCACGTTCTCTGAACCATTCAAAGAATGTGCGGAAATTGGCACCGCCACTCAATGCATCTTCGTGCGCAGAAAGCAAATTAAAACGATGTTTTCCTTTGATTCGCAAAGGAATGTCCAACACAGCTCGGTTCACCGGATAATGAACTAGCAAGGGGATATTGTATTGTGCTTCCGTTTCAACGATCCGGGCTTGAATCGATCTTGCGTATTCTGAAAGTCCGTTAAAAGTGCTCTTTTCCTCAGCAAGATGGCCCGGCCTACTTTTAGACAACTTCCATTCAAACGGCCCAATTTCTGTTGAGCAGGCAATATCGATAACAGCACTTGATTTTCCATTAGCGATATCTTCTTCAGCTATCGGGCGCCCGGATGACCCTGGATGACGAATCCGGCTCACTGCCCAAGAGAGCATGAGGGCAAGCGCATCCAGCACTGTGGATTTGCCAGCACCATTGACACCGAAAAACACATTGAGCCTATCATCGAAGCTCAGCTGCAAGTCAGCCGCACCTCGAAAATTGGTCAGGTTCAGGGATTTAATTTTCATCGTTAGCACTCCAACTCACGTATTGCCACATATTATTCAAGATCCGTATTCCATGACCAGCCTGATTGGGGGGACGCCGCACCCCGCATTCTCATTAATTTCAATAGTGAGGACGGCGTCACCCCGATTTCATCTGATAGGGTGACCGGTCAATTTAATCTTTCCTGCCAGACCTGCTAATCAATTCACGCCCTTTCGATGATAACCGGTACTTCTGTAAACGGCTATTTGGCTTGTCTGGAATCGTGTATTCAAGTAGCCCGACTTTTCTTAACCGTGGTAGCGCTTGACGCAAATTTCCACTCAGCTGCTTGTGACCTAAAACGCTGGAAATTTCCGCCGATGATAACGGTCTGCCGGCACAGGCGATAAGAATGTCAATATCGACTTGTGCTTCGACTTGTGCTTCGACTTGTGCCTCGACTTGTGCTTCGACTTGTTCATTGACCAACTTCTGAACGCTTCGAATCGATATCGGCTCCAATAATGGAATAATGAAACGCACCCGCATTCCCACCTCGATAAGTTGAGGTTCGGGAAGCCCAAGGGCTTGTGCCTCAGTAAAAATACGCCGCACTCCCGTGCCCCACTGCTCGATTAAATTCAACTCTCTAAAAACGCGAACAATCACGGTGTTACGAATTTTAGAAGTACCTTGCTTGATGTCTTCCAAGGTTAGTCCGGGCAGGAACAGTCCGGGATTTTCAATTTCAATGCGATCATCCAAAAAAACCACCCGAATCGGTGAGCCGCGCTGGGAATAATCAGCATGAACAATGGCATTGATGACGGCTTCGCGCAAAATTCCGAGTGGAATACTCCAGACATCTTTGCGCCGAACCTCTGACATGTCAGCACCGCGAAACGCATGTTTCTTCAAAAACAGCATGACCTCATCCACGGCTGTTGGCAACGGGGCATTGATATCAATGTGGTCAAAAATATCTATTTTTTCAGTGCCAAAAAAACGTCCGCACTGTATCCACGCATCTGGAAAGTGAAAGGTGCGCCGCTTGCCAAAAAGCAAAACTGCTCCCTTAGTCGGTACCCGCCTCCCCTGATAATCCGTGAGTAATCTCAAGGTGAGCAAAGCTTGCTCATCCAACAAACGAGTATGGCCGAACAATGTTTGCGCGATGGTTAAATCCAGTTCATCGACAGAAAGTTCCGGCATCGGCATTTCATCATAAGCAATGCCCTCGACTGAACGCTGCAATTCGGCGATCAGCTCACGATCAGCCTGCCGATTGGTGGAACCCAGCCGGACATAAACCCCCAACTCAGCACCTTGCGCCTTCAACCAATGGGGACGTGAATTGCTCAGATAAACCTCAATCACCAACAAGGTTTTACCTTCAAGCGTGATCATTTCCACATTGGGTACTAACCGGGGCGAAATTCCATCGGAAATCAGGTTGCAGATACGTTCCTCTTCAGTCAGAGGATCATCAACCCCGACAAGTTGATGATCGTCGGTCACACCAATCACTAAACGACCACCGGCTGTATTGGCAAAGGCCACCAGTGTTTTTAACAGGGGCTTGGGCGAAGACAAATCACGCTTAAACTCCAGTGTCTTGCCTTCGTTTTGTTGTAATAGGGTTTCCAGAATAAAGCTCATGGGTTATTCCTCAGCCGCATCCAGCCCGACAATCTTTTTCAATGCACTGCCGAACAGTCCGTAATTATGCTTCACGCCATCATCGAGGTCGATTTCAAGTTGGCGTGTTGCCAAGGGGTACAGTACATCGCGCTCATAATCTGCCAGCTCGACCAGGATTTTTTTAAGATTCTCGATATCCTTCAGTGCTTTGGTTTTTTCACCCGCCGACGCATTGCCGCTTACGCTGACGTGTTCCAAATGACTCTTGCGAGCAGTCAACTTGCTATTGAAATCACGCAGGTAATCGTTTAGCACCACACTTACCGTATCCGGGCGATAACGGTGCAGGTAGATCAGTGCGTTAAAACTGCCCTTGGGACTGCTGAACAGCCAGTAGATCGGGCGCTTTTTATAGCGTTTGACGTGGTCGGTGTAAAATTCTTTGAGGAAGTAATCGCGGATCGGCAGCGGCTTACCCTTCTTGCCTAGCGCATCCTCAATGAAGCGGAGGTTTTCCTCGTAGTTCTCATCGCCGAAGGTTACGCGCAGGAAGGCGCGGAAGCGCTCCGCGATATCATCGGTAAACCAGTCTCCATCCAGTATGGGGATCACATTGTCCTCGTCGGGGACGAAGGATAACTGGGAAGTTGAAGAACAGTGAGAAGTGGGAAGTGAAGAACAGTGGGAAGCATCAGCACCATTACTTTCCACTTCCAACTTTCCACTTTCCACTTTGCGGACATAGTCCGCAACCGTTTCGCCTTGGTTGGCGAGAATCAACCCCGGCTTATCCAGGCTGTAGCGACCGAACATGCAACCGACTGCGTAGGAGATGAATTCTCGCATGGTGTCGGCGCGCAGCAGGTCTTCAAGCTCCTGCTCGCTTTTGTCACCTCCGTAGCGATAGTTAGGATTACAGGTCAGCGTTATTTCTTTTAGCGGTACATCCGGCGTCAGCTCGTCTTGCAGGCCGTAGGCTTCGATGAAGATGCTGTTATTTGCTTCTTCGAGGTGCTGCGTTTCAAGCGTAATTTCGCGCCACTGGGAGCGAAGTTGGATGAAGGTAGCCTGTAAGTTGGGCAGGTGAAAATCGGATTCCAGGAGTGGGGAATGAGTGAAATCCCAAGATGTCTCGTAGGAGTCCCAATCGTTCTTACTGTAACCCACCAATGCTTTTGAGTTACTACTCAAGGTTTTATTCAGTATGACATCGGGCGCGATAGGGAGTGATGCTACATTGCCTGGAAGAAAGTTTAGTGTTGGATTTAATGCCTTCAAAATCTCTATTGGCAATTTAGAACACAAAAAGGCCAATAACGGAAATTGATATTCAGGCTTTAGAGGAAAAGCATTGGCCGATGCGTCATTAAAAAGAAAACCGTTAGGCTGCAATCTCGCGCCAAATGTACCTGATGAGATTTTTGTCCATGAGATGCCAGAAAGAAAAATCTTGTCCAGGTTAAAGTTATGAGCAAGGGTCCGCTCCCCAGAATCGTGCATCTTGGTCTGCAATTCATTACCGTCATTTTCCCAATTCAATAATGTTTGATGATTTCCGTACCAGCGACGGAAATCTCCCCCCTTTGATTGAGGGAACCATTTCTTTCCAGATTGTTTTGCTTCGTTTCGAGTGAATCCAAATCCAGCCCTGCCAATTGAAATCTCATACCACTGCCTAATGTAGTGGTCATTATCTCCGGTAATAAGGCCAATTCTAGTATCTGAATATCCCGAAAAACTTTGGAATTCCTGGAAGGCATCTCGAAGCGATGTACTTACCCAATATGCTATCGGGCTTCCTGGAATCTTCTGAAAGTCGGCACTAGCGGCACGATAAAACCAACCACAGTCTGTATTTTTAATCGCCTCAATCGTTCGTGGTGCCTGATTTTCGGAACCACGAAAATCAGATAGACGCACATACCCACCATGAAAGTAAGGTTTGTGGGAATTTTCAATTGTGAAGGTACAAATTGGCACGGTCGCACCATCGAAACCTGAATACTCAAGCTGCACCAGAGATGTAATAGTTTTCTGAGTTATTAGGAAGTGACGCAGTTTTTCGTAGGACGATAGAAACATCCAAACAAATGGCGACATAAACCCAAGCTGGCCTTTAGGTAGTGCCAATTCCGTGTTACGCACCATAAATGCAGAAAATAAATCAGATTTAACGTCAGTGTAATTGTCTTTTATCCACACAGCTAACCGTCCGTTCATTCCCTTTCCGCCCATGTACGGAGGATTCGCCACTACCACCTGGTAGCGCTGGCTCAGGTATTCCGCCTGATCCAATACTCGCAGCACATCATGATGCACATGCTCCAGTAACAAGTCGCTGCCAATGCCTTTCTCAGTCAGCATGCGGCGCAGTTCAGCATAATCCATCGCCACCGGACGAATCAGCGAACCAAAGTTATCGGCCTCCTCGAACTGGGTCAGCAAGGTACGCAGATTAGCAGTGAACAGATCTCGCCCCACAGCAACCACGTAGGCATCCAGATCATTCGGTTTGATTTTCACGCGTTGCAACACGCAGATATTTGGACGAATGCCTTTATTGAAAAAGCGGCGCTGTTTAGCACGTGCCTTCATGGTCAGAGCAAAGGCCGCCAGTTCACCGGCCCGCTCGTCGATCTCGATACCGTATAAATTGTGTGTGAGTATCTTCTCGGGAATTTCACTCGGGTCAATTCCGACCTCCTCATAGATTGCATAGAGTAGATCAAAGGCATAGGTAAGCATGTGTCCAGAGCCGCAAGCAGGATCGCAAAGCTTGATATCCTCTGGTTTGGCGATGCGCAGAAAATCAGTTTCGACATCCTGCGGCGCAATGTAATACTCCATCTTCTCGGTCAAGCGCGAATTGGGATGGTTGAGCATCCACAGGCGACCGAGCGAATTTTCGACCAGATAACGCACAATCCAATGCGGCGTAAATAACTGGGTGGCGGCGGGAATATTTTCAGGGGTGATTTTCTTGTTTTTCTTCAGCCCTTCAAACACCTCGTCCTTTTTTTCAGAGATGTAGAACTGGTAGAGCCAGCCGATTACTTCCACGTCCTGACAGGCGTCAGGAGTCATCGCTTCGCGGGTGTAGGCGAGAATGGAATTGCCTGACAACAGATCGTCAGGCATCAGCAATTCGGTATAGTCGGAAATACGTTCAAACAGATAAGGCATCACGCGATGAAAATCGTTACACGCCGCTACGACAAGCAACCGATAAGCTTCCTGCTGCGGATCGCTGCTAGTGACGCTACCCGATAGCAAGGCACTGATGCGCTGACGCACAGAGTCAGCCACCATCTCGGCATCAATATGACCGGCTTTGGCCTCAGCTAGAATTTCAGGCTGAAACTGACTTTCATCGGCAGGAGAGACCACACGGATGCGCGTGTAGCCATTCATATCCATGAAACGCAAAGCGCAAAACCGGTTGAACCAAGTGTAAGCGACCTTCTCAATCACCTGCTCCTGGCTGGATTCGCTGATCTGTTTTTGCAAATCGGCCACTGCCGCAGGATTTTCACGGCGTGCGGCACTGTCGTCAGCTAGGGCAAAGCCCAATTTAGTCGAGACCTGATCCATCAAGGAACGGCGAGCGTATTGGGCAAAGCGGCGGAGTTTTGTGGTTTCCATTATTGTGCTCCTGGGGGGGCAGCAACTGGAATGGCGGGAGCCAAGCGAGTTACGGGCCATTTCGGAAAGTTTTCGTTCCAAGTTTCAATATTGAAAACTTGGCAATTTTCAATAAAGGCACGTTTCCAGCGTTCAACTGGCTGACCTATCGGCGGCAATTTTTTTGTAATTTCATCGGATAAATTCAACAGTAGCGGGGATTCCAGAGTAACGAGGCTGATGTAGTGAATCGGCTTGTGAATTTTGTCTTCAGCCCAACGGTAGACAAAACTATCCATGAATTTTGCTGCAAACGTCCCACTTAATGTGCCATCGTTAAGTTCAGCATGAAATTTAACCAAACCTTTGGTTTGGGCGAGAGGATTGCCGGGATCTTTTACTTCAACAAACAATAATGCTTCATTCAGTTCAACAATAAAATCAACGCGATGCATATTGCCGATACCATGATAATTTGGCAGAGCCTTTTTCATCTGGTCGAATATCAATCCATCTATCGCATCAGTAAAGTCAAACTCTAAGTCACGTTCTGCCAGTTTCATTTGCCGAGCCCCCCCATTTTTTGGCGAACTTGGGCTATGGTTAGATCATTGAAAGTATCGGCTATTGCATTGGGGGTAATTGACTTGTAATCATCCGTTGAGTCCAGCTTGACATCGCCACTGTCACCATCTCGGTATAGAGCGTGGAATCGCACATGATCCCCTTTACCTTTATCCATCAGCAAATCAAACCATTTCAACAGCACGTAATCATGTGTGGCCAAAATTATTTGCTGCCCATTGCGAGACAGCTCCAACAGAATCTCAACTAGAAGTTTCATCAGTTTTGGGTTCATGTTAGTTTCAGGTTCATCCCAAAATACGGGACCGGAAATGCCGGGCTGAATGGCGGTGGTTTCTAACAGACGCAGCAACATACCCGCCTTGCGGAAACCTTCTGCCATGTCATTCGCTGAATACTCGTCGTCGCCAGCTTTGAAAGTGACGCGGCCACCACCGTGAAAGATGAATTTTCCGCCAATTGCTTTTTCGATTTCTTCCATTGCCCATCGAGTCCTGCCGACAACTTGCTCAGTCCGGGCGGGCGGTAATTCCAGCCAAGCAAAAATGTCGGCGTAGGTTTGATCAAAGGAAAGAGCGAATTTTGTGTACAGACTGGGGAGTCCTTCCATGATGGACAGAACTTCCTTGGTCGGGATATAAACCGATGCGGGGAGAATTTGTGCGTAGGCGGTCCGATCTTGCATAACAACCGATTTTGAGTTGGTGTGAAAACTCAGACGAACCTTTTTGTCTGACGCGAACTCAGCCTGTAACTGAGCATTACCAGAGTTGCCCGCACCATGCCGCCGTATATTCCCCAGCCTGCCATCTAGAGGCATGAATACCTTGAGTAGCTTGGCTGTCACAGCGTTACTCAGGTCGTCGTCATCAATTTTGGCATCGTTTTTAAAGCTGCTGCGCCCCGTGCAAAGTGCATAGGCTGCTTTGAGAAGATGAGTTTTTCCTGAGCTATTTTCACCAATTATCACATTTATCCTTGGTGAAAAATCGATTGTCAAATCACTGAACTTGGTGAAATTGGTCAGTTGCAACTGGGTGATAATGTTGTTCATTTATTGCCCCTTAAATTTGGACTCGTTTACCATCGCGAATCGCCTTGAGCAGGGCTTTGCGCATTGATTCGAGATAGTTGGTTACGTCGGTTTCGTCCGCCAGCCACGCTTTATCGAACTCAACCGGGATACTGCGACTGCTGACGTAATCAATCTTGGGCGCGGTCGCCGGGAGGACAACAGGTTTATGGATGGATGTATTGCCGGACTCAGCCTGCGCTGGCGGTACAGGCGGGGGAGTAGGTGCCGGGCGAGTGAGGCTATCCAGTCGTGACAACAGACGAGAATAATCATCCTCTTCAAAACGACGTTGCATATCGCGAATAACCGCGATCAGTTTCTGCTTGGTGATATTTGATGCAAATTCTGCAAACGGCAGCGTGATTTGATCTTGCTGTTCAGCGTTCAGAACCGTGAACTCGCTCATGTTGCGCAAGCGTTGCTCAAGCATCACGACAGAAGTTTGTGAGGTCGAAATTTCTGCACTGATTTGGATATTGATCTTTTCCTGTAGAGAATCAACCAGCGTTTTTAGCTGTTGCATCCGATTGCCTTTATAGCAATCGGGATCAGTGAGTACACCGGTTATCTGTGCCGCCTCGTCGCCATTGATATAGGTAAAGTTCGGCTCCTGATTTTGAACAAATTTACGCGCATCGTTAAAAATTATTTTCAGTGGGCTAGAGGTAGCCATGAATTTGCGGACTGGATCGATAACTTTTTCTTTTAGATCAAGCAGCAAATCCTCTTGTCTTGTTAGTTCAGTGAGGTGCCAGGTATAAGGCTTTGTGGAAATTTCCTTAAGGGTCTCGATTGCCGGTTTAAGCGCCGTCAAAAACGGGTATTGCGCAGATTGAACAAGCAATTCATTCAGATCAATCACAAGCTGTTTGAATGCAGCCTCAGTTTCTTTCCCTAGTGCCTTTGCCTCACCAGATCCTGCGGGCGTATCAAAGAAATCGGCATAAAATTCTCGGAGGGCGCGAACCTGTGATGCAGTGAAATCTACCTGCGGTTCCAGTACGACATTTCCGTGAGTGGCGGTATTACGGAGCGCACGTTCCAGCGCATCCTCTTCCAGCACATTGCCATCGATACGTACTTCAATCTTTCCTCGGGCACACAAATGTGCCAAGGTGCAAAGTACCGCTGCGAAATACCATCCATAGGGTTTGCGCTCAAATTTTTCAATCAGCCCCTTAAGTGTGGTCCTGACTCCACCACGACTATTGCTCTGCACAAAGGAAAGCATTTCCTGTTCAGACTCGGCGAGTGACGTCCCATCATTACCAAATAAGCCTTCCTGCGAGTGCTTGAGGAATTTCCCGATTTCATTTTCTGTGTAACTGTATCCGCGCAGCATCCGCAGGTTGGGATAGGCTCGTTGAATTAAGTCGTGGAAGCCTTTGGTGATGCGTGATTGCGCATCTTCAGAGCTGACATCAACATCGCCACCTGAGATGATGAGCTTGGATTTACCAATTAGAGACTGCACCATCGCCTGCAACTCGCGTTGCCGTTCCTGATTTTGGAATCCCTTATCTGTCAGGATGCGTTTGACGTTTTCTTGTTGCGTGACTGAAACATTTTGTCGGATGTATTTCTCGGTACGCTTGTACATCAACAAGTCACGTATCAACCGATCTTCTTGCGGCATCACCACGAGTAATTCATCTCGGCCCATGCTTTGCATGCGCAATGTGGTTTCACTGGCCGCATTCTCATGGAAAGGGCTGACGACATGAATGGCAAGTTCGTATTCCCGCCCCTGCAGGCGATCATCTAATTTTCGGGAATAGGGGTAATCCTGCCCGTTGTCATCGAAGCGAATTTTTCGATTTTTGATGATATGGTCAAAAATAATCTTTTCGAGCTCGGTAGCGACATCCGTGGTTTCAACTTCCGTGTTCTTTATTTCCTGCTCAACATCTTTTTCCTCATCAGTCAGATACTCGTAGAACTCACCGTTGCGTTGGATATAGGTTTGTTGCTCCAGCAAATTTAGCGCTTCCTCTACGCGTTTGCGCAACTGAGGCATATCCTGATCAAACCCCTCCAGCATCAGCACGCACATATTGCGCAGCGTCGGCTTAAACTCCTTTACATACTTCACCAAGAAAAGCGCCTTGAGCAGTTTTATAGCAAACGAGCTTTCAAGATGATTTTCAGCTTGAATAATGGCTCGCTGAATGTGGGATTTCAATGCCGTGCGGATACCTTCAAACATCAGATCGAAGGTCGCAAGTTGTCCCACTTTGTGACTGCCGATTTGAATGGCTACCTGCTGGAATACGCCGAGCATGGAACGCTCGCCCACTGAGCTGTGCTTACCTTCAAATCCATTGTGCATCGACAGACTTTGGATTGAAGTCTGAAATAGCGAGAACTGATAGGGGATAAATGGATAGCAATGAATAAAATGATCGCGATCCTTAAAGTTTTTATAGGACTGCGAGCCATCAGCAAAATCAAACAAGGTCTTAAAATTATTCGACTGCTGATGATAGACATCGGACAGCAAGCCGATACCCGTGTCATCTTTGAGCAAGAGCCGCTTCTGAATCACTTCAGCGACATCAGCACTCGTCAGTTTCATGCGGTTAGCAAAACGATCCTGAATCTTTGAGAAGTCATTGCTCTCTTTGGTGTTCATCTCGCCAATGATGCTGGACATTTCTTCTTGTGCCGTGACGATAACCCAAGCTTGCCCCTTGCACTTCGTGGCTAGGCTCTCCGCGATAGTTTGCAGATTGGTCATCAGCTTGGTATTACCAGCGATGTATTGACCTACCTCATCGACAAAGAAATTGAGCCGGAAACCATGTGACTGTTTGTCAACATAGGCTTTTACTTGATTGGCAAAATCTTCAATTGACAAGCGATAGTCAGCGCGGAACTTGTCAAGCACACCGACTACCGTTTGGCCGGTCACTTTGGAATAGGCCTGATCGACAAAACTTTCTATACGCGTCGGGCGAGCTCTACCCCAATCCCAGTCATTTGAAGCCAGGCTTGCAAAATGCGTCTTGAAGTCATTGAGCAATCCTTCGCGATCCAGTTCACGTTCAAATTGTGCGATATAGGGTTGCTTGCCGTAGTAGCCGCAAGATTCATCAAATACTTTGACGAAAACTGCTAGCAGTGCATCGACCTGAGTTTTGCTGATAACATCCGCTTTTTGATCGATATTGAATAGAATGCTTTTTGATGGGAAAGAGGCCGCTCGCTTCAAATCCGCGCGCAGCACCTCGTTGTCTTCGCATTTGGCAACAAACAAATCCAGTGCAGGTATGCCATCGATTGCGCGATTCTCAAGAAGCAGCGCCAACATTTTGAGCAGGTGAGATTTACCTGAACCAAAAAATCCTGATATCCAGACACCATTCGCACCTTCATATTGATTGTACGCATAGAGAAAATCTTCGAGCCGTTTCTCAACCTCGTTGGTAAGAACATATTCTTCAAGCTCAATTCGAAGACTCGCCTCGTCATCGGCTTTGATTACCCCCTCAATCGAACGATCTACGGGCTTTTTGAAAATCGATATCAGATTCATCAGGTATCTCTCGCCTTAAATTGCTGTTTCAAAAATATTAAATGCACGGTAATACTTGTCATCTCTTAAGCGACCGAACAATTCGAGTGCCGCACCACCCTCTATGGAATGAGTGTATTCGCCCGGAAAGAACATAACGGTAGGTTTGTGCTTGGCCGTTTTTTGCAGGTTATTGAGTACGTTATGCGATCGAATGAATGGAAAAACCTCGCCTACGCCACCAATAAACATCACATCAAATTCGTTCTTTGCCATCTTCGCTGCAATAGCCGGAATGACAACAGACTCGACGTCCAGCATGGACTGCAACTCTTCCAGTAGCTTAGCTTTAGCCATGCTCGGCTCGTTACTCAAATACCAATCCCAATCACCTTCACTCTTTAGGTGATCAATTGATAAGTCGTACAGGTTGATATTTAGAACACGGATACCTGACTGGTCGAGCTTATTCCGTAGCTGCTGCTGAAGGCGTTCCATTTCAACAGCATCCTGCGCCTTGTAGGGACAGATATAAAACGGAATTTCATTGTTCAAGCTCTGCATTTTCAAAAAACGCTCACTGCTAACAACAGCAAGCAGATGTTGAAATCTTTCTTGGAAAGATCGCTGCCCCAATTCAGCCATTATTTCGACCTCCGGTTCGCTTCGGAATCAAGCGTAGGGTAAATGTGCAATGTGTCTATTCCTCTACGCATAATCAAATCCAAAGTTTGAGGTGACAGCACAGCAGGCTGTATCCGGTTGGCATGGCTTATGAATTCAGCCTCGCGCAACATGCGAAAAAGGTTCTGGCGTAGCTTGGTACGGGTGCCAGAGGTGATCGTATCTAATTCATGATGCCATTCAGCCTTCGCATTAAAAAACGCGTCAAAATCCTCATTGGCGATTTCATGGCGCAGCGTCAAGAATCGCTCGCGAAGTATGTCGACTGAAAAATCTCGGATGAATGTATATCTGCAACAAATTGCCAGCCAAAGAATATCCATGCGCTGCCGATCACTACCATTAACAAGCAGCTCGATTTCGTCATCAGTCAAAGTTTGAAGGCGTGCGGACACCTCACGATAAATACGCTTGGCAGAACTTAACATCCGCGTTTGCATGAGCCCTATTTCTAAGGCGCGATCACGAACAAGTACCCAATCACCAAGCCCCAGATACAAACTCGCGACTTTCTCCGACTCCTGAGAGAGGAGGCCGCCAGTCGTAAAGGACATGCTATATTTAGTTGGTGCCATCAGTCAGTCGTTATTCGTTTTAGATTCATTGGCGCTGCCAACCTTGACCCACAGATCGACATCCGTTTTTTGGAATTTCCACAGGCGACCAACGCGATGGGCCGGCATACCCTTATTGGCTATCCATGCATACACGGTATCTTTGCTGACACCAAGATGCACGGCAATTTCATCAACAGACAACCAGCGGTCAGTCATGGTGGTATTTTCGATCTTAAAATTAGTGTGCGAATTATGACAGGATTACAGGAAGTTGTCGGTGCAAACCGGATTAGATTGGGTTTAATCCGATTGAAAAGAATTTTTATTGATGAACTCCGCTCTCTTTAACTTGCACAAACCTCCAAATTTGTTGTTCTATGCCATACGAACTCAACTTTAGACTTTCAGCCTTCATCCTTGCGTCACCGGAATGGTGGCACAATTGAGGTCGAAACGATTAAAACTCATGCAATTGACTGCTGATGGCAGCACTACACTCGCAATCTTGGGTCTCCG
>Ga0316221_1001092_pt1 | contig 30025 bp, 35 predicted proteins | sample TBH18007metaG_FD_206003 | JGI IMG/M metagenome (GOLD analysis project Ga0316221, IMG submission 206003) | Freshwater microbial communities from Trout Bog Lake, Wisconsin, USA - TBH18007 | ecosystem: Environmental > Aquatic > Freshwater > Lake > Hypolimnion/Profundal zone | place: USA: Wisconsin... | reverse complement strand
TCCGCACACTACCACGTCAGGCGCGCAATATCACGCCGGTTTCAAATCAGAATAGCAAAAAATTTTTAATAAGCTATCGAAACTTGCGCAGATGAAAGAATTCGGTCATTGGAAATCGTGCGCCAGATCAATTCCCCCCTCCAAAAAGTCATTTAAAATGCCTCTCTTTGTCAACGGTGAGCATCATGGCAACCATCATTCCAGAACTTTTATTACCGGCCGGCGACCTCGATCGCATGCGCGCGGCCTTCGATTTCGGTGCCGATGCCGTCTACGCCGGTCAGCCACGCTATTCCTTGCGGGCCCGCAATAACGACTTCAAACTGGAAAACCTGAAAACCGGGATCCAGGAAGCCCATGCGCGCGGCAAAAAACTGTTCGTGGCCAGCAATATCCTGGCGCATAACAGCAAGGTCAAAAGTTATCTGGCCGATATGGAAGAAGTGGTGGCACTGAAACCGGATGCCTTGATCATGGCCGACCCGGGACTGATCATGATGGTGCGCGAAAAGTGGCCGGACCTGCCGGTGCACCTGTCCGTGCAATCAAATACCGTGAATTATGCCGCCGTGAAGTTCTGGCAGAAACTGGGCCTGACCCGGGTGATTCTGTCGCGCGAACTGAGTCTGGATGAAATTACCCAGATCCGCCAGGAATGTCCGGACATGGAAATTGAAGTCTTTGTGCACGGTGCGCTGTGCATCGCCTATTCGGGACGCTGTCTGCTGTCAGGCTATTTCAACCACCGCGACGCCAATCAGGGCACCTGCACCAATGCCTGCCGCTGGGACTACAAAATGGCCAATGCCGGCGAGGATGAAGCAGGCCAGGCCAAGGTGATCCCGCTTGAATTCAACAAGGCCGTGCGCGATGCCGAACAGTCGTTTTCGGCCGCGGCGCAAATTCCCCGTCATCCGCTGGCTGACCAGACTTATCTGATCGAAGAAGCCAACCGGCCAGGGGAACTGATGCCGATCATCGAAGACGAGCACGGCACCTACATCATGAATTCCAAGGATTTGCGTGCCGTGGAATATGTGGAAAAACTGGTCAAAATCGGGGTCGATTCATTAAAGATTGAAGGTCGCACCAAAAGCCAGTATTACGTTTCACGCGCAGCGCAGGTGTACCGCCAGGCGATCGACGACGCCGTAGCCGGCAAGCCGTTCAACCCTGCCCTGCTGGCCGATCTGGATGGACTGTCCAACCGCGGTTACACCACCGGGTTTTACGAAAGACACCGCAGTCACGAAACCCAGAATTATCTGGATGGACATTCCAAGTCAAAACGCAGTATTTATGTCGGCAAGGTCAACCAGATCAATGAAGGTTGGGCGACGGTGGAAGTGAAAAACAAATTTGCCGTCGGCGACACGCTGGAGCTGATCCATCCGCAAGGCAATCGTTTAATGGTGGTGGAATCGATGCGCGATAAAAATGGAACCGATCTTCAGGTCGCCCTCGGGAGCGGGATTGAAGTATCGATTCCATTGGAAAGTCAGTTTGAACACGCATTAATTTCGCGGATACTGACTGAAGCCGAATAAATTTTAAGGAAGTGCTTTTTTCTCGTTCTTTCCTTTATTTTTGTACTGCGGCTGCGCCTTCTTTCATGGCGTCTTTAATCTGTTGCAAGGTAATGTAGCCTTTGTGATCGGTATCGATTTTGTCGAAGTTTTTGGCTACCCGCGGCATACCGGCCTTGGCCTGCTCCAGCGTCAGCTTGCCGTCTGCTGTGGCATTGGCTGCTTTAAAGCGTTGTTCCAGTACAGCATCCATTCTGCTTCCCTCCTGTGCATGCGCGACTTGCGCTGTCAAACCTGCTACGGCAAAAAAGATTGAACAAACAAGTTGAGTTGATTTACGCATCTTTATTTCCTTTTCAAAGTGGTATGAGGCGAAATTATAGATAGGTAAATGACATCAACCAACTCGCTTTCATTCATGCCTTACCATGGTCGATCCAGGCTCCAACGCGTTGATCTGAAAGGATAAATCCAGATTCACGATGTTCAGCCCGAGGATTTTTTATAAAAATACTCAGATTATTTAAATACACTGCTTTTCTTATATCAAAATTACTTTTAATACGTTGTATGAATAAAAAGAGTTAGGTATGCTCAATCACTTCCCCACCCACCACACCCAAGGAGCTGTCATGTCAGGCTGGTTTAAAGATAATGCATCGTCAATCGGGCACACCCCGCTGGTTCGTCTGAATCATGTGACTGACGGTGCGCAGGCGACCGTATTGGCAAAAATTGAAGGACGCAATCCGGCCTATTCCGTGAAGTGCCGCATTGGCGCTGCGATGGTTGAAGATGCCATCAAGCGCGGCGTACTGACTCCAGGTAAAGAGCTGATCGAACCGACCAGTGGCAACACCGGTATCGCGCTGGCCTTTGTTGCCGCCTCCAAAGGCATTCCACTGACCCTGACCATGCCTGAAACCATGAGTATCGAGCGACGCAAACTGCTGCTGGCATTTGGTGCCAAACTGATCCTGACCGAAGGTGCCAAAGGCATGAACGGTGCCATTGCCAAGGCCGAAGAGATAGCGGCCTCGGATCCGAAATACCTGCTGCTCCAGCAGTTTAAAAACCCGGCCAATCCCGCCATTCATGAAACAACCACCGGTCCGGAAATCTGGGCCGATACGGAAGGCCGGGTGGATATTTTTGTTTCAGGCGTGGGTACCGGCGGCACGATTACAGGCGTGTCGCGTTTCCTGAAAAAGACCAAGGGCGCCGCGGTTTTGTCGGTAGCAGTCGAGCCATCAGCCAGTCCGGTACTGAGCCAGACGCGTGCAGGTGAACCGGTCAAACCGGGTCCGCATAAAATTCAGGGCATCGGTGCAGGATTTGTACCGGCGGTGCTGGATTTGAGTCTGGTTGATCAGATTGAAACGGTGAGCAATGAAGAAGCCATTGAATACGCATTGCGACTGGCTCGTGAAGAGGGAATACTGGCAGGCATATCCTGCGGTGCAGCCACTGCCGTTGCAGTGCGCCTGGCCAAACTGCCGCACAATGCCGGCAAGACGATAGTCGTGATACTGCCGGATTCGGGAGAACGCTATTTAAGTTCGATACTGTTTGAAGGTGTGTTTGACGCCAGCGGTGCGCAGGCCTGACCGGTAAAACTGGCTGTAAAAAAAACCTCGACATGTCGAGGTTTTTTTTCAACTACATAATCTGCTTGCCGACCCACCAGGCGATAGCCGCCACGAACGACGATGCGGGAATGGTCAGTACCCAGGCCCAGACAATGTTACCGGCTACGCCCCAGCGCACGGCGGATACCCGGTGTGCAGCACCGACACCGACGATGGCACCGGTAATGGTATGGGTTGTTGATACCGGCACACCCAATGCCGTGGCCATGAACAGGGTGATTGCGCCGCCGGTCTCGGCACAGAAGCCGCCTACCGGTTTGAGTTTGGTAATGCGCTGCCCCATGGTTTTAACAATCCGCCAGCCGCCAAACAGGGTGCCAAAGCCAATTGCGGTATAACAGGCCAGTGCCACCCACAACGGTGGATTCTTGTCGGCCACATTGGAATAGCCGGTGGCGATGAGCAGCATCCAGATGATTCCCATGGTTTTCTGCGCATCGTTGCCGCCATGGCCCAGACTGTACATGGCCGCCGATCCAAGCTGCAGACGACGGAACCATTTATCGACTTTTTTGGGTGTGGTGCCGACAAACAGCCAGGACACCAGCAGCATCATCAGAGATCCGAAGATGAATCCCAGCAGTGGCGACAGGACAATAAACAGTACCGTCATCCACAGTCCCTTGGCCACCAGTGAACCTACCCCTGCCTTGGCCACGGCTGCACCAACCAGACCACCGATGAGTGCGTGCGACGAGGAGGATGGAATACCGAAATACCAGGTAATAAAATTCCAGGTCACGGCACCGATGAGCGCACCAAAAATAACGTACTGGTCAATAATGGCCGGATCGATCATCCCCTTGCCGACCATGGCGGCAACCTTGGTCGGGAAGAAAAAGAATGCCACCACGTTGAAAAAAGCTGCCATGGCGACCGCCGTCTGCGGTTTGAGCACGCCAGTGGAAACGACGGTGGCAATGGCATTGGCCGCATCATGAAAACCGTTCATGAAATCGAAAATCAATGCAATGCCGACCAGCACTACCAGTACATAAATACTTAATTGAAGTGTATGCATTTTGTTTTATCAGGAATTTTCCAACACGATACCTTCAATAATATTGGCGACATCTTCGCAACGATCTGTGACGGTTTCCAATATTTCGTAAATGGCTTTCAATTTGATCAGATTGCGCACATCGGGTTCGTCACGAAACAGTTTGGACATGGCAGCACGCATGACGTGATCGGCATCCGATTCCAGACGGTCAATCTCGATGCAGATTTCCATGATTTCCTTGGAATTATTCATGTTATGCAGCAGTCCCACGCCGGCTGCCACCTTTTCTGCACAGGCCAGACACAGTTCTGCCAGCCGCTTGGCTTCCGGAGTAACGTGCTGAATGTCATACAGGGAAATGGTCTGAGCGGCATCCTCAAGCAGATCCAGAATATCGTCCATGCGGGTAATCAGCTGATGAATGTCATCCCGGTCAATCGGGGTAATGAAGGTCTTGTGCAGCAGATCGATGCATTGGTGCGTGATTTTATCGGCCTGTTTTTCAATGCCTTCGATGGCATGTACGCGAATTTCGAGATCGTCAAAATTACTCATCAACGAAACCATTTCTTTACAACCTTTGATACACAGACTGGCGTGCTGATTAAACAGTTCAAAAAATTTGCCTTCGGTAGGCATTAAACGTCCAAACATGGTTCTCTCACTTAAAGTTTAAATAGTGGTGGGGCACGGCACTGCAGAGCTGATTGATCTTAGTACAACGCACATAAAAATCGTCAATGCTTTTGCTTATTCTGAATCGCCATAAACAGACAGCGATCCGGTGTAATTTTCAAATTTGGTGTATTCGCCCATGAACGTCAGCCGCACACTGCCTATCGGTCCATTACGCTGTTTGCCGATAATGATTTCAGCGGTCCCCTTGTCGGGCGAGTCGGGATTATAGACCTGGTCACGGTAAATAAACATGATTACGTCGGCATCCTGCTCAATAGCGCCAGATTCACGCAAATCGGACATGATGGGACGCTTATTCGGCCGCTGTTCGAGGGACCGGTTTAACTGGGACAACGCAATGACCGGACAATTGAGTTCCTTGGCCAACCCTTTCAAATTTCGGGAAATTTCCGAAATCTCGGTCGCGCGATTTTCTCCCGCATTGTTCGCCGACATCAGTTGCAGGTAATCGATAATGATCAGACCAAGCTTGCCACACTGGCGCGACAGGCGCCTGGCGCGCGCGCGCAGTTCAATTGAATTCAGTGCCGGCGTTTCATCGATGAACATCTGTGCATCATTCATTTTCTGAATCGCATGCGTCAGGCGCGGCCAGTCTTCGTCGTTTAACTGACCGTTACGCAGCCGGTGCTGATCCAGACGTCCGACGGAACCCAGCATACGCATGGCCAACTGCGTACCACCCATTTCCATGGAAAATATCGCTACCGGCAGGCCGCTTTCGATGGCAACGTTTTCACCAATGTTGACCGAGAAGGCGGTTTTACCCATCGATGGTCGGCCAGCGACAATGATCAGGTCGCCGGGTTGCAGTCCGGAAGTCATTTTATCCAGATCGGCAAAGCCGGTAGGCACGCCGGTAATGTCGCTGGTATTTTCGCGGCTGTAGAGTTCGTCAATGCGTTCGACTACCTGCTTGAGCAGCGGCTGGATTTCCTGAAAGCCCTGCTTGTTGCGCGCGCCCTCTTCGGCAATCGCCAGAATTTTGGCTTCGGCCTCGTCGAGCATGTTTTTGACTTCTTTACCCTGCGGATTAAACGCATTGCCCGATATTTCATCGGCTACCGTAATGAGTTTGCGCAATACGCCGCGTTCACGCACCAGTTCTGCATAGCGCCGGATATTGGCCGCATTCGGGGTATTTTGCGCCAATGCATTCAGATACGACAGGCCGCCGACCTCATCGGCCTTGCCCAGAGAGTTCAAGGCTTCGAATACGGTAATCACATCGGCGGGACGACTGGCCGAAATCAGTTTGAAAATAGTCTGGAAAATCAACCGGTGATCATAGCGATAAAAATCATCGGCGTTAATAAAGTCGGCGATCCGATCCCAGGCCGCATTATCGAGCAGCAATCCGCCTAATACGGATTGTTCTGATTCGATGGAATGGGGGGGGACGCGCAGTGAATCGAGTTGTGGGTCGGAGGGCTTATTCATGGGCGCGATTATACCTTGTTCGCTCCATTTTTTAGGGGATTAAAATGCTTTAATGTAATTTTTCACATCGGATTCGACATAAAAAAAGCCGGCTCGCAGTAACGCGACACCGGCTGATTTTTTGTATTGCTGAATTGCTAAATTAAGCGTGTTCGCCCAATACGGCAACAATCACATCAACAACGACGTCAGTATGCAAAGCAACTGAAACATGGTGGTCGCCCACGATTTTCAATGGACCTTGTGGCATACGGATTTGTGCTTTTTCAACAGCAAAACCTTGCTTGGTCAACACTTCAGCGATGTCTGAGTTGGTGACCGAACCGAACAAACGGCCATCAACACCAGACTTCTGGCTGATCTGAACAGTCAGACCGCTCAGTTTTTCGCCAGCGGCGGCAGCAACTGCCAGTTTGCCTGCTGCGGCTGTTTCCAGTTCAGCGCGTTTTGCTTCAAATTCAGCCATGGCTGTCGTTGTTGCTTTACGTGCTTTGCGTTGCGGGATTAAAAAGTTACGTGCATAACCATCTTTAACACGAACGACATCACCCAGGTTGCCGAGATTAACGACTTTTTCTAACAGAATAATTTGCATATTTTTCTCCGATATTTAGTAATTGAGATTGGTCAATTACGCGTGGTGCAGATCGGTGTATGGCAACAGGGCCAAATAACGAGCGCGCTTGATGGCTGTATCTACCTGACGTTGATACAGTGCTTTGGTACCAGTCAAACGTGCTGGCATGATTTTGCCGTTTTCTTGAACGAAATCTTTTAACGTATCGATGTCTTTGTAGTCAACCTGTTCAACGTTTGCAGCTGTGAAGCGGCAGAATTTTTTACGTTTGAACAATGGGTTTTGCTGTTGACGTTTTTGCTTTAATTTGCTTTTATCAAACTTTTTACCGAATGCCATGATGGCTCCTAATCTAGTTTATTGCCTGTATTTCAATTACATGAAATACCAGACCTTTGCTGTTGCGGTTCCTGCGTGCCATAAATCCGTTGAACTGATAATCCCTGCCAAGTTCAAGCTGACTGAAACGTCCTGAAATTTCGCCGATAGCCAATGCCGAAATTTCCAACTCCACCAACCGTGATACCTGTGCTTCCAACTGCTGCGAACTGTGTGCCAGCTTTCCTGACACTATCGGTATGCCGCCCGGAGAGTATCTCAACATCTCTCGTTCAACTACCTGTGCAACCAATTGGAATTGATTCATCAAACCTTCTTATGACCTGCTGCGGAATCGCTCCTGATCAATTGAATGCGTTAATAGGCGGCTGGCGCTTCTGAACGCTGCGACTTGGCTGCATCTTCTTTCTGTACTGATTTCATCATTGGTGAAGGCGTTGTTTCTGCTTTCTTCACTTTGACTGTCAGATGACGCAATACTGCATCATTGAATTTGAAGCCGGTTTCCAGTTCATTCAACGTTTCGCTGTCGCATTCGATGTTCATGCAAACATAGTGTGCTTTAGCTAATTTTTGAATCATGTAAGCCAACTGGCGACGGCCCCAGTCTTCTACACGGTGAATCTGGCCGCCTTTGGCGAGAACCAGAGCCTTGTAACGCTCGATCATTGCGGGAACTTGCTCGCTTTGATCAGGGTGCACGATAAATACTATTTCGTAATGACGCATGTAATCTCCTTGTGGGCAATGAAAGCCCGCCTCAGCGTCAAGTTGAGTGCGGGAAGAGGTAAGCCGGGCATCATACCCTGACCTCTTTAAAAACTCAAGAACTCATTGATTTGATTACTGATAAATGCCACAAGGCCAGGTCATATGTTGGCTATTAACCAATTTAAAGCGCCAACGCAGCAATGCCGGCCCTGGCAATCTGCGCATCCTCGGCGGACTTCACGCCTGAAACACCAACGGCACCGATGCAATATCCGTCAACCATAATCGGTACGCCGCCCTCAAGCATGCCTTCAATCAGGGGGGCACTCAGGAACGACATGCGGCCATTGTTAATCATGTCTTCATAGATTTTGGATTCTCTGCAACCCATGGCCGCAGTGCGCGCCTTGGCCGGGGCGATATGCGCAGAAATGGGCGCTACACCGTCGAGTCTTTGCAGCCAGAGCAGGTGGCCACCGTCATCGACGACAGAAATGACGACTTTCCATTGATGGGCGACGGCTTCTGCTTCGGCCGCTGCTGCTATTTTTTTGACATCATCCAGTGTCAGTACCGGTTTGGTTTGCATTTTGACTCCATCATTTTCAACGAAACTGCATTGTAGGCCAGCCTGGCCGCGCGCACTGCTTAATCACAAGCAATTACAAAACTTTTTTGACAGATTCCGATTACTCCCTTACATTGCGGAAGTTCTGCACATCCTGAAATAACCAAATGACAATAAGCCATACCATCCGCAAAACGGGCATCGCTGCCGCACTCTGTCTGTGCGTATGCATCCCTGCGTGGTGTGCCGATGCGCTTCCCCAGGAACAGACAACCGTTCTGACCCGCATTCAGGAATTGACCGACCGCGCGTCAAATCTGGTCAATACGGCCGTCGACTTTTTGGGTACCCGCTATAAACGCGGGGGTAATAATGTGGAACAGGGTCTGGATTGCAGCGGACTGGTGCGTCTGGTGTTCAAAGATGCCATTAATGTGGACTTGCCGCGTACTGCCGCCGAAATCAGTCGTTCCGGGGAAAAAATTGAACCGGCCGAGTTACAGCCTGGTGATCTGGTTTTTTATAACACCCTGAAACGCGGATTTTCCCACGTTGGCATTTATCTCGGCGACAACAAATTCATCCATTCCCCATCCAAAGGTGGACAGGTTCGCATCGAAAGCATGGAACTGGCGTACTGGAAAAAACGCTTTAATGGTGCCCGGCGCATCAACGACGACACCCCGCCCAATTAACGTTCCTGCATCTCTTTCAGTTTGCGTTTTATCTCCGGCATGGCAGTCATGGCTGCGCGCTCCCCGGCCAGAATAGCCAGATGACGCCCGCCAAAATCGCCACCCTTCATGTCGGCCAGATCAGGATGAATCACCACATCCGCACCTTTTAACTCGTACTGATTGATAGTCTGCCCCATGATCGAGAAAGTCTGCATCAACACGTTGAACGACGATACCGAGGCCTGCGCATCCGGCTCGGATGAAATATTGACGGCGATCACAAAATCGGCACCCATTTCTCTGGAAAACGACACCGGCACGGGCGCTACCAAGCCGCCATCGACATATAATTTATCGCCGATTCTGACCGGCTGAAAGACACCGGGAACGGCAGAGGATGCGCGCACCGCTGCACCGGTATTACCGCGCTGGAACAGGATGGGCAATCCGGTATTTAAATCGGTTGCCACTGCCCCAAACGGCTTTTTCAGTTTTTCGATCGGCAGCTGATGGACTTCGCGGTTCACATAATTCTGCAGACCCTCACCTTTGAGAACACCGGTCGTCGTGGCAAACAGGGGCACTTTCCAGTCCGAGATGGTTGCTTCGTCCATGTTCAGGGCAATTTTTTGCAGGGCAAAGCCACTGTTGCCGGCCGCGTACAACGCACCAACCAGGCTGCCCGCACTGGTTCCGGTCACGATATCGACTTCAATGCCCTGTGATTCAAGCGCCTTGATCACACCGACATGGGCAAATCCGCGCGCCGCACCGCCACCGAGGGCCAGTCCGACTTTGACACGTCTTGGCACCTTAAGCACAGACACCGTATCAACCAGCGGAATGGCACTCGCAGGGGCAGAACCAGGCACTGCTGCAACGATGGGAACAATTGGGGAAACTGGTTCAGGAGATTTGCAGGCAGCAAGTAACAAGAATACTGAGAACAATACTGCAGAGATGAAAATGCTTGAAATACGTCGTTTGCACATAAGGGGATGGATTAATGGGGAACAGTGAAAAGTCGCACATTTTGGCTTGGTTAGAGTGCCAATAGCAAGCGGTTTATTTAAAAAAAACCGCACGGGATTTGAATTTCCCCATGCGGTCGCGTCAAATAAAAATCAAATTGCCTGATTCGCTTTTTTCCGTTTGAATAACATGATCAATCCAACAACCAGCAACAGCGGCAGCAGCAACGGCGTCAGCATGGCTACGACCGCGATAAACACGGCAGCAAGGATCAGCATGACAACGAGTGAAACGCCGGCCAGAATCAGCGTGACCAGTAACAGAGCAAAAAAAGCAATGGCAAGTCCGGCAATGGCACCGCCCACGGCGTAACCGGCAGCAGGAACGCCTGTCATCGTCTCGCCATCGACAATGACCTGTAAATTATCGGCAGAGCCGTGCATTGCGAACACCGCAAACAGGGCCAGAATGATGATTGCGCCCAGTGACAGCAGAATGGAGAGACTGACTGTTTTCATGATTATTACCTTTCGAGGGAGTTGGTTGACGCCATCTTAATGGGTTGCGTAACAGCCGCTACCGGTTTGCGACAGAACGCCAAAGCACAGCCTCAGAATGAAAATACGTCGCCATGAATTGTTGGAATCGCTCAGGAAATGTGCGACACGTTGTTGTCCGGCAGACTCTCATCATCACCGTCGTCGTCATCATCCAGCAATTGCGCCGGCAATTTTTTGGTTGGTTTGACACCCAGTTTTTTTACCTGTTCAGCCTGACGGATCAGGTTGCCACGCCCGCTGACCAGTTTGTTCTTGGCATCGTCAAATGATTTTTGGGTCTGCCCCAGTTTTTTGCCGATGTCTTCCAGGTCTTCCACAAACCCCACGAACTTATCGTAGAGTTTGGCGCACTGCTGGGCAATTTCCTGAGCATTGCGGTTCTGTTGTTCCTGACGCCAGATATAGGCAATAGTCCGTAAATTGGCCAGCAGGGTACTGGGACTGACCAGAAGGACATTTTTGGCCAGCGCATCATTGAACAGACTCTGGTCATGACTGAAGGCCAGCATGAAGGCCGGCTCCACGGCGAAAAACAGCATGACAAAGTCGGGCGCATTCAATCCGGTCAGCGTCTGGTAATTTTTTTCAGACAAACCTTTGATGTGTGCGCGAACCGACAGCAGATGCTGCCTGAGACTGTCGGCTCGTTCAATGTCATTGGTGGCACTGACATAGCGTTCATACGCGACCAGCGACATTTTGGCGTCGACAATCATGTGCCGCCCTTCCGGCAGATGAATAATTACGTCAGGACGGTGCTGACCGCCCTCTTCCAGGTCGAACGTGTTTTGTACCTGGTACTCTTCACCACGCCGCAGACCGGAAGATTCCAGTACCGTCTCCAGAACCATTTCGCCCCAGATGCCCTGGGTTTTATTGCTGCCCTTCAAAGCCTGAGTCAGGTTGATGGCATCTTCACTGATTTTTCCGTTCAGCGCTGCGAGCCGTTCGATTTCATTTTTCAGGGTCAGCCGCTCTTTCGAATCTTTGTCATACGTGTCGGCGACCTGCGTCTGGAACTGGGTGATTTTTTCCTGCAGCGGCAACAGGATTGTGCCCAGATTCAACTGGTTCTGCTCCGTAAATTTTTTGGATTTTTCTTCGAGTATCTGATTGGCCAGCAACTGGAACTGATTGCCGAATTCGCTGCGCGCTGCTTCCAGCAGGACCAGTTTTTCCGTAGTCTGCAACCGTTCCGATTCAAGGCGGGTCGTCAGCTCGGCAATTCTGGCCTGCTGGTTCGACAGGTGCTGCTGCTGTTCGTCCAGTCTGGATTGGGTTGCTGCCTCACGCTGCTGCGCCTGCACAAATGCGAAAGCCTGCGCGGTCAGCCGCTCATTCAGAATCGCGAGCTCGGTGGCTCCCTGCTGACGGAACTGGTCAGCCCGATGACGGAATTTCGATGTCAGCACCAGCCATGTCAACAACGCTCCGGCAATCATTCCAAGGCCTGATCCGGCGATAAATAAAACTGGCATATCCATGAATAACTTCCCTTTTGCACGCAGTATTTTCAATCATTCATCATAACATTTGGGCCAGTCTGGCCCGCGCTTTTTTGTTGTGGCATCGCACCGCCTTTCAGAGGCATCGTACCGGACAGGGTTTCTGGGTTAAAATCGGCTTCAAACGCTTTAGCAGATCATATTGAATGTCCAATCGAATAATTCCCATCATCCCGCATATCGACATTGCCTCGCTGTCACTGCACGCTGACAGCGCCACGCCGGCACAGGGACCGTTGATCGATACACTGCAGCGAGAGTTGCGGGATTTGCGCATCTCCGTCACCGACCGATGTAATTTTCGATGTGTTTATTGCATGCCGCGCGCCGTCTTTGATCATAATTATTCCTACCTGCCCCACAGTGCCCTGCTGAGTTTCGAAGAAATTACCCGTCTGGCCCGCATCATGGTCGGGCATGGAGTGACAAAAATTCGTCTCACCGGAGGCGAGCCGCTGCTGCGCAAAAATCTGGAAAAACTGGTTGCCATGCTGCGCGGGATCGAAACACCCGACGGTACTGCGCTGGATCTGACTCTGACGACGAATGGCGCGCTGCTGGCTCAAAAAGCGCAATTGCTCAAGGATGCCGGATTGAATCGGGTCACGGTGTCACTGGACGCACTGGACGACACTATTTTCAAAAAAATGAACGATGCCGATTTTGCCGTGGCCGATGTACTGCACGGACTCGACGTGGCACACAAGGTGGGTTTGGGACCGGTCAAAATCAATATGGTCGTCAAGGCCGGCGTGAATGATCAGCAGATCGTACCGATGGCACGCCATTTCAAAAATTCGCCGTTTGTGTTGCGCTTTATTGAATATATGGATGTGGGCGATTCCAACGGCTGGAAAATGAATGAAGTCATTTCATCGCGGCAGGTGATCAGCCAGATCTGCCAGGCCGGGCCAGACCTGCAGTTAATGCCGATGCAATCCGGAAATCAGGACGCGACCGCGCAACGCTGGCAATATCAGGACGGAACTGGTGAAATTGGCGTCATTTCCAGTGTCACACAGCCGTTTTGCCGCACCTGCACCCGATTGCGTCTGTCAACCGAAGGCCGGTTATACACCTGTCTGTTTGCCGGGGAGGGCTATGATGTACGCAGCCTGCTGCGCAACCAGACCGAAGACAACCAGATTGCCGGCGCATTGGCACACCTGTGGCACAACCGTACTGACCGTTACTCGGAATTGCGCAGCCAGCAGACTGGGCCACTGAAAAAAGTGGAAATGTCCTACATAGGCGGATAATGTCGATGAATTCAGAACCAGCAACCCCAGCAATGACAGGTTTGATTTTGGCCGGCGGACGCGCCAGTCGTATGCAGCACCGTGACAAGGGGTTGATGCAACTGGATGGTCGCGCACTGATTGAACACGTCATTGCCAGATTGGTGCCTCAGGTTGCCACTGTGGCCATCAATGCCAACCGCAATCTGAACGACTATGCACGATTTGGATTTCCGGTCTGGCAGGATCAGGGGTTCGGGCCGGATGCGGATCAGTTTCAGGGTCCGCTGGCCGGTGTGCAAACCGCACTGAACCACTGCACAACACCTTATCTGCTGACCGTACCCTGTGACTCGCCATTCTTGCCAGAAAACCTGGCACATCGGTTAATGAGTGGCCTCAAAGAACAAAATGCACAAATAGCCGTTGCGGCCACGGGCGATCCAAAAGACCCCAGATTACAACCTGTGTTCTGCCTGATGCCGGCAAGCTGTCTGAAGCAGGTACAGGAATATTTTCAATCAGGTGGCCGCCGGATGGATGGCTGGTACCGGAACTTAAGGGTAGCCAGGGTCTACTTCCCGGACGATGCGGAATTCAAAAATATCAACACGTTAAATGAATTGCAGGAATGCGCAACAAAGCAGGTTGCGCATCAAACTGAAAAATAATGACATCATGTCCCAATCTCAAGAAATAGAAACACCCAGCTTTACCGTCTCGCAGGTTCAGCAACAAATTCAGGACACGATTGTACCCGTCGAAGAATTTGAACAGATCAGCGCGGTCCAGGGCTTGAACAGAATCCTTGCCAGTGACATTGTCGCAGGCATCGATGTCCCCTCTTTTGACAATTCCGCGATGGATGGCTATGCATTTGCCGAATGCGATTTGCGCCTTCATACTGAACTGACCATCGTGGGCAGATCTTACGCCGGTCATCCGTTTCAAAACCGGTTACAACCGGGCCAGGCCGTTCAGATCACCACCGGCGCGCAAATGCCGGCATATGCTGACAGCGTATTGCCACAGGAACTGGCAATCGTCAGGGAAGAGTCGATTCTTGATATCCGGGAGATAAAAATACGCCGTGGTCAGCACCGCAGAATGCGTGGTGAAGATCTGGCAGCAGGAAAAGTTGCCCTGACCAAAGGGACGCGACTGGGACCTGCCGAACTCGGCCTGTTGGCTGCACTTGGAAAAACCGACATTGCGGTTCAGCGGCCTTTGCGGGTAGCCATTTTTTCGACTGGCGACGAATTGGGTCTGCCTGGTCAGCCACTCAACCCGGGCTGCGTGTACGACAGCAATCGCGTCACGCTGCACGCCATGCTGACCAGGTTCGGTGCACAGGTTCTGGACCTGGGCATCCTGAAAGACGACCCGGCAGAAATTAAACCGGCGATTGTAAACATCGTGCCGCAGGCCGATGTCATTATTACTTCTGGCGGAGTCAGCAACGGCGCGGCAGATTTTACCCGGCAGGTCTTGCAACAGTGCGGGCATATCAACTTCTGGTCGGTCAATATGCGCCCGGGTCGCCCTCTGGCTTTCGGCCAGATCAATCAAGGTCACGACAATTCTTACGTATTTGGACTGCCCGGCAATCCCGTGGCGATGATGGCCGGATTTTATTTCTTTGTTCGCCCTGCCCTGCATTCAGGCGCTCCGGTGAGCATGACGCCGGCAGTCAAGGCGATTGCCAACATGGACATGCCCAAAAAAGTGGGCCGCACCGAATTCCAGCGTGGCATCTGCAAAATCAACTCAAACGGCAATCTGCACGTCAGCCTGACCGGCGAACAGGGATCCGGCATGCTGAGTTCCATGGCCGAGGCAAATTGCCTGATCATGCTGAGTCCGGAACAGGAAGATATCGTCTCCGGTGACACGGTCAAGGTGCTGATTTTTGAAGGCTTACTTTGAGCTTTGTCTGACCTGCTCAAAAAAACAAACCGCAGCGCAGGCTGCAACATTCAATGATTCAATGTTTCCCCGATGCGGAATCTTGACCTGAATGCTTGCACGATCCATCAATTCATCCGATATGCCCTGACCTTCATGCCCAAACAGCCAGATCACCTCTTTTGAAAGATCACACTCATAGATGGTTTTGCTGGCGTACGAACTGGTAGCCAACGCAGGCAACTGCGCATTTTTTAACAGGGATACCAGGTCGGCCTGTTCATGGATTTCCAATAAAAAATGCGCGCCCATGCCGGCACGTAAAACTTTGGGTGACCAGGCAGAAACAGTCTGGGGACTGCAAAAAACTTTCCTGATTCCGGCTGCGGCTGCACTTCTGAGCACAGAACCCAGATTACCTGGATCCTGCAGATTGTCCAGAAGAACAGCAGATTCCAGAATCTGCGTTGGCGTATCCAATTCCGGTATCTGCACTACAAAAAATATCCCGACGCCGTGCTCCACCTGACTGAGTGACTGATATAAGGCGTCAGCCAGAATCAGCTGATGCTCGGCGCGCTGAATTAATTGTGCGATTTCCGGATGATGCTGCGATGCCTCGTTCACTACGCACCATACCGGCTGGCCCACCTTATCAAGATACACCTGACATAAATGAACGCCATCGAGCAGTGTCGTGGCCGCTTTGCGTCTGGCCTGGGCACTGGTAGCCAGGTGTTTCAGTTCTTTGTAGAGCGCGTTATCGCGCGAGGTAATCAATTTCATATCTTGGGCAACAGTGCGCGTACCGGCGCATAGGTCAGACGGTGCACCGGCGAAACCCCGTGCTCCCTGAGCCGTTCCAGATGCAACGCCGTAGGATAACCTTTATGCTGATCAAACGCATACTGTGGATATTGGGCATGCAATTCCATCAGGGCGGCATCACGCGCAGTTTTGGCCAGTATCGAAGCGGCTGAAATCGCTTCCACTTTGTCATCGCCTTTGACAATCGCCTGGGCTGCCATTGTCAAAGTGGGGCAGCGGTTACCATCAATCAATGCCAACTCCGGGGTCAGTGACAGTCCCTGCACGGCGCGCTGCATGGCCAGCATGGTGGCCTGCAGGATGTTGAGCTGGTCTATTTCCTGTTCAGAAGCCTGTGCGATATACCAGGCCAGAGCATGTTTTTTAATTTCAATGGCCAAACTGTCGCGTTTGGCTTCACTGAGTTTTTTGGAATCACGCAAACCGGCTATCGGGTGTGCCGGATCAAGAATGACCGCAGCGGCAAAAACTGCGCCGGCCAGTGGACCGCGGCCCGCTTCATCAACACCACAGATAATCCGATTTTCAAAATCAAAATCCAGATCGTCGAGTGCCAGTTCATCATTACTCATGGCAAAATGCCTTCACTTTATCTGCATCCAAAAAATAATGGCAAAGCTGACTGCCCGCCCCAGCTGTTTCGGGATCGTTTGCTTGACGTGCAAACAGCACCGGCACCAGTTCATCGTACAGGTTCAGCAATGCCGGATCCTGATCCACATCCAGCACGATGGTCTGATGGGACACATCCCGAACCAGCAGCTCGAGAGCGTCCTTCATATCTTCACATAAATGACAGTAACTTCGGCTGTACAGGGTAAAAATTATCATCTTGAATCAGGCTGGGTAAACAACTAAAAAAGGCTGCACAGGTCTGTGCAGCCAGTTAAATCAGAACCGTTCAAATCAATTGGCCGGCGCCGGTTTTAATGGAATAAATTGTGAAGAATCGCCACGACGCACCAGAACAACAGCAGTTTTCCTGGCGTCCAATTTGGCAACCAGCGCCTTGAACTGCCTGGCATCTTTGATATCGGCATTGTTTAACTGGGTGATCAAATCGCCAGGCTGTATACCTGCCCGCGCTGCACTGCCATCCACGCTTTCAACGATCACACCGGAGCTGACTTTCAGGTCACGTTTCTGATCATCCGTCAAATCGGTGACGAACAGACCCAGCAGGTTTACCTCTGGCTCAGGCGCTTTTTCCTTGCCCTTGTCCTTGTCTTTGGCCTGTTTATTATCCGACTCCATTTCGCCGGTCACCAGAGTAACAGTGCGGGTTTTGCCTTTATTCCACAGCGTGAGTGTTGATTTGGTTCCGGGCTTGGTATTGGCCACAAAGCGTGACAGATCGGTCCATTTGGCTACCGGCTGGCCATTGAATTCCAGAACAATATCACCAGCGACAATGCCAGCTTTGTCTGCCGGCAATCCTGGTTCAACCGAACTGATAAAGGCACCCTGGCCTTTGGCCAGACCAAACGATTCAGCGACCTCTTTGGGCACCTCCGACAATTTGACGCCAATACGACTGCGGCTTACCTTGCCGCTTGATTTCAACTGATCCACCACCTTCATTGCCTCATCAATCGGCACGGCAAAGGAGATGCCCATAAATCCGCCGGAGCGACTGTAAATCTGCGAATTGATGCCGACGACTTCACCATTCATATTGATCAATGGCCCGCCTGAATTACCTGGATTGACCGCGACATCGGTTTGAATCAGTGGCAAAAAGTCGCCGGTATCGCGTGCCTTGGATGAAATGATGCCGGCTGAAACCGAATTATCCAGACCAAATGGCGAGCCGATCGCCACGACCCATTGCCCCACCTTGATTTTGTCTGAATCACCAATCGGTAACCAGGGCAATTTGGTGCCTTCGATTTTAACCACAGCCACATCGGTGCGCTTGTCAATACCGATGACCCGGGCTTTGAATTCACGTTTGTCGGTCAGATTGACATAGACTTCATCGGCGCCATCCACCACATGGGCATTGGTTAATACAAAACCGTCCTGAGAAATAATAAAACCGGACCCTATGCCACGGGGCACTTCCTCTTCGGTACCGGGCTGCTGTGGTGCTGGTTTGTGCTTTCTGGGCGTCTGCCCCGGTTGCTGGGGCATGGGCACACCAAAAAACCGTTTGAACAACTCCTGCATCTCATCATCCTGATTGCCGGGTTGATTGACTACGACTTTTTCAGTCGTACGAATATTGACAACGGCGGGACTGGCCTTTTCAGCCAGTTCGGTAAAATCAAATGATGGAACGGCCGCCTGAGCAGGCGTTGACACGATCAACCCGGTTGCCGGCACCGCCAGTACAAATGCAGCAGATAACAGATGTGAAAACAGCAGAGAAGAGTATTTTTTCATAATGGATTGTGAGTTAATAAATTGTTGAACGTTGGACTTGATCATCATAATCACCACAGGAAAAATAAATAATAAAGGCTAAAAACAACTGGATTATTTCTGTTTGTATTCGATTGAATCTGACATTAATTTTATCGCCGCGACCGGCACTTCGCCAACCAGGGTTATCCAAAAGTTCCCCGACTGAAAACCCGCTATGGTCGTAGCACCCTGTTGGACTATACCGGCACGATGCTCCAGACTGATTGGCTCAATAAACACCGATACCGATGCCAGACTGTCAGAAAAAACCATTTGCAGGACTTCATGCAGATCATCAGGTTTGCCTCTTCTGGCTCCATCCGACCCGGCATTGATCAGGCGCCGCACTTCACGGATTTTCTTGAATCCGGCAGGAAGATTTTTTACAGACCACCCGGATTCAGTAGAAACTGCAACTGCACCATGCACTGTTTTCCATTCGGCAGTATCTGCAAAATCCACTTTCAAACTGTTTTCATCAACCGTTCCAAACACAAGACTGGTAAAAGCGATTTGCTCCACTATCTGTCTATTGAGGTCGATTGTCTGTGCCAATACCATCAGGTTACTGGGAATCGCAGCACAGAGGCGGTAGCCATACCGGATATTGTCTTTGGGCTCGATGGTCACCATGCGACACTCTACTCCTGCAACACGCGCATTTTCTGCCAGTTTAAGCTGATAATGATCAATCAGGCTGTGACTGTTAAAGGACAGCACAGCCGGAAATACATCCTGGGTCTGGCGCTTTTCGGTGCGTAAGGTTTTTGTACCCGGCTGATAACTGATGATATCTTCATTGTGGCGCACGGACACCCGGCGCAGACCATCGAGTTTCTCAATTTTTTCCTGCTCGTCGCCCGCCACATAGCGATGAACAATTCGGGAAGCGATGAGTTGATTTTCTCTTTGCAGCACAAAAATCCCGACATAACTTTCCTGTTTTGAGGCCGTCTGAATTTTTTGCAAAAGTGCCTGCGCTTCCAGCGACTCGTCGGCAAATACCGGCACAAAAAAATTCAGCAGAAACAGAATTGAAAATAAAATTTTCATTACTTCCCTGCGTCTTGAATGATCGGACTGGTTTCATATTCCACAGCGCTGTACATCGAATTTGAATAGCGTTGATGTGCAGCCAGATATCTGTCAATTAACGGATCCCTTAACATGGTCGTTTGAGATTCAGATCTGCTGTTGTCCACTTTTTTGTTGGTTGCAACTGTGTTCAGTGACGATTGGGAGGGATCGGCATAGTTTGCTGACATAAATTGCCCTGCAATATATGGAGCACGTACTTCTGCACCATCATGGCCGGCAAACTGGGGCACCAGTATCGTGGCCAACGCCAGCATCGCAGCCAGCGCATAAGCAATTTTTCCGGTGAAGTGAGTCGATATTTTTTGGGATGGGGTAAATCGATCCGGTTCAGACAGTACACAATCCCGTAACTTTGCATTGAACCGTGTATTGAAATCATCGCTCAATCTGATACTCAATTCATTCGAATTAAGTATGTCACCAATCTGATGATAGATTTCCCAGTCATGTTGATGACTTGCAGCTCGCAATGAAGCAAGCGTCTGATTGAGCTCCTGATTTTGGCATTCACCATCCATCAGAGCTGAAATCTGTTCTTTTAATTGATTATTATCGCTGACGTTCATATCTTCCCTGAATTCCATTCAAAAACCATTGCACTACCAGCGTTTATCCATTGAACTGTCCATCAATGGCCGAATTTTATTTGCAATAATTTCCCGAGCCCTGAAAATTCTACTACGTACGGTGCCGATGGGGCATTCCATCATATCGGCAATTTCTTCGTAACTCATGCCATCGATTTCACGCAGCGAGATGGCAATCCTTAATTCTTCCTGCATTGAACTCATTGCTTCGTTCACTTTTTCCGCCAGCTGTTTGGACGCCAAAACGGAATCTGGGGTATTGGCTTCGTTCTGCCCATCCGATTCAGCCGTTGTTTCTTTGGACTGCGTATCGTTATCTGAGGAAGTCTGCACTCTGCGCTTTTGTGAATTGATATGATTTTTTGCAGAATTCACTCCGATCCGGTACAGCCAGGTATAAAACGCTGACTCGCCTCTGAAACTGGATAATCCCCTGTAAGCCTTTATAAATGCTTCCTGAACAATATCTTCAGCTTCTGCATGGTCCTTGATAAAAAACATAACCAACCGCATTAATTTTCGCTGGTATTTCAACACCAACAGCTCAAATGCCTGCTTGTCACCATTTAGTACGCACTCAACCAAAATCTGATCTACATCGCGTTCTTTCGTCACACCTGATCCCCTTGATCTTTACACATGTTGCGGGGGCGTAAAATGTAGACATCAGGAACTACAAAAAGTTCCCGAAATCATTATTCACAGCATCCGTTACATTATTGTCACTATTATTGAACGCCCTTGTTCTATTTTTATTGTTCTTTTGATGGTTATTTTTTGCACTCAAAAAATAACCGGTCAAGGTCGTTGAAATGGCTTATTCAAAGTGAAAGCTAAAATGAACTTTTATAAATGGCCAACTATTTCTAAACCGAATATGCCTTCGCACCAATCCAGCGACAGGCAATTGATAAACGGCGAAACTCATCTGTACTGACTGCGTCAGAGAGTATCATTAAATTTATCATATTGTCATCATCTAATGTTCGCAAGCGAAGCAACAGCAGTTGCGGCCAGATCACGGTACCTGGAGCCAGATAATAAGTTTGTTGAAAAACTGCTGCTGAGTCAGATGGAGGCTGGCCAGAAATTGAAAATGCTTTACAGCGTATTTTTCCCTGACCATCGATCAAAATATGCCAACGGTGTCCGGACGCCGACTTTGAAGCGAAGTAATTAAACAACGCTGTGCTGATACACATTGTGGCAAAAATAAATTTCAACAGTACGGGTATGGGTGCGGAACAGGCGAGGACTATTCCGATCTGTAACAGGCAAACTGAAAACAGGATTCTAAGAATCTGCAATTTTTTAGACGGATGTAATACAACAGACAGGTCGATAGACATCACTGTGAAAAAAACGGCTTTCACAAGCCGTTTTTTACAACTCCGGATTTAGACTTTCCCAAAAACCAGTGTGCCATTGGTTCCGCCAAAACCAAACGAATTTTTAACTGCGATATCGATAGGCAATTTTCTGGCAACATTTGCGCAGAAATCCAGATCACATTCAGGATCCTGATTAAATATATTGATTGTCGGCGGCGAAATCTGGTTATGAACAGCCAGGACTGTAATGACAGCTTCCAGCCCGCCTGCCCCGCCCAGTAAATGCCCCGTCATGGACTTGGTTGAATTGACGACCAGTTTTTTTGCATGGTCACCAAAGGTGCGCTTGATACCCTTGGTTTCTGCAAGATCGCCAAGCGGTGTTGAGGTACCGTGGGCATTGATGTAATCAACCTGATCTGCATTGATACCGGCATTTTTCAGGGCAGACTTCATGCAGCGCATTGCACCCTCGCCATCTTCGAGCGGGGCGGTCATGTGATAGGCATCAGAACTCATGCCAAATCCCAGCACTTCGGCATAAATTCTGGCACCACGGGCTTTGGCATGTTCATACTCTTCCAGTACCATCACCCCGGCACCTTCACCCAAAACAAAACCATCCCGATCTTTATCCCAGGGGCGTGACGCGGTGGCCGGATCATCATTACGGGATGAAAGTGCACGGGCCGATGCAAAACCACCCAGACCCAAAGGTGACATGGTTGACTCGGCTCCGCCTGCAACCATGATGTCGGCATCACCGTATTCAATCATCCGTGCAGCCGCGCCTATACAGTGCAGACCGGTGGAACAGGCTGTCACAATGGATAAGTTGGGACCTTTCAAACCGAATTTGATTGAAAGGTGACCGGAAATCATGTTGATGATCGAGGCTGGTACAAAGAACGGGCTGATGCGACGCGCACCGCGATTGAGGTATTCGGTATGGGTTTCTTCGATCAGCGGCAGTCCGCCGATTCCCGAACCAACCATTACGCCGATGCGTTCCGCGTTCTGTTCGGTCACAACCAGACCACTGTCCTGCATGGCCTGCATACCGGCCGCCAGACCAAAATGAATGAAGGCATCCATATGACGCGCTTCTTTTGCAGGGATATAGGATTCGATATCAAACCCTTTCACTTCGCCACCAAAATGCGTGGTAAAGGGGGTAGGGTCAAATTTTGTGATTGTCGCAATTCCTGACTTACCGGAGACTATGGCATCCCAGGTTTCAGCTAATGAATTACCAACCGGTGATACGCAGCCCATTCCGGTAACTACGACACGTCTTTGATGCGAACGGCTCAAGCGGTTCTCCTGGAGTCGGCCAAATGATGTAATACGCTTAGGTATAACTGATTTGCAAAAAAATCTGTATTACCGAGGATAACAAGATATCGAACAGTTTGAATATCTTTTATGTCGACATCGTGTCATCACTCACAATTACTGGCAGATGATCAGTAAAAACCAATTTGTGTTGGTTTTTACAAATTCGATTGCATGAATTATTGATGAAAATCTTATTTGCCGATATGCGCTTTGGCATAGTCTATTGCATTTTGCACAGTAGCGATTTTTTCAGCTTCTTCATCCTGAATTTCCATTTCGAATTCATCTTCCAAAGCCATCACCAGCTCAACAGTGTCCAAAGAATCAGCACCCAAATCATCAACGAAAGAAGATTCCGTTTTGATGTCGGCTTCAGCCACACCGAGTTGTTCGGCTACTATTTTTTTTACACGTTGTTCGATATCTGACATATACGTCTCCATGGTGTGTGTTACAGAAAGTGCGCGCATTTTAACAGAGTTATGCGCAAAAAAAAGGGGGTTTTTCTGTTTAAAAATTATCTTTACTCAACTTTTTCCAACTTCGTCACATTGTATTTTAGATTTAGAGTTCAAATACTATTTTAATGACAACTTGTGCTGTCATCGTCAGCTCAAATACATTCCGCCATTGACATGCATTGTAGTGCCAGTGACATAGCCCGCTTCCGATGAGGCAAGAAAGAGTGCTGCTGACGCGATCTCCTGCGGTTGACCCAGTCTTCCGAGCGGAATTTGCTGCAGAATGGCTTCACTTTGATTTACGCTCAGCGCCTTGGTCATATCGGTATCGATAAATCCGGGCGCAATGCAGTTCACCGTAATATTACGACTGCCGATTTCACGCGCCAGTGCGCGACTCATTCCTGCCACCCCAGCCTTGGCAGCTGCATAATTGATTTGACCGGGGTTGCCGGCTGATCCTACGACCGACGTGATATTGATGATGCGACCGTACTTTGCTTTCATCATGCTGCGCAATACGGCCCGGCACAAACGCCCCACAGCAGTCAGATTGGTTGAAATGACCGAGTCCCACTCATCATCCTTCATGCGCATGGCCAACTGATCCTGGGTAATTCCTGCGTTGTTGACGAGAATGGACAGACCAGCAAATTCTTTTTGAATCTGCTCGATCAAAGCCACACTTGCCGGTGCGTCACAGACGTCAAGAACGGCACCGCGACCTTTGCCTGCATCGCTCAGGTAAGCCGTGATCGCATCAGCACCTGCCTGAGTGGTCGCCGTTCCAACAACAGTTGCGCCCTGCTGAGCCAGCAAAGTTGCAATTGCACGGCCGATACCACGCGAAGCGCCTGTAACCAGGGCCACCTGACCGGTCAGATCAAATATTGGATTCATCATTGTTCATTCTCCGAAATTATTTATAGCTGTGAAATCAGCTTTTAAAAAGCGATATCAATTTATTCAATGAAGCATCATCAAAAAATGCGTCACCGGTCAACGACGGGTTGATTCGTTTCACCAATCCGGTCAACACTTTACCCGGACCACATTCGACCACATGCGTCATATTTTGTTCAGCCATTTTTTGAATTGTTTCCACCCATCGTACCGGGTTGGCTGCCTGACGCACCAAAGCATCCTTGATCAAAACCACGTCATTGACGATGGCAACATCAACATTATTAATTATCTGAATCTGCGGCTGCGCAAACGGAACCTGTTTCAGATATTCCTGCAGACGAAGTGAAGCAGGTGCCAGCAAAGAAGAATGGAACGGTGCAGAAACAGCCAGCACCAGTGCACGTTTTGCACCGCGCGCCTTGGCGGCTTCGCAGGCACGCTCGACTGCCGCCTTATGACCGGCGATCACGACCTGTGCCGGCGCATTGAAGTTGACCGGCTCGACAATGTCACCCTGAGCCGATTCTTCGCATGCCAGTCTGACTTCTTCGTCTGACAGGCCCAGAATTGCCGCCATCCCGCCAACGCCAAACGGAACGGCTTCCTGCATGACCTGTGCACGAAACCGCACCAGAGGTACTGCATCCCTGAATGCCAGCACTCCGGAAGCCACCAGTGCGGAATATTCACCCAGACTGTGACCTGCCACCAGTACCGGCTTTTCACCCCCGGCATCCAGCCATGCCCGATAACAGGCAATCGCTGCCGTTAACATTGCAGGTTGCGTGTTGACGGTGAGGTCCAGGTCTTCCTTGGGACCTTCCGCGATAATCTTCCCCAAATCAAAATGCAGTACATCAGACGCCTCTTCGACAGTCTGTCTGACTACGGGATGATCAGCAAATCCATTCAACATGCCAATAGCCTGCGAACCCTGACCTGGGAAAACAAAAGCAATTTTATTCATAATGGGAAATTTAAATAATTTAAGAAACAGTTACATCCGGACCAGCGCAGCACCCCACGTAAAACCACCGCCCACACCTTCAATCAGAACGGTCTGTCCTGCTTTGACACGACCATCACGGACTGCACAATCGAGCGCCAGCGGAATCGATGCTGCCGAGGTATTGCCATGCTGATCCACCGTCACCACAACCTTGTCAAAAGGCAGATGCAATTTTTTGGCAGTGCTTTGCATGATGCGGATATTGGCCTGATGGGGAATCAGCCAGTCCAGTTGATCAGAATTCATATTGGCTGCTGCGAGCACTTCGCGGGCCACTTTTTCCAGTACTGAAACAGCTATCTTGAATACAGCCGGGCCATCCATGTGAACAAAGGCACTGCCTTCAATGACACCCTGTGCGGTTTTTCCCGGTACGGAAAGTATGTGTGAATAATTTCCGTCGGCATGAATTTTTGTTGCCAGCACGCCCGGCTCAGTCGATGCAGACAGCACCACCGCACCTGCGCCGTCACCAAACAATACGCAGGTACCGCGATCGTTGAAATCCAGTATCCGTGAAAATACTTCCGCGCCAATGATTAGCACATTTTTATGGCTGCCTGCCTTGATCATCGCATCCGCAATGGACAGTGCATAAATAAAACCACTGCAGACGGCCTGCACGTCAAATGCAGCACATCCGTGCATATCCAGCTTTTTCTGGACTATGCATGCCGTGCTTGGGAATCCGCCCAAATGATCAGGTGTTGACGTGGCAAGTATAATCAGGTCAATTTGATTTTTGTCCGTACCGGCCATCTCCATGGCGCGCTGCGCAGCAATGACCGCCATATCGCTGGCGCAGACATCAGATTCAGCGAAATGGCGTGCTGTAATTCCGCTGCGGGTAAATATCCACTCATCCGATGTTTGAATGCCCTTGGTCGCCAGTTGGTCTGCCAACTCCTGATTCGTCACCCGCCGCGGGGGCAAATAGCTTCCGGTGCCGGTTATTTTGCTAAACAATTTCATTCCGCATATTCTCTTTACAGTTTTTTATCAATGTCATCTCATGTCTGAGATATAGAAACTCCACCTAAAGTTCCTTCAGATTCGGTTTGATTTGAAAATTCTTCCATGGCTTTCTCAATGTGACCCAACACATCGTGTTTTGCCGCATCGTATCCGCGCTGTATTGCCCATTCAAAACTGTAGGCATCTGCACCACCGTGACTTTTTATCACCAGTCCGCGCAACCCCAGCAGGCTTCCGCCATTGTAATTGGAGGGATTCAATCTGCTGGCCAGGGCACGTAAAGCACCGCGGGCCACCAGACCACCGATCATGGTGAAAATATTGCGTTTGAACTCGTTGGTCATGACAGTTTTCACAAACCGCCCCATGCCTTCCGCTGCCTTCAGGGTCACATTGCCGACAAACCCGTCGCACACCACAATATCGGTAGTGCCGGCAAAAATGTCATTGCCTTCCACATTGCCATAGAAATTGATGTTGCCTCTGGCATGTTCATCACGCAGCAACAGCGCCGTCTTTTTAACCAGATCGTTACCCTTGATATCTTCGGCGCCCACATTTAATAATCCCAGAGTCGGCCTGGGCTGTCCCTCGACTGCCTCAAACAGTGCCGATGCCATGAGTGCGAACTGTTGCAGATGCTGCGGTTCGCAATCGACGTTGGCACCCAGATCCAGCATATAGGTCGGTTTGTTTTTTTGATTTGGCAAAATACTGCAGATTGCTGGCCGGTCCACATTCGGCATGGTCTTTAACACATAACGGGAAATGGCCATCAGTGCACCGGTATTTCCGGCAGAAATACAGACATCAGCACCATCATCCTTAATCTGGCTCACAGCAACCCGCATTGAAGAATCCTTCTTGCGGCGCAGTGCGATTTCCAGCGTATCTTCCATCGTAACAATTTCGCTCGCATTCACGACAGAAATGCGCGAATGCTGCTCAAACCGGTGTTTCTTTAATTCAGCGTGTATGATCTGCTCCTGACCAACCAGTATCATTTGCACATCTTCTGTACGTTTTACAAAAGAAACTGCTGCTGCAACGGTCACAGCCGGGCCCCTGTCACCCCCCATGCAATCTATTGAAATACGTATGGTCATTTTTTGAATCATCTCTTGAATGGCGGATTTAATTAATTAGACCGCTCATTCTAAATTGTAAAGTGCACATTTCCTATCAGCAAATCAGATTTACTTGTTCTGTTTTTGATTTTTCTGAGCATAAAGGCAACATCAGGCTCAGGGAAGTTTGCTTTGACTATTTTCAAAAACAAAAAAGCGGCGCCAGAATTTAACTGGAAACGCCGCTTCTTTTTTATCAACTATAGTTCAGCACAACATTGCGTTGTGCCTGAGTCAATAATCAATTTTTCTTCGAGATCACAAATTGTGAATTACTCGTCGTTTTTTGTTTTCAAGACTTTACGACCACGATAAAAGCCGTTAGGGCTGATATGGTGACGCATATGAGTTTCACCTGTTGTCGGTTCGATCGACAGTTGTGGTGCTACTAAAAAGTCGTGCGAACGGTGCATGCCGCGCTTGGACGGGGTTTTTTTGTTTTGCTGAACAGCCATGATAACTCCTAATACTCAAACTAAAGTTCTGAAATTTTTAACATTTCCGACCAGCCAACGCGTGGTACCGGCCCGGAATCCAAATTACTATGATTTACCCTAAATACTTAATCAGTTCTTGGTTTTATCTGTTACGACTTTACCAAAGGTGATCTGATCTTTTATTGCAGCAAATGGTGATACCTTTTTTGCTTTCGCAAACGCATCAAATTTCTCCGCACTTGATTTATCCTTCGGACAAACTTCATGCTTTGGCGATAGCGGTATAACCAATAATGCTTCATCCTCTATCAGGGTCATGATATCGAATGCCTTGTTTCCAACAATTACTTCAATTTCATCTTCTTCCATTGACGCATCAATTTCATCGGCTTTTGCTTCATCTGTTGCCAGAATAAGGCGGGTCGCCGATTCGATCTGAAACGCAAAAGGTGTCAAACACCTCTGACACATCAGATACATGGTCCCACGGATGGATAATTGCAGTAACGGATGCCCACTTAAGTGTGTACCGCCAACCAGCTCCCATTCAACCTGACCATCTGAGGATACGCATTCTGCGCGCAATCTGGGCAACTCTGCCAGGCTGAACTTCCCCGACTGATGTTCTCCACTGCGACAAAACGCAAACGCATCAATCACCATAATGCATTACACACTTAGAAAACCTGCGATAATAACAGCATTCTCCCTTTTCGGTCAAAGGTTTACGTAAAAATGAATGAGTTAAGTAAAGAAAAACGCATCATACTCGCTTCCAGCTCGCCTTACAGAAAAGAATTATTATCCCGATTACAACTCCCCTTTGACATCGTCGTCCCCAATATCGATGAATCCCCACTCCCTGGTGAATCACCTCAGGAAACCGCGCTGCGTCTGGCACAACAAAAAGCGCAGCACATTGCCAAAAACGCACCGAACTCCATCATTATCGGCTCCGATCAGGTTGCCACAATGGATCAGATGCAGATCGGAAAACCAGGCAATCATGACAATGCACTCAAACAGTTACAGATGATGCGTGGCCGGCAGGTTGTTTTCCACAGCGCGCTGTGTGTATTGAATAACACACTGATGCAGCCCGACATGCAGATGGCCGATATTCAAACTGTGGTGACCTTCCGGAATTTGTCGGATAGAGAGCTCGATGCCTATCTGAAAATTGAACAACCCTACGACTGTGCAGGCAGTGCAAAAAATGAAGGCTTGGGCATCGCCATCATCGAACGGATCGACAGCAGCGACCCAACGGCACTGACCGGGTTGCCGTTAATTGCGTTGACCGGCATGTTGCGCAATGCAGGCGTGGCCTTTTTTAATTACTGACTTCGCCATTCAAACCGTTCGGCGCAGCATTTTTTTTCATCTCCTGGACAAACTTGACGACAGCACTTCGAATGGCGGTCAGCACCCGGGCTGAATTAAATGGTTTGACGATAAATCCTTTTGCGCCATGTTCCTGTCCGGACCTGATTGTCTCGGCATCAAAACTGTTGGATACCAAAAACAGAATAGTTTTGGGCAATTCACTGCGGATTTTATCCAGGACTTCAAGCTTGTCACCCTCAACCTGATCAAGATCGATACAGATCAGTTGCGGCCGTAGTTTAACCATCCGGGCAATGCCGGTAAATGTGACATTGCTGTCACCGACCACCAGATGCCCGCCATTGGTCAGCACAGAACTTAACAATCCGCGCGAGATTGCATTTCCATCCATGACTACCACTTTCAACATGGTTTCATCTCCCGAATCTGGGGCAACCAACCCGCCAGTCAATTCTTCTACACTGCACAATAAGATGGAAATTTAGCTGATACAAGTTTTCCATGGCACATGACTATCGCTTTCTTATTCAAGGAATAGTAAATATAATGCCACACATCAACAATCTCCAGCAATTTTAACTGACACGGGAATTCAAATGAAAAGCAATAAATTGATTACGACCGCTTTGGCACTTGCAGCAACCATTGTGATGTCCGGCTGCATCGTTGCACCAGCGCCTTATCACTACCGCGCTGAAGTTGTTTACCCCGAGGTTGCACCGGCACCGGTCGTGGCCTATGCGCCTCCCCCAGCGCCACAAATGGAAGTCATTGGTGTCCCGCCTGTGGAAGGCTATTTCTGGATT
>Ga0316221_1001090_pt1 | contig 30062 bp, 67 predicted proteins | sample TBH18007metaG_FD_206003 | JGI IMG/M metagenome (GOLD analysis project Ga0316221, IMG submission 206003) | Freshwater microbial communities from Trout Bog Lake, Wisconsin, USA - TBH18007 | ecosystem: Environmental > Aquatic > Freshwater > Lake > Hypolimnion/Profundal zone | place: USA: Wisconsin... | reverse complement strand
ACTATAATGTAGTAATAAGCCCCTGTAGCTCAGCGGATAGAGCATATGGTTTCTACCCATCAGGTCGGGAGTTCAAATCTCTTCAGGGGTGCTGTAAAGTATATTTGCTTTCATCTATATATGTTTTTTGCAACTTTTGCATTCTTTTATTTGTAGATTCTTGATGATAATATGAATGATGCGACGGTAGTTCTGGATTATATGGACTATCATCGGGGGTGTATTCTTTAAGCATATTTGAATTAACATAAAACTTAGACCTTATTACATTAGAATGCGTATATCTAATTCCAGATTTTACTAATAAAACTCCATGAGGAACTTCAACGCAATGAACAATAAGATCTCCAGCTTTAGGCTTATATTTTAAAAAGTATTCTGGGTAGGATATTTCTCCACCTTCATAATCATCGTTTAAATAAATAATAAAAGCCAGAGGATTTAGTAAAATTTGTTTTTTTTCTCCAGAAAAATCTTCTTTTACAAGCATGTCTAAAAAGGGATTCATATGGTTAGTAAAATCAATATGAACTCTTTGACCTACTCCAGATTCTCTTATTTGAACTTCTGACATATCTTCTATAAATATTTTTTCTCCATAAAAAAGGCTTTTAAATCTATCTTCATATTCAGCAAGCTTAGGTATTTTTACACAATGTTGAAATTTAGTATCTTTGGTGATATTATGTATTTCATCAATAATTTCTTTAAGCTCATCTTGAGATAAAAAGTTGCGAAAAATAAACGCTTCGTCATGAAGCTTTTCAAATTTGTTACTTAATTTTATATTCATGTGTTCAGAAAGAATTGACATATTACACCTCACTAATGTATAATACAATTATACTACTAAAAAAGGAAAAGTAATGAATTCACGTAAAGCTTTAACAATAATTGCAGTAATTGTAGCCTTAATTGGCATTACAATTTTTACAGTCAACAAAACATTTGCAGCAACAGCTCCTACTGTAGCAATCATTGATACTGGATATGACCCATCAATTACACAGTTTGCCAATAAAATTGTGGCAGAGCAGTGCTATACAACATTTTTTGCATCGTGTCCTAATGGTCAAAAAACAATGACGGGTGCAGGATCTGCAGCGTTAACTCCATCACAACTTGCTGTAGTAGGCACAGGCCATGGAAGCGAAATGATGGCTGGAGAAATTGCAACAAACCCAAATATTAATTTTGTATACATTCGTGCGTTTTCAATTGAAACAAAACCATCTTTAATGGTTGCACCATTTGATACTGATTTGCCAATTATCTTGAATTGGATTGCAGCTAACGCATCAACTTATAATATTCAGGCAGTTGCTATGAGTTTTGCAAGACCAGTAACTGGTGCATGCCCAATTAATTCAGCAATTGCAGCATCTACTGCAAAACTAACATCATTAAATATTCCAGTATTCGCTGGTGCAGGCAACGAGGGTAATGAATCAAGTATTGATTTCCCAGCATGCAACACTGGGATTATCTCAGTGGGCGGTGAAATGAATAATGTTCCTGCTTATTGGAGTAACTATAGCCCTAACATTGGTTGGGATGCTCTTGGAACATTGACTGTTAATTCGGTAGGTAATAAGCCAGTAGTCTCAATTGGAACTTCTATTGCTACTCAAATTTCAGCAGCATCTTGGGTTGCTATTAAGCAAGCAAAGCCTAGCCTTAATTATCAGCAGATTTACTCTTTAATTAAAAATACGGCAAGCATTTCAAATGCTACTTATGCCAAGAATGTGCCTACGTTAAATCTGACAGCAGCCTTGAAATAAGGTATAATTAATATATGGATGAGCCAGATTTTGATGAGTTTTTTGATGGCATGACTGATGAAGAAACAGAGTTTGTGATTCAGTATTTAGTTGATCGTGGTGCTGCCGAATGGGATGGCATGGATGAGTACGGTGAAAGAATGTTCAAGTTTAATATGGATATCTTAGCCGAAGTTATGCCAGAACTTTGGGAGCAAGTAATGGCAGATGTTGATAATACTCTAATTGAGCTATTCGAGGCTGGCTTGGCAAATGTTGAGTATGATGAGAACTTAGAGGCAACTATTAGCCTAACAGAAGAAGGAGAAGCTATTCTTAAGCAAATGGGGATGGATTTTCCAGAAAACTAACTTCTAATTTTGGCATTAATAAGGTATAATAAACGTAAAGGTGGTGATTTAAATATGGACAATAATCAGCAAGGTAAAGATGGCGGAACACAGCAACCAGCATCCGCTACTCCAGTAACAGAGCAAGCAGGACCTAACGGTGACTCAACGTCACCATCAGTAAAAGATTTGGGTGTTAACAACCCAGGAAAAGCTACTACACAAGGTGCTTTTACAGGAAAAGATGTTTCAATGACAACTCCTCAGTATGCAGGTGGACCAATTGCAACAACTGAAGCAGGATCTCACGCATAATGAATAGCGTGGAAAAATTTTTCGAAGACGTTAAAGATGCTTTTTCTAAAGCAATTGGAACTTCTTCGTCAGTAGATCAAGAGCGTGACGAAAGAAGCGTTGAGAACTATGTAAGACAAACTGCAAATACTAATGTAATTGCAGCACAACCTAAAGACTACACGATTGGAGGAAACACAATGTCAGATCAAACAACAGAGCCAGATCCAAAGGGAAATATTGCTGTTCAAAAAGATTTTCCAACAACATCAGGTGGACCATTGATTGGTAATGAAACTAATCCTAATGGCAACACATCAGTATCAGCAGCACCTGAAGGTCCAGTACCTACAGAAGCTACATTTGATAGCTCAGCAACATCTTCAGTTGCACCATCTCGTTCAGATGAGATGAACCAACCAACAAAGATTACAAAGTCAACAACTTGCCCAGACTGCGGTGCCGATATGGTACACGAGTGCTGGGGAGATTCTTCAAATGTAAACAAGGCTGCGGGAGCAGATGAAGTTACAGAAGAAAACGATAATGATCAACCTGTAGAGAAGGCTGCTGATGCACCAGTTGCAACAGAACCACAGCTTAAAAAGTCTCTTTGGGGTGGAGCATTTTCACCACGTAAGTAATTAATTATATATACGTATATATACACATAAGGACGGGAAACCGTTCTTATGTGTTTTAGAAAGGAAATCATGAGAGCATTAGTTTTTGGTAGTAAAGAGTGGACTGATTATAACGATTTAGTTCGTCAAGTCACTCTCCTTTTGGAAGATAACAAACATCATTATCCAGATGATAAAGAATTTGTATTTGTACATAAAGGAAATCAGGGTGCAGAAAACATGATTACAGAGTATATCGGTAAGGTAGAAAAGCTTCTGAAGCAAAAGGGTTACAAGATTAAAGAAGAATTAGTTAGAGATAAATCTTCATTTTCTGATGTAACCATGATTGAATCAGAGCCAAGCATCGCATTAGTTTTTGGGGAATCTTCCAGAAACAAGCAGGCTATTAGCTTACTTAAAACATATGGAATCCCATATAGATATTTTAAAGAATAAGCTTGACAGATAATAATAACGCTGATACAATATAATATAACTACTATAAAAGGAAAATAATGACTAATATTGAGCCACTAGGTGGTCTTGTCTTAATCAAGGAAATTGCAGAAAAAGACACGCAAACAGCATCTGGTCTTATTATTACTGCATCTGCAAAAGAATCACAACTATCAAAAGGTCAAATCATTAAGATTGGTCCAGGAGAACGTGATCAAAATGGAGTAGTGCATCCACTACCATTAAGTGTTGGGGATATAATCATTTACAACGGAATGCAAGCAACTGAAATAACTGATAATCTTGGAGACAAGTATCATTTTATTAGTTGGAGAAACCTATTTGGAACGGAAAACAATGTCTGAAATTACTAAAGTAGCTAAATTTAATTATGAGGAAGCTCATGATTTTGTTGCTAAAAATAAATCTAATGGCTTTTATTGGGATGGTTACAACATCATGCGATGGTTCCCAAGTCCCAAAGGCTACATGCAAACAAATGGTTCATTTAAAAACAATCAGTGGGGTGAATTATTCATTAATCCTATGAATGAAAAGGGAGAATGGGTGATTCCAGAAGTTTATGGAAAATTTATTTAATTTTTTAGGTATTGATGATCAAGATGCAGAATGGTATCATCTTGCATCTTGTAACGGTATGACTACCACTAGCGAGTATGATTGGTTTTATGATCTTTATGAGACAGATAAAGAAGTTGCTAAGCAAGTTGATCAAATATGTATTAACTGCCCAGTAATAAAAATTTGTTATTATGAAGGCGTAAAAAATAAAGAAAAGGGTGTTTGGGGAGGTGTGTATATGGATTTGGGAAGACCAGATAAGCAATACAACGATCATAAAACACCAGAAGTTTGGAAGAAACTAAAAAAGCTTCATGGCAAAAATTAATTATACAAAAGAAATGGCAAAAAAAATACGAGAAATTAAACCTCCCGTAAGAAATTTGCTCCTAGATATTAGGGATAGACCTAACTATCTTGCTTTGACTGTATATGAAAGTAATATCATGGAGTATAATGAATCAGATAGAATGGCAATCATGAACTATCTGCTTTTAGTTAGAAAGCTTATTCAATCATTTGGAGTACCATGCGAGCTAGAGGGGATGAAATACACTGATGAGCAACTCAGAAGAAGAAGAAGATCTAAATGAAGGAACAGTAACATATGTTTATATTCCTGATGAAGGCATCTATGGAACCATCATTAGTCATGGAGCTTGGGCATCAATGATTGAGTATTTTGATGGTGGTGTAGGGTATGTTGTAGAAGTGCCAAATGATGAGTTTATAGAAGTAAATGAGATAGGTATTGGTTATATAAGTGAGGAAGATCTTTAATGCTTTGTTTTAGTTGCAGCAAGCCTAAGCAAACCTTAACTCCAGTTAAGTCTAGCCTTTTGTCTGGTATTCAGCTTTTTCTTTGTCAATCATGTATTGATTTAAAGTTTGAGCCAAGATGGGTTATTATTTTGGCGGGTAGACAAAAGGGTGCAGATTATGTAAGAGAACATATAGTAAAAAATCTATATGTAGGAAACAAGATATCGGCGGAGGAAATAATTGCTTAAGATAACAAACGATGTAAATGAATTTAAAGATGAAGATTCATGTGTAGTATATTTTACTGCAGAATGGTGTGGTCCATGTAAGCAATTAAAGCCACAATATGGTAAGGCATCAGTATCTGACCCCGACACAAATTACTACATGTTAGATGTTGATAAGATACCTACAGATAAGTTATCATACTATGGTATTCAAAGCATCCCGCAAGTTTTTGTAATGAAAAAGGGTGAAATTGCAAAAACAATCAAATCTAGAACAGCCGATGGAATTATATTAGAAAAGAGTTCTGTAGAGTGACAACAATCGTTGCAGTTTGTAAAAATGGTAATGTAACCATGGGTGCAGACTCACAAGTTACAGATGGTTCAAGGCCTAATCGCCATTCTAAAATGGAAAAGATTACCAAGAACAATGGCTGGTTAATTGCTGGTAGTGGTGATTCAACCCCATGCGATATCCTACAGCATATTTTTATTCCCCCAGTTCCTACAGTAAAGGAAAGGGATAATCTTTATCGCTTCATGATAACCAAGTTTGTTCCTGCAATGCAAGAGTGCTTGGAAGAAAATAATTGGAAGCCAGATCAAAATGATAAGGATTCTGGATTCAGTATGCTTTTTGCATTTGACGGAGAAGTTTTTGATATTGGTAATGATTTCAGTGTATTGCTGAATAGCGACGGCATATACGGAGTTGGTAATGGAGCACACTTCGCTATTGGTGCGTTGTATGCTGGGGCATCTGTAGAGGATGCCCTAAGAATTGCTGCTAACAATGATATTTACACATCTGGACCAATGCAGATTGTAAAACAGCAAAAGCAAGCTAAGAAACCTTAGAGTTTTCTGAGTTGCCTTGACATAAGCAATCACATAAGATAGAATAGAGTATTCGTGTTCAAATGACACGATATCCTGTACAGGGATAATAACGTATATACGGAAAGGTATAAATGAAGCTAAATAAGAAGATCGCTGTAGCCGTAGTTGGTGCATTGGCGTTTGCAGGTATTGCTGCACTCCCGTCACAAGCTGCCCCTACAGTCGCTTACACAACAATGTATGACACAACAAATGGTATTCAAGCTGTTAATGGCCTAGCAACTTTGACTGTCCATACTGATACATCAACTGTTGACAACGTAGTTCTAACTGGTGTAGGAAGTATCCTACAGGTTACTGCTGGTTCAAATGATACAGTTACAATCAACCCAGCTCCAACAATTACTGGTGGAGTAAACAACTGGTTCCAGCTAACAAATGGTGCAGGTGGTGCAGGTTCTGCTACTGTAATTCTTTACAGTCAAAATCTTGGCACATCAACACTAACAGTTACACCAATTAATGCAGGAACTGGCGTTGCTGGTACTGCTGTTACAAAGACTGTCACTTGGACATCAACTGGTTCACTTGCTGCAAATGCTGGTTATTCAACTGCATATATTGCATCAGGTTCAACAACACCTACATCAACAACTGATGCTACACCAATTATTGCTGTAGATAATGCAGGAACAACTGCTGGTACAGAAGTAGCAAATATTCAAGTTCAACCAAAGGATTCAAATGGCAATTCAATTGCTAACGATGCTTTGACAGTAACCGTCTCTGGTCCAGGACTTATTGGTATTGGTGCCTCTGCTGGTTCAGTAGGAATGCAGGGACGTGCTGTAACAGGCACTGCTGGCAACTACAATGTAAATGTATTTGGTGATGGAACCGCTGGCACATCAACTATTACAATCACTGACGGAACAACAGTTCTTGCTACAAAGACTTTGATCTTTGGTGGAACTGCTGCAAAGTTTTCTGCTTCTAATGAGTTTGGTGTTTATCGTGTTGGTTCTAATGGTTCTGACGGGGTAGCAACAACTCTTGGTTCAGGTATTGCAGTAACAGTAACTGATGCTAATGGCAACCCAGTACCAAATGGTACAGTTGTTTATGCAGTATCAAATACTCCTACAGTAGCAACCGTATCTTCATCTGCAACAACAGCAGGCGGAATCGCTTACTTTGGTGTGACGGGAGTTTCAGTTGGAACTGCTTCATTCACATTTAATAATCAGCCAACAGGAACTACTCCTACAGCAACAGCAAATGATAGCGTAACTGTAGGTTCATCAGTTGTTTCAAAGGTAACACTTTCATTTGATAATACTTCATATGCAAATGGTTCAGCAGTTAAGCTAAAGCTTACCGCACTTGATGCAAATGGTAACCCAATTTCAGATGTTGCTGCAGTTGGTTACTCATACACAAACTTCCTTAGTGCAGATTTTGTGTCATCAGTCGCACTTGGTGGAGCCACGCTAACAGGTTCTGCAACACCTACATTTACAAATGGTGTCGCTACTTGGAACTTGTATGCCCCGTTGTCAGCTGGTCCATTTACAGTAACAGGTACAACTGGTACTGCAACAGGTCTTGCAACTTCAGCACAAAAGGTAGTATTGACTGCATCCGCATCAGTTGCAGATCCAAATGCATCACAAAATGCAGCAAATGCATCTGCTATTCAAACTCTAACTACAACAGTTCAGACTTTGCAAGCAAGCATTCAAGCACAAGTAACTGCACTTAATATGCAAATTGCACAACTTCAAGCACAACTAGTCGCAAGTACAACATCGTACAATGCACTTGTAAAGAAGTATAACGCACAGGCTAAGAAGTACCACTTCTCAGCAACTAAGTAACTAATATCACATTGGGCGGGTTATGAACTAACCCGTCCTTTGTAGTATAATTAATTTATTATGGAATCACATAAAAAATCATTACTAAAAACACTCACATGGAGAGCCGTACACACAGTTGCAGGTGTATCCATAGCCTTCTTTATCACACATAGCCTAGAAATGGCAGCAGAAGTTGTATCAGCAGAAGTAATTTGGGAAACAGTTTTGTTTTATATACATGAAAGAGGCTGGCTAAGATGGGGAAAGAAGATAAAGTAATTGAATAACGAACTTTGGTCATGGGGATTGTCAATATTTGGCGTTATCGGTATCTTGCTAGTAGGCCACAAAAATTGGCGGGGATATCTTGTAGGTATCTTGACAGAAATAGCATGGGTAGCATATAGTATAGACACTAAGCAATGGGGATTTATATTTGGTTCGACCATATACATATCAGCATATTGCCTAAACATAAGCAAGTGGCTTGATGAAGTAAGAAGAAATAAAATTAAGAATATGTTTACAATTAATCCATTACATATATACAGAAAAGGAAAATAAATGGCTGGAGATATTCCACTATCAGTAAATAGTTTGGAAAAGATTGTTGAAGTTGTAGCAACAGAATTGCTAGAACAATGGGCAATTGATGATCGTTTTACAGAAGATAAAATTGAAGAAACTAAGCTTGATGCACTTGATGACACAGTATTTGTAATTAATAGTTTTATGAATTACTTTAATGAAGCATTACTTACAGAGCAAGCAAATCAAAAAAGTTTAATTATTTAAACATTAATGATATAATATAAAAGTAGTGCTAGCACTACACGGGGGTATTTATCATTAAACATTATTTTAGGATATTCAATAAAAAAGTAGAAGCTTTATCTGACTGGACCGCAGAAGTTTCAGCACATCCAATGTTCCTTATTGTCCATATAATATGGTGGGGGCTTTGGGTAGCATTTAAGGTAGAGCCTTTTCCTTACGGCTTATTGACCCTTATAGTGTCCTTAGAGGCTATTATACTGTCCTGCCTACTATTAGCATCGGGAAACCGTGAAGGCGAGCAGGAGAAGAAAATAGCCCGTAAAGACTTGCGTTTGAGTACAGAAACTAATATAATGGTAGAAGAAATTCATGATATGATTCGTGATCTACAAGAAGATGTTCGTATTCTTCAAGATGAGGGGGAATAGTATGCATTGCTTTATGCTATTGCTGGCAATGGCTGTTATTTTAGCCTCATCTATGCGTTGTCATGTTAAGAAATATCATAGAAAGTAGATTATGGATATAAATGATTTAAAAGAAAAGCTGCTGGAAGCAAGAAATAAAGGAGAAATTCTTTTTTTAAAAAATGCTTTTCCAATCACACCAAACTGGCAATCATTTGTTGATTTGATTGAATATGCTGATTCAGATGAATGGCAATCAAGCGGGATACGAGAAGAGTCTTTGGGTGTAAATACAGATTTATATTACAGAATAGCTGATGTAATTGATCCAGTTAATAAAAAAAACATAAAAGGAATAATGCCAGGTCTAGATGATTTGGTTTATTTTTGCGATCAAATATTTGATAAAGAATGTTTATTTGGTGAAGCTTACTTCAATCTTAAGAGTAGAAGAAAACCAGAGCAACCACACAATGATCCTTGGGATGCTGTTGTATGGACATGCGTTGGACAAATAGAATTTAGAATATATTCTCAAAGTTGGCCTATACCATCAGATTTTGAATATAAAACTTATATATCAAATCCAGGAGATATAGTTATAATTCCACAAGGATTACATCATAATGTAATACCATTAAAACCTAGGGCTAGCATATCTTTAGGTTATATCAATGATTTAAATATGCAAAGACACAATTGACATATACCACTACTAACTGATAGAATATCGGCATGACAAAAATTAATGTATTAGATAAAGGCTATGCACGCCTAGTAGATGTTTTGGGTTCCGACCTTTCAGTTGTAAACGCAGCCCGTGTTTCATATGACAAGGAATCCACAGAATTTGGGCTTAAAGATGAAAAGCTAATTGATTTCTTAATTAGAGAAGGCCACACTTCACCACTTCGTCACGCAGCACTTACATTTGAAATCTATGCACCACTAATGGTAGCCCGTCAATGGTGGAAGTATGCGGTTGCATCTACACATATTGATGACCAAAATGGGTGGAATGAATCTTCCCGACGATACATAACGGAAGATGAAGAATTCTATGTTCCAGCAGCCTTTGAGTGGCGTTCTAAGCCAGAAAATTCTAAGCAAGGGTCGGGAGAACCAATAGGCTATGCTATGGGAGAAAGCTTGACTCATGAGCTTATGGAACATGTAAATAGTTCAATATATAAATATGAAAAAGCATTAGAGCTAAATGTAGCACCAGAGCTGGCTAGATTGTTTTTACCAGCTTACGGAATGTATGTCAGATGGCGGTGGACTGTAAGTTTGCAGGGAGTCTTAACCTTCCTAGATCAAAGACTACCTAATGATGCACAGGTAGAAATTCAAGAATATGCTAAAGCAGTTAAAGATTTATCTGCAAACGCATTCCCTAAAACATTTGTAAGTTGGGATAAAAATGTCATTTGATGATTACATTAGGAGAATCGTGAAAGAAGATGAAGAGTTGTTAAAGAATCTTGGATCTGACTTTGATGAAGAAGGTATTTCATATTGGGAAAAATGGGGCAGTGAAGCTAAATTTGATGATGAATTCCCTGTTGACAAGACACAACACTAACTGATAGAATAAGGTCATGCAAACATTCCTTCCATACCCCGCCATGCGGGACAGTTTAGATGCATTGGACAACAAGCGTCTTAACAAGCAAATCCTAGAGACATATCAAATTCTAAATGTATTGTCTGGTCAGTCCAAGTCTGGTGCTTGGCGTAATCATCCCGCTGTACTTATGTGGGCGGGTGCTGAGAATGAACTATGGCGTTATGGTATGACTGCTATTGCAGTTGCCAATATGCGTGGCATCAAGACTGAAAACAATCTTGCTAATATGAAATCACTAGCCAGTAAAGCTGCTAAATATTGGGGTGACGATGAACCGATGTGGCGTACTAATGCTACAACTATCAAGCGTGTAACCACTACACACAAAGCAAATCTATATCGCAAAGATCCAGAATACTATGCAGAATATGCTTCTGCAGTTAATGATCAATATAATCAGCCATGTTGTGAAGGTTGCCAGTACTTTTGGCCTACACACCCACTACGAAAGAAAAAATAATGACACACGATGAATTGCTGGTAGAAATTAAAGAAGCAGTTAGATATACTGGAACAGCAGAACTTTTTAATCAAGGTGGATGGCTTGCTGGTGCTAAAGCTCTTCTTGCAGTAGTTGAATTGCATAAGCCAGATTCAAATGGAATATGCGAAGCATGTGATGGTGAATGTTGGGGTTGTGGAGAATGGGGTTGTGAATGGCCTAAATGTGATTGTGATTGCCATCCTTTATATCCTTGCGATACTATGCAGGCAATTGAAAAGGAGTTGTTAGTATAATGGCGGGAACTTATAATAGATGTCCATACTGCAATAGCCTAAGAAAGCGTTACATGCCATTTAATGGCAAGAATATATGTGTTGATTGCTATGAAGAATTTGCGGGAGATGCTTGGGTAAAGGAGCAAAAAGAAAATGACTGAAGATGAAGAATACCAGCTAAGGAATAAGTTAGCTGATTTAATCTTAGATAAACATTTAGTAGATTTTAGTAATCCTAAAGGTGTATCAAATCATTGTCTAAGAGAAGATTGCACACATGTTGAAGATGCAATGATTGTTAGGGGAAAGCATTATAATGAAAACTAAATCAACAATGAATACTGTATCAATATCATGGGAAGAATTCAAAAATATAAGGCCATCACGAGCTAGAAAAACAATTAATTCAGTATCCCGATTTTTTAATAAATTAAAGCCTGCACGTTTGTTTAATAAGTTTATTAAGTATCCATATCAAAGATTAACACGTGGATTTAGCGATCAAGATGCATGGAATGGTGATAGTTATTTAGCTGGTCAAATTGCGGGGCTTTTAAGATGGCATATTAAAAACTCTCATGGTGTAGGTCACCCATATGCCAATCGTGAATCAACAGTAGATGAAGCAGCATATTTCAGAGATTTAGATTATGAGAAGTATGCAAAAATGTTTGATGAGTTAAGTAATAATGGCATTGCCTTAAATAAAAAATGGCAAAAAGATTTTGGCGGGTTGACAGAAAAGCAATACAAAGATACAATGAAGTGGTTCGCAAATATCTATCAAGGATTGTGGGATTAAATGGTCAATGGTTTAAGGCCTTGCATATACAGGTATATAAGTGGTATGATAAGGAGACAATTCGTTGGAATATCAAGAAAGGTTTATGGTAAATAATGGGACCATGGAATAGCTCAGGCTATGATTTCAAAAGATTTAATAAGATTGATGAAGTAGTGGGTGTAGATAAGTTTAAAACTTTTTCAGATGTAAAAGAAATTTCTGATGGGATTTATTCATATAAAAACTTTATGGGAAAATCATTTAACAATTTTATAAAAGAAATTTGTGATGAATTTACTGAAGAAGAATATGAAATAGATCATTATAATTATAATCCAGGAGATATGGTCAATCATGATCCACATCTTCATGGAAAAATAATATCAGCATTAACAAGGCATATACATGCACAAGAACTGCTGCTTTCTATTAGAAATCTTTTTTCTCCACAATACTGTTTATTTTATTATACAGAACTATTTAGGCTACAGTCTGGACAGTCATTTCCAGCACAAACATTTAGAGAAAATATAATCAGCCCAAAATATAAGATTGCTTATTTTTGTGGAGATTTTACAGGTGGTGAAATTAGTTTTAAGCATATTGATTTACATTATAAGGTGGAACCAGATGAATTGATTATTTTTGATGCATCATATTTAAGTTCAATTAATGAAGTTAAATCTGGAACAAGATACTCATACATTAATTACATATACAATGACCCAGGAGTTTTGATGATATGACGGAAAACAACAACTTTTTTTATGAAGATGAAATTACAGATGAAGATTTTGAAGTATTTATAAAAGCATTTTTTGGCACAAATAATCAAGGGGTAGGGTTTAATTTCGAATGATTATAGCCATACCAATCACTCTGTTATTGATTTATTTACCAAAATACTATACACTTAAGCATGAGTATCAAGAATTGTACCATAAATACAGTATACTTTCAATAAAATATTGGCAAGACACAAAAGAGAATGAGGAAAATGATGAGCAATAAAGAGGCGAGAAAGCGTCGTAAGAGAAAGAAACTGGCAAACCATGTGGTGTGGCTAGAAACTATGCATAAGGCTGGAGTTCAGCTTAATCCAGATTTTATTCAAGATAAGGTGATTGTTGATAAATTAGTATCTAGAGATAACAAAAAGTAATGTTTATTGTTGATGATAACTTTGCCACAGCAGATCAAATTAATTCTATGAAATCAGCATTCTTAGATGTACCAGCAGATCCAAGTGTTGGGCCTTGGGTTTATTGGGTTTACTTGCCATACACATCATCCCCAGAATTACATCAAGGTCATGTCGCAAAGAATAAAAACACAGAAGAGGACATGCTGCTTGTTACTCAGGTAGAGCCAAACTACCCACATTATGAAAAAACAAAAGCTTTGCTTGATGCATTTGTATCTAAACATAAAATAAACTTAAACCAAATAGTTAGAACAAAAGTAAACCTTTATTTTAAATCAGAAAATAATGGTCATCACACCCCACACGTTGATTTTTATAGCCCACACTATGTGTTTCTTTATTTTATTAATGATTCTGATGGAGAAACTATATTTTTTGACAAAAACGGTACAGAAGAATCTTTTGGAGTAGAGCCAAAAGCTGGCAGGGCGGTTGTGTTTGATGGTTCTATTTACCACGCATCCTCATCACCTAAGCGTAATAAAACAAGAGCAACACTTAACATTAACTTTGTATAAGGAGATAACATGAAAAAGAAAAAGCTACTTAAGAAGTATAATGAATTATTGAATGATTATGAAGAATTAAAAACAGGCTTTCAAGAAACATACAATGCATATTGTAATGTATCTGAACTTGCTCGTCAATATAATGAACTAGCTATAAAAGCAGAAGATAAAGCAGGTTTACATGAAAATGCTTATAATTCTGAGCATAACGCCATTCATCATCAAATGGAGATAAATGAGATACTTGATCAGCAAAATCGTATTCTGCAATCTCAGGTGAAGGCATTGAAGCTAGAAAATGCTGAACTGCGATCAACGGCGGGGGATTGGCAAAGAGCCTACGAACTCAGCAGACCTATTGAATATAACTATGCATCATGGCAGCCATCTAACTTTAATTCATCATATAAAAATCAGTCTATTTGGCAAGAAGAATTAGATCTAGATCAGTGATATAATATTCATATATGATAAAACAATGTAAAAGTGATAAGCATAAGTGGAAAATCCAGGATGCCAAAATGATATGCTCATGCTGCAATAAGGTCAATGATGACAAATGTTATTATTGCCCTAATGATGGCATTTATACAGATTTTAAATACTCGCAAGAGATATCGGTGTGCTTTAAACATTTGGGTGATTTCTCTACATGACATTAATAAAAGATGATTTTGATCAAGCAAAAGAAAATAAAAGAGCTTTATTAATATCAAACTATTTTAAATCTAATTTTAATTGGGATGATGGAATAGATATTTTAAATAAAGCATCTTTAAATAAAGATAATTACGAGGTCATGTCATCTTTTGAAAATATAGGCTTTAAAACACTAGGTTCTTTAGCCACTAGAACGGTTGGCTATTACCAATCCATACTACCAATGCCATCTGAGTATGACGATATTAACACAGTAATTAATAATATATATAGTGATCTAGGTCACACAAAAGATTTGCCATTAAATCAACAAGTATTTGCAAATATAACTGGAACTAACTATTCATCATCAAAACATCAGGATAACTGGGGCGTTATTTATATACAGGTAATAGGAAAAACTGGTTGGAAAATTTACGAAGATGTTGAGTCTGATAGCATCGTGCAGGAATTTACAATGAACCCAGGTGATATAGCTTTATTTGATCGTGGAATAATTCATCAGGTATCTGCAAATACACCCAGACTATCAATATCTTGTGCTATACCAAATGGTTTAACTGGTCTATATACAGACTACGTGGAGCAAAAATGAGCAAAAAACAGGAACTAACAGATAAAATTTGGGTGTGGGAAGATATAGTTAAACCTAATTTACTAAACAATATAATCTCCAAAGATTGGTGGTCATATAATAATTGTGGCGGTGGAGAAACATTAATTGGCAGAGGCACAATAATAAACAAATCTATGCCAGAATATTTAGATATCTTGAATGTATTTGAAACATGCCTAAAAGAATATAATGGTGAAATAAGTCTATCCTGTATAGATACAAATAGGTTTTTAGTCCGTGAATATGGGGCGGGATCTTATATGACTGAGCATGCTGATGGATATAGTTATGTGGTAGATGGAGATAAAGAGGTTATGCCAGTATTCACTATAATATATTATCTAAATGATGACTACAACGGTGGAGAAATTGTATTTCCAAATGTAGGCATATCTATAAAACCAAAGGCTGGATCAGTAGTTATATTTCCTAGTTCTGAGATGCATAAAGTAGAAATGGTTAATTATGGCGTTAGATACATGACACAAACATACATTCATGATGGTGATGTATCAAAATATAAGGAGAAAAAATGAAAGCAACTAGATTAGAAGACAAGATATGGTACTTTGAAGATATCATTGAAAATCCTGATGAAATAATTGATGGCTTGAAAAATTGGGAGCCAAATGTAAATCAAGACTATATGGAAACTACTAGAAATTCAACGGCAGACTTTTTAAAGGCGACTGATAATGCCACTTTTAGGGTTTTAGACTATTGGTACAGAGAAAATCCAGATTTAAACAATCTTGATTATAAGCTTTTGCCATATACAGCATACTTTAGGAGAGGTGCTGGTGCTGGCTATGGACCACATTCTGACTATGCTAGAAATCCAAATGATGATACTTTTGAGGATGTTCAGGCTACAATACTAGGATATTTTGCAAATCCAGATGATTTCGAGGGCGGTGAGATATATTTTGATGATTACGATATATATCTTAAACCTGCTAAGGGAAGCATGCTTATATTTGGGCATAAGGTTCAGCATGGAGTAACACCAGTTACTTCTGGTACAAGAATAATTAGCAGCCAGTTTTTGGTTACAAATAAAGATTATTACAAGATCATGAATCTTGATGAAGGAAACCTCACAAAGCAGGATAAAATCATGCTTCGTAATACATCTCCACAATATGAGATGAAGAACGGAAACGTTCAGGTTAATTAAATGAATGAGCCAAAAGCCCATAGATCTTAATGCACCAAGAAGGGTCGGGATTGAGGGATGGGAATTAGGATTACACCTAGATCATGTAATACCATTATCAAAAGGTGGATATGATACTATAGATAATATAAGACCTACACATGGCATATGCAATATTCGTAAAGGTGCTAGATTACAACAGCCCTAAATGTGAATATAATCCTATTCGTAAAGACATACCCTAATATCATCCTAGCGGATATCCCGCCTTATATGACCTTTAAATAGGGTTTAAAGTGGTTTATAGTGGAGTAAAGTGGAGAATAAAATCATTCGTAAAAGATTAATATCCCCCGATATTATTGATTTATGTATAGTTAGTTATAAAGCATAACATAAAGGGCAGCATTTCACAAAATTCTGTAAATGTCAAGTCATATTGCCCATCATAACTGTGAATTTCATCACATTCGTAAAGGTATATCAAAATAAACATGTATAAAACACGATATTTTCTATACAAAATTAGATATTTTGTGTAATATTTTATGTAAAATGATTCTATTTTACATTTATTTTATGTGATATTAATCACATTTTATTTATATTGACAAAATGTGAATATTAGGCTATTCGTAAAGGTGATTATTTATCTATTCGTAAAGGAGTATATTATTATTAGCTAGGGGTAAATGTGAATTTCCCGCCCTTCGTAAAGGTGAATTTTGATCCATTCGTAAAGGGCCTCAAAATTTTTTATATGTGATGCAAATCACATTGTCCCTGTTAAAAATGGACAAATCGGACATTTTGTACAAAAAGAAAACCCGCTAGGCGATGCCTAACGGGTTTGTGATATATAAGGCCCAACCCCCTATATATTGGCTCAGTCAATCTTTATGGTTTAATGCACTTCGGCTATTAGTTCTTGAGGTCATATCCATTTTATCTAACATTTGATACATCTCATTTGCCCAAGCGTGGACATTCTGTAGATATGGTGGCAGTTTGTCGGGATTACGGGTACCCATTATGATAATGTAATTAACCATGTATTGTATGATAGACTCATTAACATATCTAGATTCCCCCAACATTTTGTATGCCAAGCCTGCTGGTGATATTTCGCTGTTGCCAAATATCTTAACAATCTGTTTTTGTTCTTTGTCATATATCATTAGTTATCCTCCTCTACCCATTCTTGAATTAGGTCTTCTGCCGATAGCCAGTTTACTACATCCGCCTGCTCTACGTCAAATCCGCCCCATGGATTGTTTTGGTATGCTTGCCAAACTTTATATAGATCTGTGCTTGGGACGGGAATGCAATCATAGGCACTAGGATCCTGTTCAATCTCCTCAAATGTATCACGGATGATATCCCACATGTATAGAAAGGCAATACCTCCAAATTGGTAATCACGCTTTAAATTATCTAGATAAGAGTTAGTTTGAGTAAACATTGCTTCCGATACTGACATTAGTTAATCTCCTTAAGATCTTGGATATAGAACGTGATATTATAACACATACGGTATAGGTCCGTCAAGGGCTTTTTAGCCATTTTTAGGGGTTGTTACAATCCCTCGAAAAATCTGATTGTTTGAATTCTGTTCCCCCTTTGCAAAAGCAATGGCATAAGTTAATTGATATAGTTCTGTTAGTGCGTCTAGTTGTCCAGCCCAATACTTCTTGTGCTCATCTTTGTTTCTAGTCAGCATATTATTTTCCGCCTCAAGCATAAGCGATTTAAGATGACCATGCAAAATATCTGCACCGTCCATACCTGCTTCGACCATACGCTGTAGATATGGGTCTAATTCATCCGACATGTGCAACCTCCCTATGTATATCGCAGGCTTCTTCTGCTCCAAAACCACAAGCAGAGCATACCTCATTTTCGCAATCTTCGCAATACTCTAATGTGTCTGTTGAATCACAGTCTCTACACTTGGAATCATATTGACCATGGCTAATAACTACACCACTTAAGATTTCCATTTCACCACCCCAGCCTGTTTCTTCTTCATATGATAATGTGAAGAGAAGGTCGGGATATTGAGATGAGAGTGTAATTAATGCTTGTTCGGGAATTCCCCATGCAGTATTAAAGTTATAATATACAGAAGCAGTCCATTCATCCTCAGTTTCTTCCATATATGTATCGGGATGTTTATCTTCGCTAGATACAGCAACATCCCATTTAACACCCCAGTTACGGATATTCCAGTTATACCATGAATTATCAGTTTGAGATAAGCGTTGATTATCTGCCCACCAATAAGGGTCAGATATATCTTTATCTGAACGTACAGGCTGTTGCTTATATGCCTCAAGGTCGGTGGGAGCAATGATGTTTCTAAAACTAAATACAGGATTAGAATACTTAGTTTGTTTGACATCATAAGCCAAATCACCATTGGCCTCGATATAATCAACAAATGGTTTATTTAATTGGGCTTTCATTTTCTCGATAGATTCTTTTGGACCTTGTGCGGTTAATCCATTATATACCCAGTTTGGCATTATTACTCCTCCTCATCAAAAGCGATGTTGGGAGTAATGTAATAAACTTCCTCGTTGGTTAATTTCCACTTGTCATCAAGGGCAATTAGAGTTTCGGCAAATAGTTCCGCTTCCTCGGAATCTTGTGCCCAAATCTGTTGAACAAAAGTTTGCTCGACATTTTTCATAACTGTATACAAAAACAACTCGTTGCCTTCGTTATCATACTTTGGCATAATTTGTGTCCTTTCGTTGGGTAGAATAGAATTATAGCATTGACCACTGACACCCGTCAAGAATTGGCGGGTGTGTTAAAAATATCTTTCTCAAATTGTCTATGATAGGTTGATAATAGATGCATAGTATAATCTTCACCTTGGCTATTACACCAATTATGGGCATCAATCATATTATCAAAATCCATTAGATATTGCCCAGTTTCATCATAAATCTCCCACATATTGATACCAAATGGAGAGACTGAATAATCTATTTCATATATGTCTAGTGTCATAGCGAAATTCTACCACATCGTAAATGTTGGCGTCAAGTCATCGTAAAGGTGATTTACATCACTTCGTAAATGGGTTAAATACTATATGTCCGAAATGTCCGTTTCCCTGGGGGCATCGTGCCCACTTTGTCAAGTGGGACACGCTGTAGCCTTTTTTGGTAGTAATCCTTTACACCCCCATGGGGGGTGTGTATGATTACTACCATGAAACCTAACTATAAAATAAGATAATTTTAAATCTAACCCTCATAAAACCTCATTTTATAGTAAGGTTATGTCCTCTTGACGACTATAACAGTCATTTGACGACTATAACAGTTGTATTTTAGATCCGATTTTCTGCCAATAAGCCTTCAAGAAAATTTATTGTTGTTCCAATATTTTCTTCAAGCTTTGGCGGTAGATTAGAATTATACGCTTCATCTAATCCGTTAATCATTTTAACTACATCAGCAGCACTATACCCCATCATGATAGTTGATAACCTCCGAGATATATTCTACGAATGATTCAAACGAATGCCAATGACCTTCATCATTAACCATTTGAGTTGTCATGTCAATTTCAACTGGAAAATCAAATAAGCCTTTTAGAATCTCTTCATCTGTGGCTAGAGAGATACCGTAGCCTGTTTCGGAATCCCGTCCATCTTTAGTTAGTTGGTCAATGATGATGCGGGTAGCATAAGGAATGTCACCCAATGCGATACGAGGTTTTGCTTTGTCAATAGCAATAGCCAAATCCTCACGCCAAGAAGTTGCGCCCCAATGGCTATAAAGAACAATGTTAGGTTTATCTAACTCAGTCTTGAATACGAAATTAACTCTTGCACCCATTATAGTATTTGTCCAATCACGAATAGAAATACAATTATAGTTAAGCAGAATAAATAGAAGTTGGTAAGCATAGCGGTATCCTATCAGATAAGGGGTGGGAAGTCAAGACTCCCCACCCAGTTGTTTATTTGATTAGAGATACTGTGCGATAGTCTTGAAGGTAGAAGTAGAAACAGTTTCCTCATCTGTCATTTGCAGAATACGGATTGCGTTGCCAATTTCCTCAACAGTAGAATTGTAGTCTCTTTCATACATTGGAGTATAGCCACGCTCGGGTGCTGTTGGATAACCTTCTAGGTCTAGTGGTACATCATAGTCAATGTTCACACAATTACCATTGTATCCACGAAGGCTTGTGCGGAAGTTAGTTGCCAAGTCAATGTGCTTGATAGCATAAGCAGTTAGGTCTGCTTGATACTGCTTGTAAGCCTCATCATACTCTGCCTGTAACTTGCCTTGATTAGCATAGTTAGATTGAACCTCTGCCAACTTTGCTTGTAGTGCTGCGATTACTTTTGGTGTTGCTACCTTTACTGAAATTGCTCTTGAAGCCATTATTTTTTTCCTTTTCTTTTGTTGGGTTATTAGTGGTATTCTATCACACGGCAGTATGCCGTGTCAATTCTATTTTCGGCGGGTCTGAATAGGTCTATTAGTTCTAGCATACTGAACCTCATGCTTTGGCAAATCACCAAGTGTAGGCTTAGTTTTAGATACTTCTAGGACTTTGCCCATAAATGCCACACACATCTTTGTTAGTTTAATTTCATCTGTGCCAGTTAATTCAACTTGTAAATTATCCAACACATTGTATTCAATGCCATACTGAATACATTTGCCCAACCCATAGCCCATTTGGGCATTATTAGGTACTTGTAGTTTAACTATCATTATTTATTCCTATCTATACGACATTGAAGGCAGTATTCTAGCCTATAACTATTACTCTTGTCAAGTTCCCGTTCATTATAACAGGCGGGGGATTTACAAAAAGTCATTATTTATTCTCCCCTATAGTAGCATCTACCACTGACATTAGAGTCATATGACCCCTACATTTTGGACATAAAGAAATATGCCCATCTTGTCCATCAGACTTGAGAGTCATTTCAATATTGGCATCACATTGTGGGCATACATAATCCCATTTCATCCAGTTCATTAGTTTTCCTTTCATGAGGACATCAGTATAGCAGAAGCCACTGACATCGTAAACACGACACGCCGTAATCGTAAATGTGTTTAATATCACACGACACGCCCGACGCCGCCTGAGAAAAAATCCCTGGGCCCCTGCATATTTATACATCATTATGAATATTTATACATTGCAACAGATCAAAAAAATAGTGGGGAGCTTTCGCCCCCCACCTTTTAATTATTTCGCAAGTGCTAAAACCTGCTTAACAATTTTATTTTTTTCCGCTGTAACAACGGGGTCAAAACCACTAGCACCCGCCATTAGCGAATCGCCACCCTTGCGGGCTGTGCGATGGTAGTCAATACGCTCGGTGAGAGTATTAACAACACCCCATGCGGTGTTCTTGATGTTCGCATTGTGTGGAGCATTGTATAAATCACCGATGGTGATAATTTTATTCTCCCACTTTTTAATTGAACCCTTAACATCTGCTTCGGGCTTTGGGTACATCTTGTTGATGATTTCGTTAAACTTAGAATTGTTTACCTCGATGGCAAACAACTCTTGTGCTTGCTTTTCGAATTCGTCCATGTAGTTGAATGTAAGACCTAGAGCCTCACGAGCAGCAGCAATTTTTCCGTCCACAGTTTGAGTGTGGCGAATCTTGAAAGATTGCTTAGCCTTTTTCATAGCGAAATTAAGTGTATTTTGACACATAACACGCACAGGTGTGATTGCAGATTGAACAGCAACAGAACCATCGTGTGATGTATAGACAACTAGATAAAGATTAGTTGTATCGTTAGCACCATTAGGGTCAAGCACCATTGTGCGGGGAATTGACATTGTACCGAACACGACACGACCATTCTTTAGAGAACCTGCTGATTCCCAATAAACATCTTGATTGCCGTCATGTAGATTATCTGCGAATGAGAATAAATCTTCATTCTGTACAGTCTTGTAGCGAGAACCTACAACAGATAGAACATCTTTCTGTCCTGCTGTATAAGGATTATCACGAACAACTAGGAAATTGTCGGATACAGTAGTGTAGTTATCTGCGAGTAAATCACTAACAGATTCAAGTTGAACATTCCAATTTGACAACTTAGCACCATCAAGCATTTGTGCGGTGGTGACTTCCTCATCTTTTGTGAAAACCTTGTTAGCAAAACTATGCCAAGCAGGATTATTGCGGGTAGATACAGCAAGAGAAACCTCGCCAGTTTCTACTTCGGACTTGTGAACTTGTGACATGACATTGGTCATTTGAGCCTTCTTTCTTTTTTGAATGTAGTCCTATTCTAGCATACAGGACTGACATTTGTCCATCCGTAAACCCAATTATACTAACATTGTAATGTGATAAAAAACACACGCCGTAATCGGCGTGTTGTCTTGACAGACAATTCGGACATATCGGACACGGCCCAGGAAAATTTTGCGGGAATGTCAAGTGCAAAACAATTATTTTTTAATAATATCTATTAGGAAGTGAATGAATGCATAGATACCCATTAAGTATGCGTAGACAAAAATATAAGCGATAACTTGCATTCACTAACCTTTCTAAATTAGTTTAATACGGACCAATAAGAAATTCCTAATTCGTCCGAGCAATAACGTGCAACGTCACTGTGTGCAGTTTCATTGTAAAAATATTTTACACGTTGACCTTTGATAGCTACCTTGAAGAAGATATCATCATTGCCGTCCTGCCAAACTTTGCATTCATCATTTGCAAAAACGGAGTGCCATGAGGCACTCCCGACTGGTGGGTGTTTAGCCATTAAAGACATACCACCAATTTTGCATAAGTGTTGCCTTCATTAAGTTCATTAATGCGTGGCAATACTGCAGGGCCTACCAAGTCTCGCAACATGCTTTCAAGCATTTGCACTTGTGCTTCATAGGGTAATGCAAGCAAACGCTTTGCTGTTGGATGATTTTCATCAAGTTCAGTTACAAACTTTAGGTTGTGTTCAATTGCTACTGTCATTTTTTGTCCTTTGTTAGTTGGGTTAGAGTATTATAGCAGAGGCCACTGACATTACTTGCCAGTTGGTCGGTAGAAGTTCTTTGTGTACATTTTGCCGTCGGGTAGCGATAGATTATAAGTTGCATATTCTTTAGCCATACCCCAGTCGTTAATTTTAACGAAAGTCTCAAACGCTGCTAGTGCGTCAGCGAATTGAAAACTATGGAATGGCTTCTCGCCATCATAGGCAGTTGTTAGTGTATACATTAGTTATTCCAATCTAGAGTTAAGCACTTACATTTTGTTATAGATATTGTATCACCGACCACTGACATTTCTGCCAGCGTGTCGCATTCATCGCAGATAAAAATATTTAGTTCATCAGCAAGATTACCCATTATAATCTCCTAAAATCTCTTCGACATAAATATCATTATTTAATTGGGTTAATCCCATTTGATAATCGAACCATTGGACGGCTTCGTCTTGAGTATCAGCCTCCACCCCAATAGAAGTATAAAAAATAAACTTAGTCAATTAGTTCACTATCCAATCCGACATACACTGTTGTATAGAAATCGGGCTTTGGAAATCCCGTTCCGTTCCAGTGTGGGCGAACCTTGCAAGCATAAGCAAGATAACCCTCGGGGGTAGAGTGGTGCATATCTTTACGAAAATCTGCGAATTGGATAATTCCTTGTCCTTGTGAGGACTTTACATATTTGCCTTGTAAGGCTTCCGAGATTAGCATATTAGTTGCCACCTTCCTTTTCTTTCTTTGTTGAGTTGATTATATCATTGACCACTGACATCGTGGACTGTTGGCGGGTAGCAAGGACATACGCCTTGTATTCTTCTAGGTTCATTTAAGACCTTCTTTCTTTCTATGCCGTAAGTATAGCATACCCCACTGACATCTGTCTACTTAAAACACTGTGATAAAAAACACATCTTAATACGGCGTGTTGCTATTGACAGACAAATGGTGCAAATCGGACATTCCCTGGGCCCAAAACGGATCAGTTGTCAAATTTATTTTTATATTTTTGTTTGCGATTATATTTTTTTTTATTTCGCAAAGGCGTAGCAGCATTGCTACGCCTAAGCTCTTGTATGCGTTTTACTTTTTCCATTAGTGATTTGTATTCTTGAAACATTCTTCCCAAAATCTATCCGAGTCAAATCTTTCATTATCAGTAGCAAACATTTCAATAAAATCATTTACCAAATCTTCCAACACATTTAATTTAATTTCGTCTGCGTATGAGTTAATAATTTCTGCGGTTGCTACATAGTCTTTTCTTGTCATCATTTTATTTTCTCCCCCAGCAAGCACGAGAAAATCTTTCTGTGTCAAACCTATCATTATCTTTTTTCATTACTTCAGAAAATTCGCTTACCAAATCTTCAAACTCTGTAATTTCTAAAGAGGTTGAAAATTTTCTCAAAACTTCTGCGATTACAATGTAGTCTTTTCTTGTCATTTTATTTTCTATCCTTTTGTTAAGTGTAAGGCGGGAGTGTGAGATATTATTCGGCAATCCCGCCTTAACATTATATCATTATTTGGGTTGTGTTGAGCCTTTTTATGTCTTGCTCGGGACATTTGGTTATTTAACCAAACTTACTTAGCGGAGAAAGTTGTCCAACGGTCTTTTCCGTCTACCGACAACTTAACACGAGTACGCTTTGGTGATGATGTTGGCACAATCTCCTTGATTACACCTGTTACCTTTGAGCGTTGTGTTGTGAACAAGTCGCCAATTTGGTACTGCTTGCCTGTTGTTTCGTTTGTCATTTTCTATCCTTTTCTTTTGTTGTTGTTAGTGTCTAATCCTACCATACGGCAGAAACTTTGTCAAGGCTGGCTTTTTGAGCGACAGCCCGAATAAGCACAGCGAATACGAGTTAATCTATGATAAGTGTATCCGTAGTGATACGATTTTGAGATACTTAGTGTATGAACGGCGGGTGTGCGATAAGTTTTCGCATTAGCATTTTGAGTTGTTACCAATAGAGCCAAAACTACTAGAGCGAACAATAATTTTTTCATTATTTCCAAGCCTCATCATTCATTAGTTCTTTTACAATTTGTGTCATTATTATACCAAGAGGCACTGACATTAGCAATAGTGCAGCACGAGTTAAGTATGTTAGAATAATCACTTAGCAGCCTCCCACAATTCTTGATAAGAACAAGTCAAGCCATAATCTTTATTATCAACTAAACCTGTGATAATTGCGTTAAAAATTTCCTGCTCATCATTTACAGCAGTTACTTTTGTTATGGTAAAGAATTCACCTTTCCAAGTGATAGTCTTACCTTGATAAATTTTGTTAATTAAACTAAGTGACATTTTATAGTCCTTTCTTTAGAGACACTTGATACAAGTACACTTAGGGGCATTTCCACCTAAGAAAACTTTTAGAGCGATAATACGCTGACGAGTATTTAATCCATAAGTGGAAACTAATCCACCATTGTTAAAATCGTGAATCATACGATTTTCTAGTTGAGCAGAAATTCCAAGCATTTTGCCTAGATTTACTTCATTTGTTAGTGTAGTCATTTTGACCACCTTTCTTTATTGTTTAATACGAGTATTCTAGCAGACATTTGCTAGAAAATCAAGGCGACACGCCGTGTGTTGCCAATATTTTTTTTATTTAATTTTTCAATACTGGAAGTATAACACATAAAATCGCTACTGTCTAGTATACCCGCCAGTAGTATCACTATGTGGAGCGTGGCATTTGTGAACTACACCACAGTACAATTCGGACATATCGGACACAGCCCAGGGCAAAAAATCGGGGAATGTCAAGAGACTACACTAAGGTAGTCTCTTTATAACAAGCAGATTCAAATCTTGTAGGTGAGAAGTTATGATTATCAGCAAAAAATAAATCGCTAAACTTTTCAATTAAATGCGACATAGTTTCACGATCCAAATCATTGCGGACACTAGCGAGAATATCTGCTACTTTTACATAGTCTTTACGGCTCATCATTTTATTTTATTTCCAATCTTTAAAAATATCGTTTACGATTTCAAGTTGTTCATCTGTTAGGTGATCTAGTTGTACTGCACCTGCAAATAGAAGCCACGGGTCATTCATTAAAGCACCTCATCTAAGTCAAAGTCATCAACTGCAACTAATACCGATTGCAATTCTTGCTCGGTTAATTTTTCACTATTCAATTCATCTAGCATAGATTGGTATTCATCTGCTAGGTTATCCCAACGGGAATAAGATTTATCGAAAGAGTATGACATATTAGTTGCCACCTTTCATTACTAGAGAGATGTAACGCTGTGCGATATACACAGCCTTAGGGTTTAACTTTCTATCAAAACGACTTACGCTAAACTCGCTAGGATATTTAGCGTTAATACGCTGTGCGATAGTTATAGGTAACGCATAGCGGGGAGCGGGAGCATAACCGCCAGCCTCTAAGCCGAACTCTTTCGCAATATCGTTGCGAACTGTTTCATAGTATTCATTTATATTCATTTAGTTATCCTTTCAAGATACTTTCTTTTTCTTTTGTTGGCTAGATTATTTGCTGTTATTTGCTTAGGCTCACCTTTCGGATTATTTGCTAAGGCTCACAGGCTCACTAGGATTTTTCTTTATTTAATTTTATGGTGAAATACTATCACACTATTTCGAGAAAATCAACTCGACACGCCGTTGTGTCTGTGTGATTTGACTCACATTTGGAGAGTATTTCCATCTCCGCAGTTATGACAGTTGAACTTGATTTGTTCACCTGTATTGAACTCATAGTCTACGAGGATTTTAATTCCGCAAGTTTCGCAGTTAGCGAACTCTAGGTAGAACTCGTTTTGACATTCTGTGTGTACTGAACAGATTTCGTTTTTTACTACTAGTGACATTTTATTGTCCTTTCTTTTTTCTAGTTAATAACCTTTATTAACTTTCAATACTGTAAGTATAACAGAACCCACTGACATTTTCAACTCCAAAATGCACACAAATTGGACATTTTTTAATTTATTTTTGTGATGTACACCACATTTTGAGGGCAGAATGCTTACAATTCGGACATTTCGGGCGGACTATTATTTTTTGCTTTTGAAAAAAAATTTATGTATCATACAAAATAAATGCCCATTAACATTTTGATCAAATTTGAAACTGTGAAAATGCTGAGAACGGGGAAGATGATATAATTACATTATGAGAAGCTGTGATAAATGTTGGCGGGAATACAAAGAGACTATCTCTACAGATATAGGTATATTTCACTATTGTGGATTTCATGCAAAGCAATTAAAGGAATCTCTAGATCCTAGTTTATATTACTAGCGAGTAACTTATTTCTTCCAAAATTTAAGTTTTGAAAAAAAGCGGGAGAAAAATTCTTCAATAGCTTTTTCCCATTGTTCTTCTTTAGACTTTGGGTTATCATGAGGTACTCCGAAGTGAGGAGATTTAAATTGACTTTTAGCTTGGTGTCTTGGTACCATCATATATCTAGTTTATCATCATTTTCATCAAACTTAAAGGATGGGGCGGGAGCTAGAACTTCTCCAAGTTCATGCATAGATAATAGCTTATTAGCATCAGCACCTAGCTTATCTGCAATAATCATCAACATATCATAATTACGTTGCTCTTGGATAAATATAGCTCCTAGCAATTCTCGTATATTCTCTAAAATAGGATCTACCTCTGGCGTATTTACTCTTAGTTCACTCATATTATCTCCTTAGAAATTCTACTATAAATACTGCTGTTATTACTATAAATATATATTCAGCTATGTTCATCTCTTAATATCTCCTCTGTTATGTAATCCCATTTGTTATTCTCCATTCCCGCCGAACTGTTTATCTCTAAATGGCCTTCTGGCGTATTTTCGAGATAAATCCATGAGATTTGCCTATCTAATTCTACATTTCCAGCATAAATATGATCATTCCCCTGCTTGATATGTATCAAAATAGCAAAATTGTCTGATTCATTCTCCCCGAACGGCTCAATGTACGCCCTTTCAGTGATTATTTTCGCCATCTGCATGTGTTTCTGATAAAAGTGGATAACCCTTATCCATCATATTGTTAAATTCTTCATCTCCAAGCCAAAAAATGTTCTCTAATACTCTCCAGGAGAAGTTTTCACCTCTTGACATATAATATTGAATGGCCCAAGACAAAACTTCTGAGTCCAACTTCCGTCCCGCCTCAATAATTTTGGTATATGTCTGTCCATTTACAGTACGAGTAGAGAATATGGCTCCAGAGTTGCTAGGCTTGAATGATTCTGGCATATCAGGATTAGTTAACCAGTCGCATTTAAAGACCTTACAAGGAATTGTAGGGCGATTTTCGTATACCCCACATCCTACACCTGCTTTAAGAAACTCGCATGGATGCAAAGTTCCATCTTCTTCTTGCCCAATCCATGATTCTCGACCATCTGTAAGCTTAATTTCTCCTCTAAGATGTCCATCACAGCATTTTGTACATTCGCCACATGAGCGATTGTTTACAATAGGCAAAAGATCCATTTCCTACTTCCGACTCACTTTTCAGTCAAGCGATAAGCAAGAATTTTAGGTGTAACAAGAGCATGTTGTTTATTTGATACCTTAATATGACCTACTGAATAGCACCATGCCACCAGTTGAGAGCAAATTACGCTATTCTCATTTTCTGCTCGCATCATATTTGGGAAAAAGCCTAAAAATAGAATCTTTAGGGATAAATTGATGATTGACCAAAACCCATACTTGTCTCCGACGAAAGCTTTTGCTCTATTCACAATAATTTCACGGTCTTCTGAAGAAATTGTATCTACAACGGTATTCCACATGATTGGCATTCCGTCATACTTAGAGAGATCACTGATTGTTACTCCGACTGGTCTTGCTTCTACAATTTTGCCATCGCCAATATAGATACCAGCATGGTTCCATTTTGAGCCAGTACCAATTCTGATTAGCCAACCAGCCCAGCCATTTGTTCTTACTACAAAATAATCGCCAATATTAGGCATTCTTTATCTCCTTCAAGATGTTTTCGTAAAGCTGCAAGCCAGCTTTTTGCTCGTACCCGCATGCTGTACAGTATAACACGATATCGTCTTCCACCATCTTGTGTGTTAGCCAATAACTGACATCGCTAAATGTCTGATCGCTTTTATGGTTCGGACAGAACAAAGGTTGTACTTTGCCTGCCCTAGCCATGTTGTAATACTGAGAGAATACTTGAATTTTCATCAGTATGCTATGTTCGCCTTCTGAAATACAGATATGACGTATTCACGGACAGTTGGATTTCCTCGAACCCTAAGATTCCAAGTAGCCATATTGCCTGCTCTTGATGGGTATAGATGTGCTGCTACAGCTTTTCTCCAGTCATGGTAGGTTGCGTAAGAACTTTTTAGTTCATCAATCATTCTTGAGTCCTGTACCCATTCTGGTGCATCGCATGCACTCTTATATCCCATAAAGTTATTCCATGATGTTGACATGTATTGGAAAGCTCCACATGCACTGCTGGAATAAGACTTGCGATAGTAGGCATCTACTCCGCCAGTCTCTTGACTCAAGATTGCATTTGCAAGTCTTGAGATTATTACCCTGTTGTCTACTCTTTGGTTTAGATTTAGCTTTGTGCTATATGAGGGCATTGTAAAAGTTGAATTAGTTGCCAAGTCTACGACTCGGTATGCTAGGTTCTTCTTTTTACTGATATCAATTGTTATCATATCCTTGATTGTAACCAAGTTCATGTACTTGTTGATATACAATACATCGCTGCTGTACGATATAGTTGGTGCTGTTATTGCATGAGAAACATCTGGATTTATTCCAAACATCAATGTTAGAAT
>Ga0316221_1001089_pt1 | contig 30094 bp, 31 predicted proteins | sample TBH18007metaG_FD_206003 | JGI IMG/M metagenome (GOLD analysis project Ga0316221, IMG submission 206003) | Freshwater microbial communities from Trout Bog Lake, Wisconsin, USA - TBH18007 | ecosystem: Environmental > Aquatic > Freshwater > Lake > Hypolimnion/Profundal zone | place: USA: Wisconsin... | reverse complement strand
CGTAAGCGCCTCGCCTGAACCGTCTGGACGCCAGGCTCAAGAATCGGCAAAGTAGCTCCCGTTATATTTAGCGGGAGCTATTTTGGAGTTATTGGACAAACCGGTGCGCAGGAAGAAGCACCCCAACTATTCGCTGGAATTCAAGAAACAGCTTGCGCAGCGCGCATCGGAACCGGGCGTTTCGGTATCCCTGCTGGCACAAGAGAACAACATCAACGTCAACATGCTGTTCAAGTGGCGTCGCCATTTGCGCGAAGGTTGGTTTGACGGCATGGCGCACCGGCAGGCCATGCTGCCAGTGACGATCGTCGATGATAAGCCGGACGAGTTGGCGATTTCAGCTACCAGTCCGACTGGGATTTCCAAGATTGCTATTGATCACAAATCTGCCGCTGACCAGACCGGGATGATCGAGGTCCAGATTTCCGGTGCCGTTGTGCGCTTTGATGGTGGGGCGGACTTGGCTGCGATCCGTGCCGTGCTGGGGATGCTGCGCCTATGATGGGTCTACCGGCGGGAACCCGCATCTGGCTGGCTGCCGGGGTGACCGATATGCGTGCTGGCATGAATGGTCTGGCGGCCAAGGTACAGTTGACTCTGGAGGAGGATCCCCTTGCCGGCCATGTGTTCGTATTCCGGGGTAGACGCGGCAACGTGGTCAAATTGCTGTGGGCCACCAGCGATGGGGTGTGCCTGCTGATCAAACGTCTGGAACGCGGTCGGTTTGTCTGGCCTCAGGCAACCAGTGGCAAAGTCCATCTGACTCAGGCACAGCTGTCCATGCTGCTCGAAGGGATCAACTGGAAGCAACCGGAACGCACCTGGCCACCGCTGTCGCTCTTGTAAACGGTCCAGAACATGCGTAAACTCCGCGCATGCCTGCCACTTCCTCACTTCCAGATGATATCGATGCCCTGAAGGCGTTGCTTCTTCAGCGCGATGGCGAATTACAGTCCCTTCGCCAAACGGTCTCGACCCTGGAACTGGCCCTGAGCGTACGCACGCTGGAAATCGAACAACTGACACTCCAGATCGCCAAGTTGAAACGCATGGTGTTCGGTCGCAAATCCGAGAAGATCGACAAGAAGCTGGATCAGTTGGAAACCCGTCTGGAAGATTTGATCGCCGAAGAAGGCGCAGCAGAGCAAACCGCAGGCGCTCCGGCGCAGCCACGCCAGAAATCGATCCACAAGCCCTTCCCCGAGAACCTGCCGCGCGAAGAACACATCATCGAGCCGCAGGAAGAAGCGTGCCCGCAATGTGGCGGCAATCTGAAACCGCTGGGCGAAGACGTGTCGGAACAACTGGAAGTGATTGAAGCGGCGTTCAAGGTCATCCGCCATGTCAGGAAGAAGAAAGCCTGCGCCTGCTGTGATTGCATTGTCCAGGCACCGGCGCCGAGTCGTCCGATTCAGCGGGGATTTGCCGGTCCTGGCCTGCTGGCCAACATCGCCGTAAGCAAATTCGCTGATCATCAACCACTCTACCGGCAAGCCATCATCCATGCCAGACGCGGGGTGGAACTCGACCCAGCGACCACGGGACGTTGGATGGGCGCATGTGGCGTCTTGATCACTCCATTAGTGGAAGCGTTGCGTCGCTACGTGGTTGCTCCCGGCAAGGTTCATACCGACGATACACCGATGCCGGTTCTGGCACCGGGCAACGGTAAAACAAAAACTGGTCGGCTCTGGGTGTACGTGCGTGATGATCGAAATTCCGGATCGCAGGCCGCGCCGGCAGTATGGTTTGTATATTCTGCGAATCGACAGGGTATGCATCCGCAAACGCATCTGGCGGGATTCGCCGGGGTGCTGCAAGCGGATGCATATGGTGGCTACGATAAAATTTATACCGATGGCAGCGTAATCGAAGCAGCCTGTTGGGCGCATGCCCGACGCAAGATCTATGATTTGCACGCAAAAAAGGCAACGCCAACGACCACCGAGATTCTGCGCCGGATTGGTGAATTGTATGCCATTGAAGCGCAAATCCGCGGACAGCCACCGGACGAGCGCAAGCGCATCCGACAATTGCAGGCTCGACCACTGCTGGAAGAATTGGAAAGTTGGCTGCGCAACCGGCTACTGACACTATCGACGCAATCCGAGACCACCAAGGCGATCAATTACATGCTGAATCAGTGGCAGGCGTTGATCTATTACTGTGACGATGGGTTGGCCGAGATTGATAACAACATCGCTGAGAATGCGTTGCGGGGTTGCTGTCTTGGTCGCAAAAATTTCCTGTTCATGGGATCGGACAGCGGGGGCGAGCGTGCCGCCGCAATGTATAGCCTTATCGGCACGGCGCGGATGAATGGCATCGATCCGGAAGCGTATCTGCGCTATGTGTTCACGCATATTGCCGACTATCCGATCAATCAGGTTGCCGATTTGTTGCCGTGGAATGTAGCTGCTAAACTCTTGCCTGTATAAACAGAATCGAGCCGTCCATCTGGACCAGATTCGTTCTTTCATTATTCTGGGATCACACATGGCACAACAAGCTAAAATCATTACCCTATATATCGAATTGGAAGAGATCGTTCCGCCGATCTGGCGACGTATTGTTGTAGATGACGGTATCACTCTGCGTGCATTGCACCACATCATCCAGGCGGCATTCGGATGGACCGACTCCCACCTGCACGAATTCAATATAGAAGGTCGTGCTTACGCCATGCTGGACAATGAGAACGTTCTCGAAATCATCGAAGATCGCGATATGCCAGGCGATGATCGCAAAGGCAAGTTGCAAAAGCTAATCTATCCAGGCCAGCGGTTCGACTACCAATACGACTTTGGAGACAATTGGCGGCATACCATCAAGGTTGAAAAAATCGATCTCGTTGCGGAAAAGATGGGATCAGCTCATATCATCGACGGACAGCGCGCAGCTCCACCGGAAGACGTTGGCGGCGTATCTGGCTATGAAGACTTCCTCACCGAGATTAACGATCCATCCAGTGAACAAGGGCGAGACTATTTGCAATGGGTGGATGGTTCCTTCGACCCGGAATTATTTGATCGACGCGCCGCGAATAATGCCCTGCTTCGAATGGCTTGGAATGGGTGGGGCAAAAAATAAACAGCATTCAAGACGGTTCAGATGAGGCGCTTACGATTCTCCAAGCCGGAGTGGCGCTTCATAAACTTCGATGAAATTCAAATTGCAAACGTATCCATTGCATTTATTTTCAAGATAGTGAACGTTTAAATCGGTTGGTCTCCAATATTCAGGCTCAATTGTGGAATAGCGCCAGTCCCATAGCCAATCTGGCCTGGTTTGGTTATCCACCAACAAGATAGGACTAAGCCCCGCCACTTTAAGTCTGCCCGCCTCTTTCATTAAAGCTTTCCAATAATGTTCCGGTGTCGCCGCCGGTTCGGTTCGCGTGTCACATCGGCGATAGACAAGGGCGAAAACGTTCTTGCTGAATGCGTCTGCGAAGCTTGTCGCAAAAAACTCTGCCTCGTTTATTGGTCGACTATGTCTGCCACTTTGCGTGACGTCCAATTTACTTAACAAATAATTGATGGAAATGTGATCTTTGAATTCTTGACCGATGTATTTCTGTTCGCCGCCATCGCCATTTCCGAAGAGTGGTATTGTGTGCCCAGAGCCGACTGTCACGTCGGTCCGCTTACAGTCTTCACAATAAATTCTTGCGCTGAAGATGGCCGATGAAGCACTTCATCCGTATCTGAGAATTACTTCCGTGCCGCCGCTAGGAACCACCTCAGTATTTTCGACCATCTGGACTTAATAAAACCGCTTTACACTATTTGCGTAATAACATTCCCGGTCGGTGGAGCACCTTGCACGCTCTGTGAAATTGATTGCAGGAACGAGGATAGTGTAGCGTTACTTCCAGTCACTCCGTCAGCGCTTAACAGATTATTGAAACTCTGCTGCAAGGCGTTCAACGCAGAACTCGCAGCGCCGGATGACGACCCTGCAGTGCTTGTTCCAGTAACATTTGAAGCGGTGCTTGCGCCTGACGACAATTGTTGAACGAGATTTTGCAGTCCACTCTCAAGTTGTCCCGCTCCTCCACCATGATGGTGATGATGGCCTTGCCCGCCTGCACCAGTGACCGCACTGCTGGAGGCTGCGCTGGTAGAGGAGGAATCATTACCGGTCGTTGCACCTGATTGCCCGTTTTGGGATTGAAGCGCTGCAAACAGATTTTGCATGAAGGCCGCCAGCGCTTGCTGCGGATCCTGCGTTGTTGACGTTGTGGCAGACGGCGATGAAGTTTGACTGGCCGATGAGCTGGCAGAAACGCCAAGTTGCGACAAAGCCTGACTGATTGCCTGGGCAAGTTGTCTGCCGCCAGTGGCACCGGATACACCACTGTTGGTGCTATCGCCATCCGAATCCTGAGCGCTGAAGCTATTGACCGTAACGGAAGTTGGCTGGACATTGGCGATCTGAGAACTGCTTCCAAAAATAGAAGATACCGACATGATTTATTCCTTTCGTTTGTGTAGTTGGCAGATTTTTTATGGAATTGAAAAAACAAATATTTATTCCATCGCGTATCTATATACCCGGTAACGACACTTCAATTTAAATAAAAGAGGGGTGTTTCCAACAATTTTGTTGCGGATTGTATCTGACTTATTTGTTCGCAGAAAGATTCCACAAGTTGGGAAATTTCGACTTTTCCAATTCAGTAATATCCTCCTCCAGTTCAAACCATTGATGGAAATGCCTGCTCCCTTAAAGAGAATTATCAGAAATAAATTTACCTTTTCTCGTCCTGTTTTTCGCAAAGTTTGGTGAGCGAGCTGGTCGAAGTACCATTATTCTTGAAGATTTTTTCGTGGTAGTGGACGGGACATCGACAAACTGTCACCGATGATTGTTACATAAAAATACGCACCAACATTGTTTCCAAGAAAGAATAGCTAGAATCCAATTTCCCTCGGATAATAATTATAGAAATGGTGGCGATAAATGAAAATTCAGAATAAAGCAGGTCTGGTAACTTGCATGATCGGTTCAATTTTAGTCAGTGCCTGTGGATCTGGCTCTAAGTCAAGCGCAGTTACCAACGTACTTTCTATAACGACTCTCTATTCCTTCGGTATTAGTTCAACAGATACGAAAAGCCCAAATTCTTCTTTAATTAAAGGGAGTGACGGCAATTTTTACGGGGTCTCATACAAGGGCGGTGCAAATGGTATGGGCACAATTTTTAAAACGACCCCGACAGGTAGTGAAACTGTTTTGTATTCGTTTGGCGGCACGCCAAATGACGGAACCCAACCGACCGGCATTGTGCAGGGGTCCGATGGCAACCTGTACGGAACAACGGCAACCGGCGGGGCAAATGGAACAACTTCATGTGCCAATGCAACGTCTACCTGCTATCCCGGCGATGGCACTGCATTTATGGTGACCTTGGCAGGGATTGAAACAGTGCTTTATTCGTTCGGGAGAAGTTCGTCAGACGGGATCAATCCCAATGGTGGGTTGATACAGGCCAGCGACGGCAATTTATATGGAATAACCAGAGGCGGTGGCACCAATGGAAATGGTTCAGTATTCAAAATAAGTACAGTCGGATCTGAGGTAGTACTTTATTCATTTGGAACCAATGGCAGTACCGATTCAAAGACACCCAATGCCGGCTTGATTCAAAGCAGTAATGGCAATTTATACGGCACAACTATCGCAGGTGGCCTGTACAGCAGTGGCACCGTATTTCAAATCACGACCGCTGGCACCGAATCAGTTTTGTATTCATTTGGCGTTAATGTATACGATGGCACCAGTCCCTACGCCAACATAACCCAGGGCAGTGACGGAAACTTTTATGGGACTACGTTGAGTGGCGGGGCAAGCGGTGGAGGCACTGTGTTCAAATTAACTCCGGCCGGAAGTGAATCAATTCTCTATTCATTTGGCAGGTCAACTACGGACGGAACTTTACCTTACAGCCCTGTTGTACAAGGAAGTGACGGAAATTTTTATGGAGCCACCTATTCAGGCGGCGCCAATGGAACGCTTCTTTGCCTTGGAATCAACACATCTTGCTATCCCGGTTATGGCACCCTGTTTATGATTTCTCCATCCGGGTCTGAGACAGTTTTGTACTCGTTCGGGACCGATGATTCATCTAGCGCCGGTGTGTATCCGGTGGGCGGCTTATTGCAGGTCAATGGAACTTTTTATGGCACTGCTACAGACGGTGGCACGTATGGCGGCGGAACAATTTATTCATTTGTGAACTAACGAATATTTTCAAGAACGCCACAGTCTTTTTAACTCATATTATTTCAGGAAACTGCAATTGAAAATGAAACGTCTCCTCATCTCAGTATTTTTTACAGCGATACCTTTATTTGCCTCTGCCCAAGTCGGTGTAGCGGTCCATCTGAATATTGGCGATCCTAATTTCTATGGCCAGGTCGATTTAGAGCCCGGCGTTGCTCCTCCCGTTGTTTACAGCACTCCGGTGGTAGTTCAGCCCGGTCCGCCTGGTGTCTATTACCCACCATTATATTTGCGTGTTCCAATTCCCTATACCCAGAACTGGCCACAGTACTGTTACTACTATAATGCCTGCAATATGCCCGTATTCTTTATTCAGGAGGCGTGGTACCTGAATGTTTACGCGCCAATGTACCGTAGCCGTTACCCGCATGGACATCGCGAGTTTGTGCCGCGTGTCTACTACCAACGCGACTCACAGCATCCACAACATGAGCTGCACCATGATGAACGGGTAGATCACCGTGATAGCCATAAAGAAACTCGTGAAGAGGAACATCGGTAATTTTCACGATCACGACATAAGAAATCTGATCCTGCATGACGGAATTTTTGACGCAGCGTCAGACGCACGGAATTGAATAATGAGATGAAAGACGCAACTCTGTACTTTCATTACATTGGCATTTTATAGAATGGGCCTGCTATTGGATGGCGATGAAAAAAGTTCACCTTATTGTATTGATACTGCTCATTTCTATTTTTGACTGCGCTGACGCGATATCAGTGTTCGACCTTCGCTCGGATGCACTAATGATGCGATTACCTGAGCTGAAAAAAAACTTAAACTTGAATTCCAACCAGCAGATTCTGTGGCAACAATGTGAAAATAAAACCAATTCACTGTTGCGAGCAAAGGAAATTCGCCGGATCAAGGTTGATCAGACCGTGCGTGACATGATTCAGCAACCCAACGTTGAATTGCGCGATATCGATGCGCGACTCAGGGAAGAAAAACGTATAACCGAAATTGATGAGCAGCAGGGAAGGGATATCTGGTTATCCATGTTTGACGCGCTCAGTGATACACAGCGATTGCAGGTGCAAAATTTTTTGTATGAACAGTTGCTTGAATCAGGAAACCAGGACAAGCCCGATGCTGACAAGCCAACCAGTTCAACGCGCAAGGGACGAGGCTTGTCACACAACTCTGCTGGCAATCCGTGAACGTCGCCAACAATTTAATGGTTGAAAGCAGAAAATTGTGATTCAACGCATGTCCAATTGACGTTATTGCAGGTGAAAATCATGGCCACGAATATTTTACTTTACAAGACCCTGAAGCAATTTTTCGTAATGGCCACGGTGGAATTAGAAAATGGACGCGACAATTGCATTGTGACAAATTTAGATTAAAAAAATTAAATCAACGATGCATATAGACCAATCCCTAGTAATCGAAACTCCAAGATCAGTACTAACGGTACTGCATCCCCAATTCGCACATTTGTTTCGGGAATACCAATTGAATAACCAAGAACATTTGGCTAGATGGGAAGGCGAGCGACCGGTAGATTTTTTTACTTATAAATCGAGTTGTGATAGTGCCGAAAATGCGTATTCTGAGTATTTAAATTGTTCGGCTCTGAAATTGATTGCAATAGATCTAAATTTAAAAAAAATGGTAGGGATTTGCAATTTTACAGATATACGCGCAGGAGCATACCTCGGTTGCGATATTGGTTATTCCGTAACCAGAGAATTTGAAGGGCAAGGATTAATGAAAGAAATTGTACTGGCAGGGATAAATCATATGTTTGACGTTGTTGGACTTCATCGTATAACAGCAAGCTATATGCCTAAAAATACAAGGAGTGAAACATTACTTAACAATCTTGGATTCGAACGAGAAGGATACGCGAAATCCTATCTGAAAATCTCGGGTCAGTGGGAAGATATGGTGCTCTGCTCTTTAATAAATCAAAAAATATGAACCATTATTTCCAATAATTTGCACCTTATTTGTACTTTTTGAGTATCTAAATGCACGTATAAGGATGTTGGTTTTCGTGCTTTAAAGCCAGACCGGTGACATAACATTTTCTGGAAAAATAATTTTTTAGCGACAGTGTCCGTGCAAGCTTTAGCTATGCGGATGCACAAAGAGGATGGATCGATGCATTTTTCATGTGCAGCATGGCCAACCCGTTGAACCCAAAAAATAAGCGTGTGCTCAACATGCATTTTGGTCCCTTTTCCATCCAAAAATCGGGTTATTTTGGTCAACCTGTGTTGGGCAAGTGCTTACCAATTATCATTGAACATCGTGCGACTTCCTCGTCTCAGAGGTAGCAGACCTTGATTCTGAAATTGCACTCGCAATACCGACGACTGACGGTTCAATGATCGAATTCATTTCTGGTAGATACAAAACACAATCCAGTGAATTGGAAATATCAACGATTTTCGAACAGACACCATCCACTTTAGTTTTCGCGTCGACCTTACAGAAATTTGCTAACGTTGGGACGCCCTGAAATCAATGGATTGCGGCCCATAGTTTTTACTGACCTTATTATTCCCGATCATTACCCGCCTGCCGAGATTGCCACAAGCGGTCATTCATCAGCCGTGTAGACTGGGATGTAATCCCAGGCTACCGCACTTCTGTAACATCAAAAATAGCAGGATTATTTTAAGTTTGCATGCGGTTCAATAGGTGAACCCCATTGCTCCCTGCCTGATGCACCTTACCGCATTTTAGTCGCCGTGCATCAAATATCGCGTTCGCGCATTAAGCAAAAGCAGGACGCCAGTTCCAAAAGATAGTAGGGTCAGTTCTGATGTTCGGACAATTATTATGAATTTGTCTGAATGTCAGAACTGACCCCATTTAGGACCGAAATTAAATAACAACCAGATCAACAAGTTAAGCCAACAATCCAATTCCGGTCCTGTTTATGGTGGGTGACTTCTTCGCAACAAAATATGGGCAATGTATTGAATTGAAGCAGGACTGAGCAGCAACGCCGGATTTGATTTCAGGCAGTCCTGATTTCGTTGAGCAGATCGGGATGACGTTCAAGAATCATCAATAGCTTTATCAATGACAGCGGCGGTTTGGTTTTACCGTTCTCATAACGCGAAAACGCGTTAATTCCACCACCAAAAATTTCAGCAGCCTGCCGTTGATCAAGATCCAATTTTCTTCTCACTTGCGCGATGTAGTCGGGATCGACGTACGCAGAATTCACTTGCCGTTGGAACTGACCAATCAACTCGCTGTACCGGTCACCATGCTCGCGATTCAGTATAACTTCACCGCACGCCGGACAAAAATTACCGGTGATGGCGGGGAGGGTAGTCGCCTCACCTTTATAAACGTAAGGAACATCGCGGGTGTCGTGGATCAATTTTGCCGCTCCGCAGCTTGGGCACTTCATGGTCATAACCCCTTAAATGAAACGATCAGGACATCATCAATAACTGTCAGTTTTAAAGAGTCGTGGGGTCAGTTCTGATATTCGGACAATTATTATGAATTTGTCTGAATGTCAGAACTGACTCCATTTAGTTTTTAGCGCATTTAGCGCTATGTCACCATTGTCCTTTAATTTGTATCGGAGTGATCAGCCGTAAAACCGATACCGCGTTTTTTTGGATTGGACGGCGTCATTAATTGTCTAATTGCATCGAAGATAACTTTGAAAGTTTCATCGTACTTTTGTTCAAGCGAATTCAACTTAGCAGCCAGTTCTTTGTGTTCCGTAAACACTTTTCGCATCCTCACAAATGAACGCATTATCTCGATGTTGACTTGAACAGCCCTGTCGCTTCGCAATACGCTGGATAGCATCGCTACGCCCTGCTCAGTAAAAGCAAAGGGCACCTTGCGGATGCCACCCCAACTTGAAATCACAAAATGTGATTTCAAGTTGGCCCATTCGCCGTCCGACAACTGAAACATAAAATCTTCGGGAAACCTGTCTTTATTTCTGTTAACCGCCTGCATCAGGGCTCGGTGCTCAACCTCGTATAAAACCGACAAGTCGTTGCCAAGTAAAACCTTTTGATCACGAATTAAATAAATATGATTCGCTACTATGTCGCCTAAAATTAACTGATTTCTTTTAACCACAAATTTTCCACCAATCATTGAAAAATTTAATCCATTGCCGCCTCTGACAGATCGTGGGGTCAGTTCTGATATTCGGACAATTATTATGAATTTGTCTGAATGTCAGAACTGACCCCTTTTACTCTTTTACTCGCATGTCGCGCAGACCCCCGGGAGTCTGCGCTCAGGTGTTGACAGGAGCAGGCAATTGTTCACGTACTTTTATTATCTTTTAACGACGCCGCTTCAAGAGACGATACGGTAATCTCCAGTCCCATGTCAGCTTTTGCCTGTTGTATGCTTTCAGCCGCTGGAATAATTGTCATATACCCTTCGAGATGACTGAAATCATCCGGGGTCAGGACATTTTTCAAACACTGGATGAAGTTGGATGCGCAGGTAACTTCGTTGGTGGTTTTGTCCCAGGTTAGTAACCTTTGATTATAGGCACGAGGATCACCTGGTCTGATTTCCAGAAGCTGATCCGTATTTTGAGATTCCCTGCACAATATTGGCATTGGTTTATGGTATGAAATCTGTAAAATAATTCGACGGTCCTGCGGTAAGTAAAGTAAATAGTCATTGTTTATTTTCAGTGCCACACCGTCTAACACTGATTTCAAAAATACACCCTTACCCGCCTGCTCGATAGTGCTTGCCGTTGTTGACGTGCTGGATGACGATGCGCTGGAACTTGAAGAACCCGATGGATAAGACGATGAATAGTAAGACGAACTTGAGCTGGCCGGTAACATAGATAATTGCTCCATTTAAAAATAATGTGAGATATCAAGACAATTGCGCCACAACTTGTTGGACATCCGGGCCCCGTCCGGTGAGATGCCGATACGGTGGGGGAGGATAACGAATCCCGATTCATAAAAGAATAAGTTTTTTCACCTGATTTGGCAGTGCGCGGCAAATAGCTGGACAAAACAAGAAATTTTAATTTTCAGGGTTTAATCCCTGCCGGATGTTATGGTTCAGCAAACGCATGAGCTGACCAGTTTTCATTTTGGTATCCCAGGCAAGAAGAAAATCTATATCCAGGCGTGGTTGCATGCCGATGAGACGCCGACCATGCTGGTGGCGCTGTATCTGAAACGATCGCCTCATTAATCGACTGCAGTTGGATCGGCACGCGCCAACCGGATCTGTCGGAACCAGCCGCCAGCCGGTTGATTGAGTTATTTTCGAAGAATGGATTGCCCCGACCCAATGTCGTGGCAACGACGGAAGCCTTGTTTGACACGCTGCATCTGGTGTCCCAAACCGATTACCAGTCCCTGGAACCACTCATCGTCACGCAACATCCATTTTTCTCGAACGCGCTGACTTCGATTCCCATCAAGGAAACCATTGCCGGCTCTGAAATTTGCATGGTACACAGAACGGCTGCTTCCTTGACGCCAGCCGCACAACAAATTTTCACGATGCTTGCGTCACATTTCCGATTAGTCGGCAAGCAGCGGTAAACGTTGATTGGGTTATCAAGTTACCGGGTGGTACCCTCGCGTGCCCAAACCTGAATGTTCAATTAAGCGATTCCAGATTGTTGACTGCGCTCTGGTATCTTCCTGTCGGGGTTTTATCTGTGCGCTTTTATTGAATCTGATTTGCGCAAATTTTTAATATTTGACCAAATCGCCTCAACTTTACCCGGTGATTTTTTGTAAAACAGCTTGCTGAACGCCAAATAGAGCGGGGCATTGATGAATGGAATGGGCAGAATTTCTATTTTTCCCTGGAATTCGTCTCGGTAAATTAATATTTCCGCCTGGTTTTTAATCAGGATCGCGATATTTCCCCGATCAAAAAGCAGTTTTCGCAAAGTATGGACCTGATCATACGAACCCTCGTCAACGGTTAAACCCAGCTTCATCACTTTTTCCCGGATTACGTTCATTCCAAGTTTCATTAATATCGGCCTGTCCGTGTTGGAGAATGTGATGCCGTCCCAATTGGCCGGGTTGTTAACGCGCCTGACTGCCACGGCGACCAAACTGGCAACAGAATAATCGGGGTCCACGTTATTATTTTTTAACGGGAATTGCAAAAAATCGAAATAAATGGGTAATGCAGCTGCCGGCAGGGCCGCATCATAAATTTCAGTTTTGAGACCTTCAAAACAGCGGTTGTTGGGAACAGGTACAAATTCGACTGAATCGCCCAATTGTTCCAGCGCCTTGCGTACGAGCGATTGTGCGTCGCCATCGTGATCCACAAAAACGACCGGATCAAAATTTTCATTGGGTATGCAAATGCGTATAGTTCGGGCATGACTGTTCATGCCCGCGAAAACGCAGGCAACGGCGAATAACAACTTGAAAAATAATTTCATCTGTTTAAATAAGTTTTTTTCGTATCGGGCCAAGGCATGAATAATGGTTGCCTGCCATTCTAACTCTCCCAACAATCGATATTTTTTTTCATATTGCGCAACGCAGCAATGTCACCAAATGTAAACAAAATGGCGCGCAATGCATGGCGGATGGTCAGGGTTTGCGCTATAAATTACCACTTCCAGTTTTGATACTCAATTCATCTAACGGACTCCTGAGCGCAGTTACGCCCTCCCTACATAATCATTATGAATAATTTTAAAATTTCGACACGACTCTCGGTCATGATATTCACATTGGCTGCGATGATGCTGGCAATCGGATGGGCTGGCAACGGCGGCACCCGGGCAGCAAATGAAAGTATGAGAATCATCTTCGAAGATCGCACCCTGCCATTGGGGCAATTGCTGGATGTTCAGCGTTTGGTATTACACAATCGGTTTTTGATTGGTAAGTCACTGGCTCAGAATAATCCGGAAGTGAGCGAAGCCGCCATGAAAGAGCTCGACACGAATCGAGAAGAAATGGACAAAATCTGGGCGACATACAAAAAAACCGCGATGACGAGCCAGGAGGCACTGATTGCCAGAGAATTTACAGATGATCTGACTCGTTACCTGAACGACTATTTGCTGCCGGCGCAAACTGCCATACGCAGCGGCGATCTTGATAAAGCACGTCAGCTGATGGTGGAAAAAGATCACGCGCTGTATTCGCCGGTCCGCAAACAAATCATCGCACTGACTGATTTATTGCAGGCAATGGCAAAACAGGAATATACGGATGCCATTTCACGTTATACCGCTACGCGGATAACAACCTGGATTTTCTTCGCCGTTGGCATGACTGTCGCACTGGTGTTTGGCACTGCGCTGATCAAAGGCCTGAGCACATCGTTGACCCAGGCCAGTCAAGCCGCGCTGGCAGTGGCGCAGGGCGATCTGTCCTACCAAATTGTCATTGAGGGAAAAAACGAAATTACCGCCGTACTGATTACGCTGTCCGACATGCAGGCCAGTCTGGCTGAGGTGGTGGGCACAGTCAGGGAAGGTTCTGTAGCCGTTGCGACAGCCAGTGCCCAGATTGCGCAAGGCAATATGGATTTGAGTCAGCGCACCGAGGCACAGGCCAGCGCACTGGAAGAAACGGCAGCCTCCATGGAAGAACTCGGCTCCACCGTAAAGCAGAATGCAGACAGTGCCAGATCGGCCGACCAGTTAGCCAAACAGGCCAGCAGTGTCGCCATGCAGGGTGGTACCGTGGTTGCCGAGGTTGTTGAAACCATGAAAGGTATCAACGATTCTTCCAAAAAAATATCCGACATCATCAGCGTGATCGACAGCATCGCATTCCAGACTAATATTCTTGCGCTCAATGCGGCAGTAGAGGCGGCACGTGCCGGTGATCAGGGACGCGGATTTGCCGTGGTTGCAACGGAAGTGCGATCACTGGCGGGGCGCTCTGCCGAAGCTGCAAAAGAAATCAAGGCACTGATCAATGCCAGTGTTGAACGCGTTGATCAGGGCACGATACTGGTTGATCAGGCCGGCCGGACCATGGTTGAAGTGGTTGAAGCGATTCGGCGTGTGACCGATATCATGGCCGAGATCAGCTCTGCAAGCCATGAACAGAGTGCCGGTGTTGCACAAATCGGTAAAGCAATTCAGCAACTGGATCAGGTTACCCAGTCGAATGCCGCGCTGGTTGAAGAAATTGCAGCGGCCGCGTCCAGCCTGAATTCTCAGGCCCAAGAACTGGTGCAGGTGGTCGCTGTATTTCAGTTGAGTTCTGTCAGTACTGATAAACCTGATGCAACCTGTTTCCTGACCACCTCAGCAGTTCGTACAAAGACACTCAAACTTGCTGCATGAGTCCAGCCTGAATGAGACGATGACATTCATTGGCTGCTGCGCCAGCTGCGTGGTGACTTGCCGGTTCGTCCTGTGAACCAGCGAGTAAATGACGACTGACGGGTGACGCTCAGCAACATGGTGACATGGCCTGGTGGAAAGGGATCATGGGGTCAGTTCTGATATTCGGACAATTATTTTGAATTTGTCTGAATGTCGGAACTGACCCCATTTACCCCAACGGGCATTGCAACGAAAAAGCCTGTATCGATTCATTCAGCACCATCAAGGCGCAACCAGCGGCAATGAAATTGTAAACATTGTCCGCACACCTTCTTCACTGCTGACCTCGACAGAACCACCCAGGGTTGACGTGACAATGTTGAATACAATGTTCAGGCCGAGGCCGCTGCCACCTTGGCCCATTCTGGTCGTGAAGAAGGGATCAAAGACACGATGCAGGTTTGGTTTCGGTATGCCTTTGCCGTTATCTGCCACAGTTAAAATCAGATTTTGCTTGCCGAGCGCCTGCGCTGAGATTGTAACGATGCCCTGCATTTCGGAAGTGAAACCATGGATCAGTGAATTCAGCACCAGATTGGTAATGACCTGCCCGACCGCGCCGGGATAGCTGTCCACCATGTAGCCCGGCGCGATGTCGACAACAATCCGGTGTGGCGTGTGCTTGAACTGGGGTTCCAGTATCGCCGTATTGCCACTGATAATGGCGCCCAAATCAAACGTCCGACGCTGATCACTGGTTTGATCGACCGAAACCTGTTTAAAGTGAGCCACCTGTTCAATGGCCCGGTCCAGACTTCTCTGCAGCAACTCAAGTGCACCGTGGATTTGCTGATTGAATTCTTTCAAGCGGCTTTTGGTTAATTTGTTATTGGCAAATTCGCCTTCAAATTTGACAAGCTCATTCATCATGTAGGTGCTGACCGTTAAACTGTTGCCCAGCGGCGTGTTCATTTCATGGGAAACGCCGGCAATCAAGGCACCCAGTGATGCCATTTTTTCGCGCTGAATCAATTCGGCCTGGGTGCGCTTGAGTTCGGCATGCGCCATTTCCAGGTTTTGGTTGGTTTTGGCCAGTTCACTGGTGCGTTTGTTCACACGCTCTTCGAGTTCGTCATTCGATTGTTTCAACTGTTTTTCAGCCTGTTTGCGATAGGTAATATCTTCGATGCAAATATGCAGAAAATTGCGGCCATTGCGCTGAAAGAGGATGTAGGTGACCAGGCCGTCCCACAATGTGCCGTCGAGGCGCCGGTATCGCAATGTGTTCATCTGAATCAGACCTGAATCATGCTCCAGGTATTGATTGACATTGATGCTGGACGATAAAAGGCCGCTGCTCTGCACCGGTGCAATGACATCACTCATTGATTTGCCGATCAATTCTTCGCGACTGGCATACCCGTGAATTTCAGCTGCGGCCTGGTTGCAGTCAAGATAGATGGTCGTTTCCGGATCGGAAATCAATTGCGGTATGGGCGAATCATAAAAAAGCTGTTTTGAATACGATTCTCTTTCAGCCAACACGATATTCTGCGCTTCGATGGTGTTCAACATACTGTTGAAAGCCAGCGCCAGTTCACCGATTTCATTGCGTCCCAGTTGCGGCGCACGCAATGCATAATTTTTGCTTTCCATGATGGCGTTGGCGACATCGCGCACCTGAGCCAGTGGTTCGGAAATGACAGTCTGCAATTTGAGCGCCAAAAATATGGCAATGACCAGAGCGCCACCCCAGGCCAGACCGAGAGACAGAATCTGATCTGAATAGCGATGTATCAGAGGGGACCTGGTCGAATTGATCTGTATCGCACCGATCAGTTCGTTATTGGACAGGACCGGAACCTGCACGCGCAGAATTTCTCCAATGAAAACAGAATGCGCCTGTGTTAATGGCATGTGTATTTCGCAGTTTATTTTGTCAACTTCGTCGCGTTTGTATTGGGCGAACAATTCGCCGTGTTCATCGAAAAGACAGGCAGTGCCGATCTGGTTCAGCCCAGATAAGGAATTCAGGTTTTCAGTCGCGGTCCTGTTGTCGAAAAAGGTCAATGCCGCGCTGCTGCGATCACCGATCAGACTGGCCAGCGCGATGAACTCTTCGGAAAGTTCAGCGCGTGAATGTTTGCTTTCATTGATGAACAAAATCGTGCCGGCAATCGAAAATGTAATGATGCTGGACATGAGAATAATTGCAATGAGCTGGGTGCTCAGCGACAATGTTCTCGAGATGAAGGTGGGAGTGAGTTTCATCGCGCAGATTCACCGACAATCGAAATGGCAATTTCAACCAGCTTGGCACTGACTTTGAGTTGCGCTTTACGGGTTGAATTCAGATTGATGGCCCAGCGTATTTTTCCGTCCATGATGACAAAGCCGATACCGAACCCCGTTTGCATTGCCTCTTCACTGCTGCTGACTGTCAGGACCGGCGCATCCCCCAGATTTTTTACGATATCGCGCCACTGGGTTGATTTGCCGGAATCAGTGACATATAAAATGTGGCATTTTTTTGCTTCATTGAGGTTGTGGGGGTATTTGATCTGGATGGGATGACTCAGATAGCTGCGACCGCTCAAGGCCTTCATGACGTCCCCAAACGGATCGTCTCCCATAACACAGATCTGAAAGCCCGCAGCGCTGTCTGCGAAGGCACTTTCCGGCCATACGATGAATTTGCTGAAATTGTAAATAAATACCGCTTTGAGCTGATATTCATTGGCGCTGTCGATGTTTTGAGCATGGCCCAGCGCTGAAGTCCACAAAAGAATGATGGCAATCGACCACGACTGGCACAGTTTTCCAGTGCGTGAATGACATTCACGAATCCGGGTCTGTTTAAGCAAATCAAGGTAGTGACTAAGCATTGTTATGGTTGTGATGTTTGATAAAGCGCAGTCGGGATTGCCCGCCTAAAAATTGAAACTGGCAGATAGTTTAACCGTGCGTGGCGTGCCGATCGTCAGATAACCTGCGCCAGGATAGCCTCCTGCCGAAGACCAGTAATTTTGATTGGCCACGTTGTCGATGCCAGCCCGTATGGTCAGGGGCTGAGAATGCCATGCTGTTGTTTCGTAACGCGCGCCCAGATCCAGGCGGGTCCAGGAAGGCACTTTCTGGGTATTTTCCGCGTTCGCATATTGGGTGCCTGTATACATTATTTCTGCGTTGACAAACAGTCCGGCACAGTGCGGCACTTTCCACTCCAGGCCCTGATTTCCCTGAATATGTGGTGTGCCAATGGCGTTTTTGCCGACAGCGTCGGTATTGAGGAAGCTGATTCCTCCCAGGATTTTCAGGCTGGGATTGAGTTCGCCATAGAGGGACAATTCCACACCTTTGTGACTTTCGTAATCGACCACCGTGAATTCATTCTGCGCGTTGAAACCGGTCAGGGGTTTCCTGATTTCAAACACGCTCACGGTCGCTCCCATTGAACTGCCGTTGTATTTCAGTCCCGTTTCAATCTGTCTGGTTTGGTAAGGCTTGAGCGACGTGCCGCCATTGGGCACTATGCCGCTGCTATTGGTATTCGGGGCAATATCGCCGATCGCCAGGCCTTCAATATAATTGGCGTACACCGAATAGTGCGGTGACAGTTTGTACAGCACCGCGCCAACGGGAGTCGCCCGGCTGGCGCTGTATTGAGACAGCCCTGCACCTGTATCGTAGTCATAATCATCCGATTGCACATTCTGACGGCGCACGCCCACGGTCAGCAGCAGCGTTTGATCCAGCAGGGCCAGTTCATCGGCGAATGCGGCACTGGCAGATTTTCTGATCGACGTCACCAGTGGTGCGTTCAGCTTGCCTGCAGCGAATAGAATGGCAGTCGGGGCAGTGACCACGGACGGGGCATAAATATTGTCGCTAAACGGATCGTACATGACGTAGGCATTGCGGCTGTTGTCGCGGTAAGCATTGGCAGAAAAGGTCAGTGCATGCCGAATCCCGGCGGTCTGAAATTTCGCTCTGATCCCAACCTCGCCGGTGGTCACCAGATCTTCATGCGAGACGTCAAAACGGTTCGCCGAGAAGTCTCCCGCAGCATCGTTGACGGTCAAAAAGGCACTCAGACTTGACAGTTCCCTGCCATTCCTGGTGCCAGCGGCGACCCAGCCGGTAATGTAGCGGTCAAAATCGTATTCGGCGCGAACGGTACTGAAAAAATCGCGCTCATTCGAATAGGTTCCAGGCTGGGCGATATTTTGATCTGCGTCCGGTACCCGCGGAACCGGCAGATTGTTTGCAATGGTGATGCTGGGAAGTGCCGCGTCCATTCGATGGTTCTGATAACCCACATCAGCGGATATGCGCAGCGTTGCGCCCCGGTAGTCCACGCCCAGGATCGCCATGTTCAAATAACTGGACTCGGTATCGAGTGCGTTCTTGCCACGCACCGCGGTACCGCCTGCGCTGTCGACTGCATTGAAGCGCACCCCGAAACTGCCATCTTTTGAACGGGTGGCAAGGTCAGCGGCGGCATAATGCTGGCTGTCGGTCTGTCCGCCCACGGTAATGACGGCCAGGTCTTCCTTGGGCGCGCGTTTGGGGATAACGTCAATTGCCCCACCCAAACCGCTGATGGTGGGCGGCGCGCCGTTCAGGAAGGCATTCGGGCCGCGCAGTACTTCGGCCCTCTCAATTGCCTCGGCCGCAAGATACTGACGGGGCAAGATGCCGTACAGTCCGTTGTACGTCATGTCATCCGAAAAAATCGGTAACCCGCGCACCATATAGACCTGTTGAAAATTCCCAAATCCGCGTGCAATCCGCACTGAGGGATCGTACTGCAGTATATCGCCGACACTGGCTGCAGCGCGGTTCTGCGCGAGTTCCTGCGTGTAATTGCTTACTGAGAATGGCGTATCCATATCATCGCGCACGGACAGGATGCCGATACGCCCACCCTGTGCGACTTCATTGCCGGCGTAAGGCGTGCTCAATCCCCGTGCAGATGCGTCCGCGCTCGGAATAACGATTTCCATGAGCTTGTCCAAATCCATTTCCAGCAATTCCTCCGCTGTCTGGGCCTGCGCCGAAGCAGCACTGCCACAGAGGATTGCAGTCATCAAGATATGACGCACGGCCAGGCTCCCAAGTTTAAGCAACCAGGAATTTGATTGCTTCATTCGTCCACAATATGCCATTCATTGAGTTTAATGCAATGAATTTGATGCATGTAAAAACGACAGCAAGCACAATTCCCCGCTTCGGCCTGTTTTCATGGCTGATTAATGCATTGGTGACCCGGATATTGGCATTGCCATCAAAACACCCTTCAGGATTAAAATTCTAGTTGGTGTTTTATTATATTCAAGGCAAATTGCAGGTAGTCGCAGTGACCGGGACGGTCGACCGGGAATTCCCATCAGCGGCGATGTCCCCGGAGCGTGATGAATTCCGGGGAGGAGGGGGAGACCTACTAACCGATATCCAACCACATTTTTTAAAACACTTTTATCCTATAACAAACAATAGGTTAGATATCGAATACGTCTAGACAGCTCCATTAAACCCCACTAAAATCTAGTATCTATTGGGGGGTACAGTGGTGGGTAGAATTGGAGCTAAAACACTAAATGCGCGGCAGGTCGATACTGAAAAACGTATTGGCTATCACTCTGACGCCGCAACCAGCGGCCTGTACTTACAGGTTGTTAGCGGCACTACCGGAATCCGACGGTCATGGATATACCGTTATACAAGCCCAACGACTAAAACACGGCGTGAAATTGGCCTCGGGTCTACAACTGCCCGATCACTTGCAGAAGCCAGAAATTTAGCCAGGGAGTATCAAGCAAAGGTCTTAGATAAAATTGATCCCAAGGACGAACGGGACCATGCCAATGCAACTTTAGTTGCCGAACGGGCTAAGCAGATCACATTTGAACAAGCCATGATCGAATGTATCAAAGTGAAGTCTCTTGAGTGGAAAAATGCAAAGCACATTCAACAATGGACCAACACACTGACTACATATGCTTTTCCGACATTGGGAAAGCAACCCGTTAATACCATTACTACTGAACTGATTTACAAAACCCTTGAGCCAATCTGGGTAGAAAAAACCGAAACAGCCACGCGTATCCGGCAGCGTATAGAAATCATTTTAGATTGGTGTAAAGCAAGGGGATACTGCACTGGCGATAACCCAGCACGACTAAAAGGCGCGCTGGGTGAATTATTGCCTAAGTCTCAGAAGATTAAAAATGTCACGCACTTTGCTGCCCTACCCTTTGTTCAGGCCAATTCATTTTTAGTTGAGCTTCAAAAGCAAAACGGAGTTGCACCTTTGGCCCTCGAGTTTTTGATGCTGACCGCTGCACGCACAAACGAAGTGATTGGCGCTCGCTGGGAGGAGATTGATCTAAATTCCAAAGTATGGACCATACCTGCTGAACGCATGAAGATGGAAAAGGAGCATCGTGTCCCAATCAGCAAACGTGCCTTTGAAATTCTGAAAGCAATGGATAAGGCAAAACTTAATGAGTTCGTCTTCCCTAGCCACTCCGTATCGAAAAATTCTCATCTTTCAAACGGCGCTTTTTTATCGGTAATGAAAAAGCTGGGTACTTTTTCGCAATATACTCCCCATGGCTTACGGTCGACATTTCGTGATTGGGCCGCTGAAACCACTAATTTTTCAAACGAAGTACTGGAACTTGCATTGGCCCACACGATTAAAAACCGTGCCGAAGCAGCGTACAGGCGGCAGGATCAGCTTGAAAAAAGAGTGAAGCTGATGGAACAATGGGCAATTTATATTCAAGCCACCGTCAACAACGCTACCGTTAAGCCAATTGGTAAAAAGGCGGTGCAGTATGGCTAATCGAAGAGGACGTCCAAAATCCGCTGTAAATCAGATATTTGAGAATCTGCCTGAATACATTAAAAACTTAACACCTGCCAAAAGGCAGGAAGCATCGCTGTTTAATTTGGATGATATGGAGCGGGTAAATAAAGAAATACTAAAAAAATACAAGATTAATCAATCGGTCCCAGATTTGCATGCATACGATATGGCTTCATTAGGCGATGAAGCAATGGACGGATTTAATGAGTCGGTAATTTCTAAAAACAAACAATATAAAGTAGCCATTCGGGTGTACAGAACCCGTGGCGGAAAAAAAACTCAAAAGAATTCCATCACCCGAGGCGATGAAATTTTTCGTAAAAATTACGTGTTAATTTCGAAAATAGGTAAAATCAAAGCATACAACCGAAAAACTGTTTCTGAAAGAATTTACAACGAATGGGATAGAGTTGAATCACTATTGCCAGGAGAACCTGAAGCATTAAAAGCAAGAGGTGATGCTGACCAAGGAAATAAAAAAGCGGCTTTTATTACGATATGGCGGTGGATTAACGCACGACTTTAAATGTTATTTTCGATATTTATCAAGGCTCAGATTTGTAATATTTTTTGGGGTCTAATCTGTATCTCTTAAGGAGATATACTATGACCCACAGTAATATTGTAAGCTCGAATAAATCCGCGGTCCGTCCGGACATCCAGATAATCCGCCACGAGCAACTATGCTGCAAACTAAATATCAGCAGCGCTAAGCTGTTTGATATGGTTGCTAAAGGCATTTTCCCCAAACCATTCAAACTTATCCCCGGCGGCCGCGCTGTCGGCTGGCTAGAGCACGAAATCGACCAGTGGATACTGGAACGAAAACATGCGGATCATGGTGATCGCCATGAATAATTTAAAAATTCAAAAAGTGCCAAAAATTTATCTGGCGGGAAAGGTCAGCAAAAATTGCTGGCGACATGGAATTGTTTCCGGATTGCGTGGACATCACTGGAATGCTGGAATTCTTCCACAAGCAGGCTTTGACTATATTGGCCCGTTTTTTGTTGGATGCGATCATGGGTGTAACCACGGCCCCAATACCCACGGGAATGGCGAAAGTTGCTCATCTGAACGGGACCAATCCCGCACCAAAGTGTTTCAGCTATGCTGTGATGCTGTGGGAAAAGCGAACATTGTATTTTGTTATATCGAAAGTGGCGATTGTCCAGGGACAATATTTGAGTTAGGTGTCGCCTTTAAGCTCAGCATTCCGATCTTTATCGCCTTTGGGCCTGAAGTATCCAACCAACAGATTAATGACTTTTGGTTTCCATGTGAATCCGCGAAGCACGTTTATACCAAAATTCGCAAAGATCAGATCTTAACCTTAATAAAAAATGCTATTGCGGAGGTTGGATGCAAACGATAGCAAAACTAATTACTAATGGATTTGCGCTTGTGCCAATTCCAGCAGGTCAAAAAAATCCGACGAAAAGGGGGTGGAATAAACCCGAGTCGGTTGTGACTGATATTATAAATTGCAACCTACTAACCGCCATGAATATCGGCATAGCCCACGCATACTGCAAACCAACGCCAACTTGCGCAGTGGATATCGACAATTATCCACAAGCAGTAACGTGGTTCAGTAATAAATCAATTGATTTAAGGCGGCTGTTGACCGCTGACGATGCTGTTGTGATCCATTCAGGGAAACGCCACAGTCTGAAATTGCTATACAGATTGCCGGCAGGTTTATCGCCCCTTCCATCCAAAGTGGTTTCGGATATTGCAGGAAAAGTGATCTTTGAATTCCGCTGCGCTACTGCCACCGGACTAACTGTTCAGGACATTTTGCCACCGAGCGTACATCCATCAGGCAACAAATATGAATGGGTTGGTAAAGGTTCTGTGGAAGCAATGCCGGAAATTCCGGTAGCACTTTTATGCCTGTGGCAGGAACTAATTGCTGCAACTGAAAAACCACCACATGCACAAAAGCCAAAATTATTGACGCCAGAAACGTCGCGGCAAAAAGCAAGGATCCACACCATGCTGAATCACGTTTCAGCGGATTGTTCATATGACACCTATCGTGCCGTGGTTTGGTCACTGTTGAGTCTGGGCTGGTCCTGTGGCCCAGACATTGCCTATGAATGGAGCATAACAACCCCAAACAGATTCAACCGGACCTGTTTCGACGCTTTGATAAATAGCTATGACCCACTGAGAACCGACTCCCCTACGTTAGGTACTCTGATCCACCTCGCAAAATCTGGTGGCTACCATGGGTGAAGCACTCAAAATGGAACGTATTAAGAATCCGTTGGAATTACTGCAGGAGAGGTTTTGCCTGATTAATTTGTCGGGTGAAATAAGAATAGTAGACCGTCATGAAATCGCCACCGTATTGGCTGGGGGTGATGGACACATTAACTTTTACAAACGCCCTGAAGGCCAAATTCTCATAAACCGCTTTTTAGAAGCGCTGCCGCAAACTTCAAAGGCAAATGAAGTATATCGGGATTTTTTGATTAATCCGGGAACCCACACGTACGACAGGGTGGCATTTAGTCCGTTAAAAACTCTACCTACCACGCTCAACTACTGGTCGGGCTTTACCGTTAATCCATCGAAAGGAAAATGGGCTGTTATAAGAAATTTTCTGCGTACGGTTATCTGTGACAATGACGATGATGTTTTTCTCTACCTGCTCCGCTATCTGGCTCATATGATACAAAGACCGGAAGAAAAGCCCGGCATTATGATCGTGCTGCTTTCCGGACAAGGCACAGGAAAAGGCACCTTCTTTAGACTTCTTAGGAAGATTTGGGAACGCACGACTCTGCAGGTTTCCGATGTCAATGATGTTATAGGTCAGTTCAACGCTGCCCTGGAGCGAAACTTTGTAATCTGCATGGATGAGGCGATCTTTTCTGGCGATCGTAAATCGCTGGAAAAACTTAAGTCGCTGATTACGGAACCTCAGTGCAGGATTGAACAAAAATACCAGCCAGCCAGAACGATCGAGTCTTATCATCGTTTTTTTGCTGCCAGCAACCATGACCATTTTGCTCAAGTTGATAAAGACGACCGGCGCTTTTTATTCATCCGGGTATCGTCGGTGCATAAACAGGAGGATGACTATTTCAATAAAGTTTGTGCCACCATCGACGATGATCAAGCAATATCAGCAATGGTATATGACCTGAAGCACTTAGATATATCTACTTTCAATGTCAGAAATCGGCCAGTTACCAATGAGCATATCAGCCAACGTACGCAGTCATTATCTGGGTTTGAACGGTATTGGTATGAGGTTCTTCACTCTGGTAGTTTTATCGGGAAATATGATTCATTGACGGCCGGGGCGGAGATAATCAACTGGTCTGACTCAATGTTCATTTCTACTGATAAATTGAAACGCCGCTATGAGGAAAATGATAGGCACGCTACGCGATATCAGTCCGTTCAGCGGCGGGCAATTGCTGGGTCTCTATGTAAGCTGTGCCCGAGCGCTAAGCCGTCCAGAAAACTGCAGCTTGGCAAGCAGGAACGCGGGTACCAACTTCCATCTCTTGGGATAGCCAGACACGAGTTTGAAAAGGTGCTTGGGTGCACACTAAACTGGGATGACGATGATAGTACCTAACTCAATGGCAAATTTACCGGAACTTGCCATAACCACTGGCAAGCTGAAAGCTAATGTTCATGCGGGTTTGAAGGCTGGTTGCCACTGTTGCCATTACTTTTTAAAAAATAATATATATAGAAATAGTAGATATATCTCATAAAAGTTTGTCGATTTTCAGTGGCAACCCCGGCAAGTCTGGCAACCTCGCCCATGAACTGCAGTGCAAAAATTTTAGCGCTATGTGTTAGCAGGCCACTGCAAAAGTGTTTAACTCAGTAAATGGAGAATTAAATGAATATCTTTAAAACCATGGGCGGCAAGATTGAATGCGTGCAGTGCAGCGCAAAATCAAAGCGCACAAAACTGCAGTGCCGTTCGCCAGCACTGAAAGGCAAAAGAACCTGCCGTATTCATGGTGGGCTCTCGACTGGCCCTAAGACGGATTCAGGGCGTCTGCGTTGTGGAGCAGCTAAAACAGTACATGGTCAGGATACACGTGCATTGCGAGCCAGCCGCGGGGAAGATCGCGCCAGACTTGTTGCGCTGGAGCAGTTCGCGTTATCACTGGGAATTATAAATGGGAAGCTGGATCGGAAATAAAAGCACCTTTCGCACCTACTTCCCACCGTTCAAATTATTGCAATACCCACGGCTGGCCTACAGTACCTTGATAAGTTCCTATTTTCCCAAGTACAGCAATTTGTGTTTTACCAGCTAACTGGAACGAATAAAAATACACTGTATCAACTGACCCACAATTATTGGCAGCAGATGCAGTCCAGCTTACTTGGCTCATAGGAGTTGTTGGTGCGACTGTTATATTATCTACACACTGCAGATTTGTATATACGCCAAATGAAGGTGATATGGTATCGGGATACGAAAAGGTTATTGTGCCATTAGATTGAATCGCCAACGTAGTCCCAGTGGATAATGTAGCTCCGGTCCCATTGCTATAATTTCCGGCATAGGAGCTTAATAGCTGATCACCAGCTGGGTTGTAATTGAAAGTCAGATTAGCTGATGCAGCGGCGGTATAAACTGCATTGCCTAAGAAAAATAATTTTTTTGTCACTACTCCACCTGTGCCGCCAGAAATATTCACCCCCCCAGTAGTAGGGATCGCAGCATCAAATCCAGTTCCCGTAAATGAACTGAAAGCTGAACCAGATACCTGAAGTGTTCCTGTCACGCTACCGTCCTGAAAATTATCCCCGAGATACATTGCATAAGAATTTGAGGTGGCAATTAGATATGCATTGATTGAACTGGCGGGACTAATTAAATTACGTTGGCCTTGCCACCAACCCACAGCACTCTGCGCTGTATCGGTAGCACTGAATATACAACCCACTGCCTGTGAAGTGACACAACTTGGTGGCGCTACTGGCGTATTGGCATTTCCGGCGCCACTCCCCCCCCCACCACCGCAACTTGTCAGAATTAGCGGCAAAAAGGCTATTGCTACATAAATCTGGATCGATTTCATATTTTCCCTTTATTGATTGTTTTTGAGATTATCTTGTTGTGTTCAATTCAGTTTGCCGCAAACCCAAAAATCATCAGCCCAAACCTCTGCTAACGCCAGTACTAAACCGCTCAAAAACAGTCCGGATTTTTTGACGTTTTGCGCGATTATAGACATATTATGTGGCATAACCATATTTTATGGTGTTACGAAATCGCAATATAAGCACCACTATTTATGTGGTTTAACTACATAAATGCAGGATATGGTCAGTGAAAAAGTGGAATTGCAGCTCGCAAAGCGTATTGGTAAGGCTTTAGCTAAACAACGATTAGCTAAAAAAATGACGCAGGAGCATGTCGCTGAACTTATCGGAGTTGAGCAGGAAACTATATCCCGCTTTGAACGCGGAGCATCATTGCCAACACTATCAAGGCTGATTGCCCTTGCTGACCTTTATCAGATACCACTCGACGCGGTTGTAAGGGCCGGATCGTCCCGAACACTAGATCAAGCAAATGACATTGCCGCTATGCTGCATAAGTTAAATGAAGATGACAGGATCTGGCTGCATGAGTGGGTTGCTAATGTATGCAAAAAACTAAATTCACGCAATTAGTACTCTTTCCCGTCAAATTTAGCAAAATAAACTCACCTAATCATAGTGATATAACCCTGCTTTGACACTTTCAGGAAATTGATCCCCCCGCTTTAAAAATTTTTATATAAATTTTTCCCCGTCATAAAAAAAGCATAAGGGTAGTCTTTATGCTGCTGAACAGAATTCAAAATAGCAGCACCCAACCTGCAAAATACAGTGCGGGACGAGCTAGATGGTACCAATCTGAAATAAGGGGGGGTGGGTGTGTAACTAACGTGCTCCGGGAAAATGAGAATTTTTGCTATCGAAAACATGCCCACCACCAGAGAATGACAAAGTAGGTGAATCAAATTTGATTGGTGGGTAAATAGGTGGGTAGAAACAAAAAAGCGCCTGAAAGGCGCATGTTTGCTAGGATATTGGCGGAGGGGGAGGAAGGGCGGGAAGGGGAGAAAGGTGCGCCGTTAAGGCCGGTTGTCCGGAATGACGGCAGTCACGTCAATTTCAACCAGCCATTCCGGGCGGGCCAGTGCCGTAACAACCAGTCCGGTGGAGACGGGAAAGACGCCTTTCAACCAGCGCCCAGTGACGTTATAGACGGCTTCTCTATAGCGAACATCGGTCAGATAGATGGTAATCTTGCAGACATGATCCAGATGACTGCCACTTTCTTCCAGCAGCATCTTGATGTTGGCCATGGCCTTTTCAGCCTGGGCTGCGACATCGCCGATGCCGACTGAAGCGCGGGTATCCAGATCCTGTCCGATCTGACCGCGGACAAAGACAATATTGTTGGCCACCACCGCCTGGCAGAGATCATTGTCCAGATTCTGTTCAGGATAAGTCTGCCTGGTATTGAATTTACGTATTCTCTTGTGTGTCATGGTCTGGGGTTCCCGATTCATTAAGTGCAGTGCTGTCAGTCTGGCAGGCAGTCAAGTTGAAATCAAAAGATCCCAGCTTGACTCAGTGTTCCATTATTCGCTTCAGCAACGTATTGGTAAAATATTGAATATTGATGCCATGAATAGCTTTTTATGATGCAAAATACGATTTTGCTTTCAATCGAAAACTGATGGATAAAGTCAACATCCCCTTTTCACTGCGCCAATTGCGTTATTTTGTGGCGGCCTCTGATGCACTTTCCGTCACTGTTGCAGCACGCCGCCTGCATATTTCACAACCGTCCATTTCATCCGCGCTGGCTGAGCTGGAAGACCTGTTCGGTGCGCAACTGTTCCTGCGCCATCATGCCCAGGGCATCTCACTGACGCCGGCCGGCCATCGGCTGTTGCGTGAAGCGCGTGAGTTGTTAAAGCATGCGCACGAAGTGATGCTGATTGCGGGCGAATTTTCCAACGATGTGGCCGGACCGATCGCGATTGGCTGTCTGGTGACGATTGCGCCGATACTGTTGTCGGCACTGACGAATTTGTTTACCGAACAATATCCGCTGGCTCAGGTACGTTTCGTTGAAGGGGACCATCAGACCCTGTTGTCGGCCATGTGTGACGGTACGCTGGACTGTGTTCTGACCTACGATCTGCGTATCGACAGGGAGCTCGATTTTCAGGCGCTGGTGGATTTGCCGCCGTATGCCTTGCTGCCGGCACAGCACCGGCTGGCCAAAAAGAAGCAGATCAATCTGGCTGACCTGTGTGATGAACCGATGGTCTTGCTGGATCTGCCGGTCTCCAGAGAATACTTTCTCTCGCTTTTTTCCGAGGCGCATCTGAAGCCCAGGATTGCCCATCAGTCAGCGCATGGCGACGTGGTACGTGCAATGGTCGCCAACGGGTTTGGTTACAGCATCTGGAATTTTCCCTGCAAAAGTAACCAGGCGCTGGATGGCAGGCAGTTTATCGTACGTCCCTTGCAAAAAGGACTCAGCCATACCACCCTTGGACTGGCGACCATCCGCAGTGCGCACACCCGAAAAATTGTGCAGGCTTTCAGTGAATTTTGTACTGATGAAATACCCAGACTGGTGCAATGGTGAGCGGTTTAATGCGGATTTTATTTATCATTGCCAATGGCCGTTGCGGGCCAGCTTTGATGTTGATTACCCATCAGATTTCAACCGGGTCGGGAGAATGATTTGTTAATACCTGTTACAGAACTGGCTTTTCATCAACAGCTGTCACGCCTGCTGTCCAGTCTCGATACGCCGTTATTTTGGCAGCGCCTGGCCCAATGCCTGGGCGAAGTGGTGCAATTCGATAACTGGGTTGTGATGTTGTTCCGCCCGAACCGACCACCTCTGGTGCTGGCCGATCACCATGCCAACGGCGTTGCCGAGGATATGTTTGCCGACTACAAGAACGACATTTATCTGCTCGATCCGTTCTTTCAGTTTATTGCCAATCAACAGCCGCAGGGATTGTTCCGGCTGGATGAAGTGGCCCCTGAAGATTTCCGGCAGACCGAGTATTTTCGCCGCTATTTTCTGATTAATATTGTCGAAGATGAAGTGCAGTTTCTGGCCCAGTTGCCAGGGGTTGGAACCGTGTCGCTGTCGCTGGGAAAAATTGTCCGCTTCGACCAGCAGGCCATGGGCAGTCTGGCGCTGTATAAAGACTGGGTGATTGAATTGATGCGCCTGCACTGCAGACGCAATCTGGATCTGGCCGATGACATTGCCGTGCCTGAACTGGATGTGACAACCCGGTTTGAAATGGCCCTGGCGCAGAAAGGCGTGCCGACCCTGACCAAACGCGAAATGGAAATCGCGCTGCTGATCCTGAGCGGCTTTTCCAATAAGGGAATTGCCAAGCAACTGATGATTTCCATGGATACGGTCAAGGTGCACCGACGCAATATTTATCTCAAGCTCGATATCACCACCCAATCGGCGCTGTTCATGATGCTCATGGATGTGAATGTGAACAAACCCGGCTAGTCCTGCTGTGTCATGAACGGCGACCCCGAAGGCTGGGATGCAATCGTAGGCTGGGATGCAATCCCAGCATTTCAACCGTTGATGCTGGGATTGCATCCCAGCCTACGACCCATCCCAGCCTACGCCCACCATACT
>Ga0316221_1001074_pt1 | contig 30452 bp, 41 predicted proteins | sample TBH18007metaG_FD_206003 | JGI IMG/M metagenome (GOLD analysis project Ga0316221, IMG submission 206003) | Freshwater microbial communities from Trout Bog Lake, Wisconsin, USA - TBH18007 | ecosystem: Environmental > Aquatic > Freshwater > Lake > Hypolimnion/Profundal zone | place: USA: Wisconsin... | reverse complement strand
AGTATTGAAAGTGGAAACATTATTCAATCGGCTTATTAGTTATAAAGCGAAGTATAGCAACGATAATGCCAATACCAATAAGGCTAATGCCATAATATTTTGGATCAATAAGGTTTTGGACATAAGAGAAATTATCAAATAAAGCTCCAAATATTACAAGAGCAAAAGAAAACCACATTGTTTTTGATCTATGTGCTTTCATTTATCTGCCTTTTGCTCCAATTTTTCATAGAGTTTATCAAGTAATACTTCTATTCGATCAAAACGAACAGTCATATCACCTTTTTTTACATAATTTGTAGGAAGATCAATTTCAATTGATTTAACATCTTCTTTAAGAGTTTGTACGGAGTCCCAAATTTGACGACACCACCAGCCTATTGCGGCTAATATTGCACCGCCAGCTAAATTAAAAAGGGTTTGACCATCCATAAAATACCATTATTAGAGTTATTAAGAATCTTATTTTATGAATTTAAAGCAATTTTACTACTTCTTCTGGTTTTACAAAAGCATCAGAATTATGTTCTATATTTTCCCACCAGAGAAATTGATTCTTTGCTAAATATACTCTATCTTTTAAAAGATTATTATTAATAGTATGTCCATAAATTAATGGATCGCTTACTGACCATAATACTATTCCAGCTTTACCTTCTGACCAAGCTAGATGCTGAAAAAAACTATCCACACCTATCCAAGTCCGACAATCTTTAATTAATTGTCTAATCTCATTCATAGACAAGTTTTTTCTAAAGTCTTTTACTAAAGGCTTTTCATCATCTATGCCAATTTGGATAATAGGCTCATCTATTTTTTCAATTAATAGCTCCCAAAATGGATAGTTTTTAGGATTTCTTTTACCGTTTATTAGCTTTTTAGCATAAGGGTGAATAATGATCATAGATAAAGTTTCCTATAAGCATTTTCTAAGCTATCAGTCCATTTCCATTGATCCATTTTTTTATAAATATTCCAATGTTCTATATCCCCAAAAAGTGCTTTAGCTTCTGCAATAGATCGACAAGGAATAATCTCAGGATAACAACCAAAAATAACAGGGTTTGGTATATCAGGAAGGAGCTTATTAAACACAATATGATCGCCAAGCCCACAATTAAGGATAATAATAGTCTTATCTCTGTAGTTGATGATATTGCGATAAATTTGATCATCGTGAGCATACATTTCCTTTTTAGATTCGCTACGAATACCGCCTTCTGGATTTTTTAAATGCCATGTAACTGCGTGTGGTGCGGCAAGGATTCTATAGCCTTTTTGCTTTAATCCATAAGTGAACAAAGTTTCTTCTCTATGAGCAACTCTAGAAAGCCCTAAGTTGTAATCTTGAACTCCAGCACGATAAAGAAATGAACAATGAAGATGATCTACTTCTTTAATTTTAGAAATATTTGACCATTGAATATTTGGTTCAGTATCAATATTTTCTATTTTGCTAGTAGGAAAATATCCCTCAAATTGAAGCGGTGGAGTAAGAATAGAACCACCTACTGCTCCAATACTATCTATTGCTGTTACGTAACTAAATAAATTTTTTAATACATCTGGTTCTGGAATAGCATCATCATCTACTCTCCATACCCATTTATAACCCATTTCGTTAGCCATTTGATGAATATGATGCTGACCTTTTTTGGGTGCATAAATCCATTCCCATTCTACTTTTTTTATATTAAGTATTTGAAAGAAATATTGATAAATCATTTCTTTACGCATATCTAAAGGCTCATCATTATCGTCAAAAATTACCAGCTTATCTGGTAACTTTGTTTGATTAATAATGGCTTGTAAGACTAATGGTAAAGTAGTAAAGTATCTACCTCTGGTAGCAACTGAACAAAGAACTTTATCCATCCCACTTTCCTATTAAAAGATTACAACGATTTTGCTCCGTTATATTTTGCGGAGTATCGCTAATCTTCCCATGCTCATTAATATATTGGAATTCAAAATAAGGGAAATGTGATTCATTTAAACCATGAAGTTTATGATGCTCACCCCAAAAGCCTTTAGGTTCATTATGAGGAACAGTTATTAATAAGCGTTTGCAATGTTTTTTTAATTTTTCAATTATTTCTAAACCATTATCCATATGCTCAATAACTTCAAACGCAATAATAGTATCGTAATTAAGAAGCTCAACTTCATTAATATTGGCATTAAGGAATGTTCTAAATTCACCCCATTCCTGTTCTTGTGCAACTTGAATAATTATTGGATCGTAATCTAGACCTTCATACCAAATATCTTTTGGTAAGAATTGAGAGCCGTAGCCAGTAGAGCAACCAATTTCTAGAATTTCTTTACCTAAAATATTTTGATTAGCCCATAAATATCTAGTGGTTTCTCTAGAAAATACTGGATCGCCTTTTAAAAATACTGCTCTTTCAAAATTATTAGAGAGCTTCCAGTAATACCAGTCTGGATGATGCTCTCTAGCTAATTTAAGTGCGTGTAAATCTAATATTTGATTCCATTGAGTTTTTATATCTAACCCATATATTGTTTTCATCTTATTTTATTTTCTCCAATTAGTGTGGATAAACTGCATCAACCCTCATTCCAGAAGTTAATCCTGTTCCAAATACTATAGCAGTTCCGCTAGTTACTGTTACATCTGTGCCATTTACAACTTTTGAGCCATTCACAAATACTTCAATTTTTCCAGAAGTATAACTAGCAGAAGTTGTAAATGAAGTTTGTGCCGCAGTTGCAGTAAATGAATCATAAGTCATTGCAATACCATAACCACTATAACCTGAATATCCAGAAGTCCCAGTACCGCCTGTTGCCCCTGTCGCTCCTGAGTAACCGCTATAGCCTGAAGTTCCTTGCCCACCATTTGTGCCATTAGTACCTGAATAGCCTGAGTAGCCTGAAGTGCCTGTTGCTCCATTACTGCCATTTGTTCCGCTATAACCAGAAGTGCCATTTGTTCCGTTACTTCCTGAGTAACCAGAATAGCCCGATAAGCCAGAACCGCTATATCCTGAATAGCCCGACACTCCTGAGCCAGAGTAACCTGAATACCCAGATATGCCACTACCACTATATCCTGAGTAACCTGATGTTCCGTTTACCCCTGAAATTCCTGAGAACCCGCTATAACCTGACACTCCTGAGCCAGAATAGCCAGAGAAGCCTGATACACCACTTCCGCTGTAACCTGATATTCCTGAACCACTAAAGCCTGAGTAACCGCTTATTCCTGATGCACCATTAGTTCCGTTTATTCCTGAATAGCCTGAAAAACCGCTTGCACCATTAGCACCCGAATATCCACTTATTCCTGATACACCTACCGCACCTGAAAAACCCGAATAACCACTTGTACCAACCGCACCGCTATATCCACTAAAGCCTGATACACCTGAGCCTGAATAGCCTGATATTCCACTACCGCTATATCCGCTAATCCCTGAATAACCTGAATAACCTGATACTCCACTTCCTGAGTATCCCGAAATACCCGACCATCCTGATATGCCGCTGAAACCACTTTGTCCGTTTATGCCTGATATACCGCTGTACCCTGAATATCCTGAGATACCGCTGAAACCAGAATATCCGCTAACGCCTGACCCTGAGTAACCTGAAAAGCCACTTACCCCTGACCCCGAATATCCTGAGAACCCGCTAACTCCTGAGAACCCGCTGATGCCCGAATATCCGCTATCGCCATTAACTCCGCTGTAACCGCTAATGCCAGAATAGCCAGAATTACCGCTAATACCTTGCTCTCCTGAAAATCCAGAATAGCCCGATACCCCAGAACCAGAGTAACCAGAAATGCCGCTATAACCGCTGAATCCAGAAATACCTGAAAATCCACTTTGTCCATCCTGTCCTGAAATTCCGCTGTCGCCTGAAAATCCTGATTGACCATCTTGTCCGCTAAATCCAGAAATTCCTGAATCGCCAGAAAAACCGCTTATTCCTGAATCCCCTGAAAAACCAGAAATTCCAGAATCTCCAGAAAAACCGCTATAGCCACTTATTCCTTGTGGAACAAATAAAGCCCAATTTGAATTTGTATCTGGTGGATTTTCAAAAGTTGCTATGTTATTAATTGCAATCCAAGTTTGATTTGCATAAGTAACTATGCAATTAGGAATATAGGTAGTATCTATAACCCAAGCACCAAAAAAATATAAACCTATTCCTGAATAGCCTGAGTATCCGCTTTGTCCATCTTGCCCAGAAAAACCTGAAATTCCTGAATCGCCAGAATAGCCAGAAATTCCGCTATCACCAGAAAAACCTGAAATTCCGCTATCGCCACTATATCCACTTTGTCCATCTTGACCTGAGTAACCGCTTAAACCATCTTGTCCTGAAAAACCAGAAATTCCAGAATCTCCGCTATAACCACTTTGTCCGTCTTGTCCTGAAAAGCCGCTTAAACCGTCTTGACCTGAAAATCCAGAAATTCCGCTATCGCCTGAATAGCCGCTAAATCCTGAAATACCACTTTGTCCGCTTGGTCCAACTATTTGTCCAACATCAGTCCAAGTTGCACCTGTCCATACATATAAATCGCCATTGGAAGAAACAATATAAGCATCATTTAAATTACCAGTTAAAGGTAAATCTAAGGGAGTTGGAACTGTTCCAATAATATTTATTGAAGTTCCTTGCTGACCGCTATAGCCAGAAAAACCTGAGTAGCCTGATATTCCAGAATCACCAGAAAAACCACTTTGACCATCTTGACCGCTATAGCCAGATTGTCCGTCTTGACCGCTAAATCCTGATTGTCCGTCTTGCCCTGAATATCCAGAAAAACCAGATTGTCCATTTTGACCAGAATAACCAGATTGTCCATTTTGTCCGCTAAAACCAGAGTAACCGCTACTGCCTTGATCTCCAGAGTAGCCACTAAAACCGCTTATGCCGCTTCCAGAGTAACCGCTAATACCTGACTGACCATCTTGTCCAGAATAACCAGATAAGCCGTTTTGTCCGCTATATCCAGAATATCCAGAATAACCAGAACGACCATCACCGCCTAAACCTGAATAGCCAGAAAAACCGCTATAACCGCTATAACCAGAGGCTCCACCAACTCCACGATCAATATTAATAGTCTGATTAGGAGTAGGAGTTACATTGACCAAAACATTATTTTGATCAGTTACATTGACTGTCATTCCCATATTAGTTCACCACTCCGTCAGAACGCACTAAAAATAGCAAGAAAATAATACTATCTTGGGCTGGAGTAGAGCCACTTGCTGGAAAGCTAATTTTGATTCTTCCGCTAAATGCTACAGGACTTGTAGCCGCAATATTTAATTCAGGATCGGAAGAAATAATATCCCAAGTGCTTTCATCAATAACTAAAGTAAAAAAACCAGCCGTATCATTACGATTAGAAATAGTAAGACTTACAGGGCTTGGTTCAGGAACATAGTCGGCAATATCAAAAGATAAGCCATATCTAGTATCTTGAAGATTTGATACTTCTCTACGAATGATTTGGGCATCAATATCAACCCCAGTTAAATCAATTGGAGTGCCGTCTGTGGCTAAAGTTAAGTTCCAAAAAGTTTTTTGGTCATAAACTAGTTCGCCAGCAATAATTTGATTGTCAAAACCGCTAACTTGAGTAAGGGTATTTTTGCTAAATAATGCCATGATCTCTCCGATTCTGGGTTAATAGGGAATGGAACTCCACTCACCTACGGATCGTGTCTTATTTTTTTCTATTTTACTTTAATACTTACCTTCGGCAAATATATTTACAAAGACTGTGCCATCTTCTAGTGCTTCTATTTCATGGTGACTGCCAGCTAAAAGGTTAATGGGTTGAGTATTCTTATCAGCAATTAAAGTTTTACCATCAGAAGTATACTTACAAGAGCCATTCATACAAGTAGTGGCATGAGAATACGCATGGGAGTGCATTGGTATTCCTTCACCTTTATTAGCGTGATAAACATTTACTACTGCACCATCATAAGTAAAGGTGTGTTTAAGGTTAGCCATAGTAACCATTAGATTGTCTGAGTGCCTGTAGCTGTTGGTTGGTTAGATGCTGGTGTTGGTGTCATAGTAGCCATAGGTGGAGATACAATCGGAACAGGTGCTACCCAAGCGTTCCATAAAGATACACAAGCATTAGCCCACTCTGGAAGTGCTGTTATTTGTTCATTTGCTGGTTTTGAGCCGTCTGCTAAATCACTAAACTCAATCCATCCTGTTGTACCATTCCATTGCAAAGCATGAGTTCCTGTAGGAATATTTGCTGTGCTTAGCTTTACTTCGTGTGATACAAGGTCTATATAAACCATACTGTCATCAACAATAATAGTTAGTTTCATTATTCATTCTCCAAAATCATAGGGTTAGGATTTACTCTTGGTTGCTGTTGTAAAGTAGCTAGTAAAACTTGTTGCCCAACTTCATTGCTCTTTACCATTTCATTGCGGAAAGATTCAACGGCAGAGGCTGTGCTATGCTGTTCTTTAGCTGAGTTAATCATTAATATAGGCAACCAAGCCATTGAGCATCCCCATTCTTTAATAGGCTCTCCTGTTTGTGGGTGAAGACCATTTACTTCCATAAACCAAGCACAATCTAATTGTTTACAAGGCTCAAACTTATTCAATGGGCAATTATTTTTAGGTTCAATTTTCATTAGTTTTTACTACAAATAATAATGTTGGCATATAGTACATTTAAAGTAATAGCAGAGGATGTAGCGGAGCCTGATATAGTATGGCTATGTGAGCCACCACCACCAGTTGAGCCAGTACCTGAAGTGTTAGTTCCGTTATTACATCCCCCTCCCCACATTGAGCCAGCCGCACCAAATTGACCACTAAATGTTGCGGTGGAATGACTATGACTAGGCATTTGTGCAGTAGAAAGCGTTGTTGCACCAGCACTTAAACCACTTGTAGTAATCGTTGGTGTCTGATTCGCAAATACTGTGCTAAATGCTGTAGTACCGCCAGTTCCACCACCAGTACCACTAACTATACGCAAAGCATAATCATTAAGAGAAGTTACTTGTGTATATCCAGTAGGTGCTGATGCTTGGTAAAACAAAGATACAGAACCAGATGGAACTAATACGCCTGATTGAATACCAGCCGCAGAAACTTGACCAGATGAATTTAAGTTATTAGCAAAGTTAGCTAAGTTAAGTGCTTGTGTCATATTAGACTGCTCCAGTTCTTGCGAAAGTTTGTTGAACCAAGATATTCAAATTACTTGTAGGTGTTTGCGATAAAGTATAACTACCAGTTGCAACTGTGTAATCAACTGTTTCCAATAATAATGCTCCATTGTTCCATAGATTAAATGCTAACGGATTAAAAGTAAACGCATAAATAGTTTGTCCAATAGTTGTATATACATCCACATTAACTGGTGTGCCGTTAGGAACTCCCAAATTATTATCTGTCCATTGGATAACTTCTAAATCACCGCTTACTGCATTTACAAAACTAATAGTCTGATTTGTAATACTGTAATCTTGTGCATTGATAACTGTGCCATTTAAAAATAACAATTCATTACCGCTAACTAGGGTAAACCCTGATGCTGTATAAGAACCAACATTACTTAATGTATCGCTATTTCTGCTAAAGCTATTATAAGTGGTACTGGTAGAAGCCGCAACTGAAGCAAACGAAATAATAGTAATAATATCGTTAAGATTTGCACCTGTTCCTAATGTAATATTGCCAGTAGAGCCACCAGTATCCGTATATTCACTAGGATTTAACAATAATCCATTTTGTAATACCCAACAATTTCCAGATAAATATTCTGTTCCCCTAGTTACATGAAATAGTGTTTGACTAGCTGAAGCATCAAAAGCAGTCATTGTGTAATAGAAAGAATCTGGAGCTTCAAAGCCTACTACACGACCATAAATATCAATGGTTAAAGTAGCAACTGCGGAAGTTTTAGTATATGCACCGCCAAAATCTAATAATTGAGCTAATGAAGCAATAACATTACCTTGTGGATTATTAGATACTAAAATTTCACCAGTACCAACAGTAGTAGTTCCAGTTTGAATAAGCTGACCTGATCTAAGACTTAAATCAATAAGATTATAAGTATCAGGTAAACCTTGCCAAATAGTTTGATCATAATTAGCTGTATCCGTAGGCACAAATAAAGCAGTACCAGCCGATTGTGCCGCACCACCAACAGCAAAACTAATAAGATTATTAGATCTATTACAAAAAAGTAAATAATTTAAACTTCCAGAGCTTCCAAAAGCTGGTGTAGCTAAATACCATGTATAGTCTGAAGGAGTTATATCTACTACTGGATTAGAAGTATTAACAATTCCGTAGTAAGTTTTTCCTCTAGGGCTATAACTAAATCCTGTGCCTGTTATTGAATCTGCATAAGCAATACTTAAATATCTTTCTGAATATTGAAAAGTAGCTGGTCGCCATTCTAATACTGTACTTGCTGGACTAAAAGGTGATACTCCTAAAGAATTGATCATACGATCAAAGAAATACCAATTTCCTGCTGGAATGCCAGTTAAAAATACTGTAGGTAAAACTACGCTATTACCATAAGGAACTCCTGATGGCTGAACAGCAGTAATTCCAGCAAGCATTAATTGATCTGCAGATGGATTTGAATAAGCTGAATACCAAACTTCGGCATATTGTGTAATGCCAGCAGAGCTTGAAGTAACTTGCACTCCAATAGTCGGTACTGGAATATTTGTTAAGTTACTAATAATTACTGGTGCAGTTAATGTCCCAAAAATATTTGGTACTGGCAAACCAGAATTAGGCGGTGGAGTGTATTGCGTAATAGATACATCGTTATAGACATTAGGGTCAAAAGATTGCATTGTCAATTTGACTGTAATTGTTCCATCTTGCGCAAAGTTTTGTTCAACTTTAAATAAACGCATTAACTTAGCAGTCCAACCATAATTAGCATTGGTGATTGTGACTATATCTCCAGCCTCCAATTCCAAGCCAATATAGTTAATGGTGCATTGAACTTGTAAATCTAACCTTGCCGCTTTTAAATTTCTTGTAGCCAATAGTTGTGCAGTTACATCATTATTGACTAATGGTAATTTAATAGTTTGGCTATTAATTGGTTCATTGGGATACAAAATTGACGGATCAACAATTGCTAAATCTACTGTGCTTGTATTAAAAGAACTATTTAAAGTAATATCAGGAAATTGGCATTGAGCAATATTGTAAGTATTGGAAATGTCCATCGTATTGATAGTGATAGCAGAAATCATATTGCTATCATTAACATCCATAGCTACTGTGTAAGCCGTAGATTGGACAATTACACTCCACATTCCAAAGATTTCATTGTATTTAATCAGGCAATCACAACAATTTGCCATGTCATTAAGATTTGTTAAGCAATCTTGAGTAGGATCGATTACTCCATTAAATTTAAATCTAGGTTGTGTTTCAGGTATCCCAAGATAGTTATTAAAAGTAATAAGCTGATTGGAATAAGTTGTTAATGCAGTAAGGCTTGCAGTATCAATTTGGCTTGCTGGAATTGCCGCACCATAAACCTCATTCGTTAAATAGTCATAGATAACATCGCCAGTATTAGTTCTTGAGTTCATTACTTCAAATTGTGTTTGCTGAATTGAGGTAATGCTTGCGCTGGAATTGTAATTAAGCACCACAATAGCAAAAGCGGTATTGGACATTAACTTACTAGAATCCCATTGGTAAGTTAAACCACTTGCTTGCATAACTGTAATAGCAGATTGATCTGAATTAACTGGGTTATTAGAACCATTGTTATAAAGATAAATGCTTAAATGCCCATCAACTTTAGTGTCCACAAGCCCTGTAGACATATCTTGTAAACCAGTAACGGCAACGCTACCATCTACTCCGCTATCTACAATATATATTTCATTTCCTACAGCAACAAAAGTTGGATTTAGATTTACTCCAAAAGTAATAGTCTTTGTGCTTGTATTAATTGCGCTAACTATATAACTTAAAGGAAATCCAGAGTTTGAAAAAGTTAAAACTGTTCCAGTAACAATAGATGAAGTTAATGTTCCTGTGTAGGTAATGACTTGACCTGTAATATTGGTTACTGAGATTCCTGTGTCTGTATAACTTAATCCAGCAAATAAGCATTTCTTTCCACCAAAATAAATATCTCCAAATTGGATTGGATCGGAACCATCTCCAGTTACTTCACAAAGAGAAAGAACATAGTAAAGATTTTGATTGTCAGAAGTGATACTTAAATCGGTAATTGTTCCTCCAATATAAGCAGTTCCATAAAGGATTGGAAGTTTATTGCTATTTGCTGGTGATATTTGTAGATTTGTACCAGTATTTAAAGGTGTTGAAGCACCAGTAGAAGGAGCAGATGGTCCAAGCATTTTGGATATAACGGCAGATGCCACCATAGTTAATGCTAAAACAGTCATGTCGGCAACAACCACAGCAACGGCATAATCCATTGCTAACTCCATTACTAAATAAGCGGCTATGACTGCTGGCATTTATTGTATCCAATTCTCATCTTTTTTCCGAAACCCAAATTTTTCATACTTCAATTCAGGGCTTGTATCCATCTTGCTTACACCAAAAAACTTAATTCTTCCTAATTGCTTTAATTGCTTGCCATACTCTATATAAGAAAAGAAAAGTCTATAACCAGTAGTGCTACCTCTAAACTCAGGCTTTACATACCAAGCTAATTCTTGCATAGTAAAAATCTTATCATCCCAAACTGTAGGATGGATTATTGCCATTAATAAACCTTTATTTTCTTCTATAAAAATAACACCCATGCCAGCAAAGATAGTATCCAATAATTTATTCCAATAGGCTTCATTATTAGAATCAATATACTCTGGCAAGTCTGCTTCTTCACGAAATAATTTCATCATTTCTATTATTTCTGTCTTATCGTATTTATTAGCTTGTCTTATCATTGTTTTCCAAAAGCGTAGTAAACAGTTGAAATAGTATTAACTCTATTCATTGAAGTATCGCCATCATTATAAAACTGCCAACTTGCATCATTGGTAAATCTTCCGGCAACTCTATTTTGTAAAATCATTTGAATATTAGCCGCACTTACTGTAATAGTGCCAACATACATTCTTTGTTCTTCCATCCATTGTTCGCTGATTTGAAAGGTATTAACAAACCCATAAAAATATTGATAGAGACCTCCATTACCACCAGTAGTAATCAATGTGCCATCTGGATTAAAAAATCCTTTCCACATGGTAATTTGTGAACCTTTAATTTCTTGACTTAATACCCAACCAAGCATTGATGTATCAATTCCAACTACGGTAAAGGTTGTTTGATTAGCGGTAGATTTAATATCTCTTTGCACTGCACCAATTCCTACAAGCTGACCAAGACCATTAAAAGGCTGACTATCAACTGCTGGAATAGTTAAAGCGGATTGAGTGGTAGCAAATCTATAGGTTTGGGTGGGAGTTACAACACGAATAAAATCCGCATAGCGAATGTTATTTGTTCCCTCAATAGGTGCGATAGCGGTACTCATAAAACTGCCTCAAAGGCTTTAAAGGTGCCTGTCCATTTAATAAATGAATCATTGGTAATTGGCATTAAAGTGTAATTAGGATAAAGTTGCAAAATAACTGGGAACGTAACGCCAGTATAAGTATTGCCGCCCATAGCAACTGTTGTGCCATACTGCCCAATAACTGCGGCAATTCCAGAGGTTAATGGACCATCAATCAAATTTCTGTGAACTGGAATAGTAATTGTTCCGCTTGATCCGCATAAAACATCTTGCGTTGCAATATAAGTATATTGACCAGCTTGAATAAAATCTCCAGCACGAACCGCAAAATAAGTCGGATTGGCAGTAGGCACACCAGTAAGGATTAAATTCTGAGCCGCAGAACTTGTGCTAAATGTACAAGCTGAAATCTGTGTTGGGGTTAGTTGACCTCTATAGGAAATATAATTCACCCAGCCAGTAGAGCCAAAATTTAAATACTGTGTTAAAGATTTATCGTAATAACGAAGATTTGCAAGTAAATCTCTATTTTGAGAATAAAGCAAATAATCATTTGGCTTAAATTCAAATTGGAAAGGAACTACAGTCAAAATCTCACTTGTAGCAATCCGTTGATTCCGTGAAACAACCTGACCTACAAACCGTTGGTCATTAACAGTTACTTGTTCGCTTATTGATAAAATTGTAGTTAAATTAGGCATACATTATCTGCTTGTAGGCAGTCCTCTTTGAGCAGATTGATTCGCTGACCATACTGCGGTTTTATTTCTAGCTAAGAACTGAACAGCTGACTGAGTATCAATAGCGGACATACTAGCAATATATGGACCATTGTATGTGGGACCACTACTTCCACCGCTACCCAAAACTGAAGAAAGTTGATTATTTGGGATGATTGTTCCTGAACGATTTGGCACGAATAACTCAGGACCCTGTTCACCAACTATTGAAGGCACTCCTACTGGAGGTGATCCGCCATCAGCAAAACCCAACAAACCACCAAATGCTGTTCCTCCAAAAGCGGCGGTCATAGTTTTAGCAACCATTGCTTTTAAAATAATCTTTTCAATGTCTTGAATGACGCTTTGAGCAAAACTAGAAAAATTTAATTTTCCAGTAGTCACAAATGTATCTAATGCAGAATTCATAGAACCAATAACTGAATTAAATAAATCACCAGTTATCTTGGCATTATTACCAGCATCTTCTTTATATTGAGCCCATGCTTTATTCCAGCCAAAACTAAATGTTCTTTGAAAATCTATTGTTGCTTGAACTTCTGCTTTTGTAGAGTCAATATAAGTTTGCTTTAAATCTAAAATAGCTTGCTTTTGTTTTTGATATTCTGCAATTAAAGCTCCACTACCCTGAGTTCCTTTGGCGGCGGCAATTTGCTTATCAATAGCATCAACTGCTTTTTTATTATCATCAATAACTTTATTAACTGCAACTTGAACGGATGCTTGATCTTTTGTTAGGTTTAACAAATCTCTTGCTTGAACTGCTTGTTGAAGCATTAGATCGGAATGTTTTTTGTATTCAGCAGTTAAATTTTGTGCCGATCCCAATTTTGCAGCATTAGCATTAATAACTTCCCTTTGTACGGCTGGGTCATCTTGTGGTTTTGAGCTTCCGCTTTTAGGATTTAATAAATCTTCTGAAAACTTAGCATCTGCATCAACCATTGCTTTTGATTTAGCATTGTATTCATCAAAAAGTTTATTAATTTTTGCAGTGCTTCCTGTAAAAAGAGCATCCCAACTCTCTTTAATTGTTTGACCAGCAAGTTTAAAAGTATCTACCAAAATAACAACTGTTGTGGTTGTATAACGGAACATTACACCAAGCACATTAATTACATCTGTAATCATGCCTACCACTCCACCGCCCTCCTTAGTAGTATCGCCCAATGCTTTCCTTACGGCATCAAGAGACGGAATAAAAGCGGCAGTAAAAGCTAAGGTAACTTGACGGCTACTGGCTTCCATTTGAAGATGTAGAGCATGAGCTTGATTGACGGATTCAGCATATTGATCCATCTTCCCTTTGGTTTCTTCCAATGTTTGTGCTAAACCAACAATATCGACACCACGAATTGATCTACCTAAAACTTGGAAAGCCAAACCATTTCTAGTGACCGAATCGTTGATTTTTGCTAAACCAGCAATTGTCTTTTCAAATAAATCCTGAGAGGATAAATGACGAATATCATTAAGAGAAACTCCTAATCTAGCAAAAGATTCTTGGGCTTTTGCACTACCTAAAGCCGCAGTTTCTACTTTTTGATTAAAACCAGAATAAATCTGTGAAGTCATTTCTGCCGACCCACCATTTTCTTCTAAGGCTTTAGAAAGCTCTAATACTGAAGCGGTAGTTACATCATTTGCTTTAGCTGTTTTAACTATAGAATCTGCAAACTCCATGGCCTTTAAAGTCATCTCGCCAAAAGCGGCTAATGATCCAAGCTCAATTAGTTTATCTTTAAATTCTTCAACTTTTTTATTGACAGCTTGGAGCCCAGCAGAGAACTCTGCGGTATCTAGACCCATTACAACACCTAGTCTTGCTACATTAGCCATTCTGTTTCTCCGTTAATGCTTTAGGTGCATTAGGACTCATTAAGATATAAGTAAGCAATTGCTGACTTGCTATTTCCTTTTTCTCTTGATCCGATTTTGGCGGATACATATAATCATAAGAATTGGGAATAATGTCTTGTAATGTGTAGGCTTTACCTTTAGTGCTACGCATATAATTATAGACTCCAGCAGTTAAATTGCCTAGAGTTTCTAAAATTCCAGAATTACCAATCATCCCATCGTTATATAAGACACATATATCGTGGAATGTTTCTTGATCTATTAAGTTTGGGTCAGTTCCATGAGCCGTTAGATAAGCCCTAACTTGTCTAGGGACTGACCTTACTACTTTCCCTTTGTAGCTTTATAAGCTGGGGAAATTACTTCATTAATACACTCTATAACTTGTAATTGGATGGAAAATGGGAATAATTCTTCAATCATGTCATAAGTAATAGAATTCATATCAAATTCTTCTTCAGGGACAATAAATTTGAATAATTCAACAATACGATTTTCTGTAATAATTTTATTTTTAGCGGTTTCTTTTAAAGAAGTGCCTTTTATGATTACATCAATATCAGTAAATTCAACATCACCCTCTTTTAAGAATTCTTCTTTATTATCCAAAAATGGCTTAGAAAGCTCTAAATAATACTTCTCTTGTTTAGCTTCATCTAATACTTTTACTCTTTCTTGCATCGCATCAAAATCAGATGTAAGTGGAATTTTTACTTTAAAAGTATGACCACCCAATTCAAAAGAACGAATGCGGATAGTATCTTTATTAAATGACTTACCTAATGCGGTTGCAAAATTACTCATTTTATATCCTTATTTTGTCATGTGTTTTGATCTATATTGCTCTAATCTTTTACCCAATTTTTCACCTAAACTACTTGCGGCATTTGCTCCTTGACTTTCTAAAGCTGGTCTAAGAAAAGGATGTGCCGCCATTTTATAACTTCCATGCTCTTGCACATTAGCTCTAGCATCAGAAGGAATACCAACTTGTTTAATTTTTGACTTTTTATTATGTAAATTATAAAATGATCTTCTAGCTAAAACATTTCCGGGAGCCGTTGTTACAGTTCCAATAATAGTATCAGTATCTAAAACATATCTAGAATTTTTATCTCGTCTATTAGGAGATCGTGCCTCTATCCGCAAAGATGCTCTTAATGCTCCAGTATCTACTGCTACTAAAGATTTAGCGGTTAATAAAACAGGAGTCATTGCATCTTTTACTGCTGTTTTTAATATATTTTTTGCATCTTTAACACCAAAATCATCACGAATTTGTAGCAGTAAATCTTCAAATTCTTGAAAACCTTTTACTTTAAATAATACAGATTCGCTAGGCATTATCTACCTTAATCATCTTATGATAGATAGAGTTATTTAATCTAATAACATACTCAACAACTTCTTCTGGAGTCATAGTATCTGCGTGATTTTTTGCAATTTCGTAAACAGTATGAATACCAGTAATTTTTTGCTGTGAAAACCCAAACCAATTCTTAACCCCAGAAGTGGATTGACTAATTAAATAGCTTAATAGATCAGTATTGTTCTCTATTTTCATCTTCTATTGTTTCTTCTATTTTAGGTTTTTTATTTTTTTTAATATAGATTTCAATAACTGCTTTAGGTTTAAATGGATCATGTCCATCTGCAAGACAAAGTTTAATAGCGTGATCTATATTATCCGCATCATAAACTTTGCCGTTTGCAAATTGAACTTTCATTATTAAGTATTATTAGACCAGCCGTATTGATTTCCTCTAGGGTGAATAGAGAATGTGCAAGTAGCTTCTTTTCCGGGTGCGGCATCAATACTAAATTCTGATACACGACCAGTGAAAGCATAAGCTACTGTATCTGCACCGCTAACTGCGGCAACAACATAAGTGCGATCAATAATGCCACTATAAGCATCGCCACGCATAAGTAATAAACCAGCATCGCTAGGATTCCACGGAGCAACAATAGTCATTGAAGTTGGTTTACTTTGTGTAGGAATTTGATCTGATTGACGGCTACCAGCAACCATAAAAGAAGCAGAAGCATCATCTTGACCAAACTTAGGGATTGTCTCTACATTTAACTGTTCACCAGAAGTTCCAGTACCATTAGCTACTGTGCCAACAATATCAGCAACTTCAGCAGTCCATGTGGAAAGCTGAGTTAAAGTTAAAGCAGTTGGAGTTGTTCCAGTTTGACACCATAACGATGCCGAAAATCCTGGGAGGACTTGATTTGGGAGAGCCATTTTTAATTCCTTTTAAAAGAGTTTAATAAATTCTATCTTATTAGCACGGAATATCAAGAGTGCAGTCCATAATAATATGATGCAATCCTATCGTATTATCGTATGTATTGTAAAGCCAATCTACATCTGCCTTAGATATTTGAAAGCCTGAAACACCACCAAACAATCCACTATATCCATGCAAGGATTGTAGTATAGAGTTCGATATATTAAAAGCGTCATCCATTTGTTGTGCAAAAACGCTTATTTGAAAAATAGGTCTATCTATACCTTTAACTGATTGATTAGAACCAGTATATACAGGTTGATGAACATTCCTTAATTGCCAAGTAATCCATTTAGGTTCATTTGCAAAATTGCGATTAAAGTTTGCATAAACAGGAATAGGGCTAACAATGCTTGTAAGCTGATATTGAATAGCTTGTGCATATACCGAAGGATTTTGCTGAGTTGTCATACAGGTACCACAGGATCGTTTCTATAGCACATAAATATCACATTCATACGATCATTTGTTTCTAAACAATCAGTAATTCTCCAATCAAAACCTCTCCAAGTAATACTATAAAGATTTTGGTTATCTACTATTTCTCTAGTATTAGGAGTGTAATTAACTGTGAAATTGGTTAAATCCGTATAAACTCTTTCATCTTTAGTGATTTGAGTATTATTATGAACATCCTTTACACGACCTCTAGTAGAAAACCATTTTGTAATAGTCGTTGTATATTGACCAAAAGTATCAGTACCAAAGGTTAATCGATTTATTGTAAAGTTCTCATACCGTGCGATTGTCATTACATCACCAAAGGCTTATAAGCTCTAAGAAGCTGATCTATCCCAAAAGGAATATTATTTAACGCACCTTGAAAACTATTACTACGATTATTATATAAGTGGGTTAAAAGCAATAAAGCCGCCTGTTTAATAACAGGATATTGAGCTATAGGACTTGCATTAGTTGTATAAGTAACAATTACAGGGTTAGTTATCCATTCGCTAATATCATTAGGAATACTACTTACTAATATTTTATTACCAGTAGGATCATAAAAATAAAGACTTTCATCTAATACTGTAAGAACTGGTGGATTACCGCCAGTATAGTAAGACACGGAATTAATAACAACTCCAGCAGTATTTTGATTAGCTTGGCTAACTTCTGGCAAATCAAAGGCAGATTGAGTGCCTGTCATGCCATTTGTAGCTCCGTAGTAAACCTTCCAAGTGATAGGGAATATCGACATACCAAGATAGTCCTCTATAGCAAACCTAGTGGCTAATTCAAGGCTTTGAAGATAAGTATCTTGGCTTTCATCTTGAAATAAATTTAGCTGTTGGGTAATCTCATCAAGAGTGAGCCATTCAGTCTGTAAATCACGGCTGACTTGCTCAATTTTTTCGTAGCTAAACGGATTCCTAGTAGTCCCAAGATAAGGACCATTAGTTAAACTGTCTAATGGCATATTAGCCTACCAATCTAACGCCAGCAAAAACATCACGAATAGTGGAAACAACACGCTTTTCACAGAAAAGAGTAATGAATCCAGGCTGTGCTTGCTCAAGAGCCTGAATGCTCATCATTTCATTATCAGCAATAGTCACAAATTGACTCCAAGCCGCTAAATAAATAGGATGATTGCCAGAGCCTGCTACATCCATATACGGATTGACGATAACTGGGAAACCAAAGATGCTGGTTACAGAACCTCCCATTGGGTTACCAACCTCTAGGAATACTGGCAAACCAGTAGAACCACCAGTCAATTCACGGATTTGTTTAATAGTGGATGGGTGCATCATCCAAGCAGTTGATGGATCAACCCAATATTGAGGAGGAAGCGCAGAAGCCAAATTACCAATATCGTTATAAGAAATAGCTGTAGGAGATGCCTGCGTTACTTCAAGAACTGTATGACGACCATTAGTGATTGCAGAACCATTTGTGCCAAATGAAGCGGCAGAAGTAGAACCAGAATAACTATTTAAACCACGCAAACCTTGTGTTGCGCCATAGTTATAAGTCGTTGAACCTGATTGGTCATTATTCAACATCATGGAAAGTGACTCTTGTTGAGCAAATTCCAAAGCAATATCTCCAACAATCGCTGGATCAATATTGTTAATATCGCTCATTACCGCAGTACGGATTGGCACTACGGCATTAACAGAACGAACTGGCAACTGCCAATAAGTGGTAGCGATACCAGTAGCGGCATTCGCATTATTGCTATTGATTGGATAACCCCAAGGATTAAATGTTCCGCCTTGTTGTAGGTTAGTAATATTTCCAGTTTTTACTACAAATGCCTCATCAGAGCCAATAGTTTCAATTACTCTAGCGCCAGCATTACGAATAGGGTTGTTTTGACGAAGCGAAGCAAACGCATCATCATAAATTGTTTGACCACCAACTCCAGAACCAGAGCCAGTAAGTTGTGATGCTTCTTTAAGGTTTACTGTAGCCTCACCTTTTTTAAGGGCTTTTTGGACTGCTTCAAGAATTAGATTAGCCATTTTATTTCCAAGTAAAAAAATTAAAAGAGGGGGAAGTTTCCCTCCCCCATCTCTTTAGGTTGCAGTACCAGTAGAACGATAACGGATTGCAGAAAATGGATCAACCACAGAAGTTGCCAAACGCTTCTCTCCGAAGAAAGTTATAAATCCTGGCAATGTTTGGTCATAACGACGTAATACCATATTCAAGCGATCCACGATTGTGTGGAAGCGTGACCATTGACCGAAGAACATTGGGTACAAGCTAGTTGTTCCAGCGTCACCAGTAGTTGATTGATAAGGAGTATCAAGATACTTATTAACAACAACATCAAAACCAGCAATTTGACCAACAATACCATCAGTAATCAATGGTGTCATACGATCAAAAATTGGAGTGCCGTTTGTATCTTTTAAGCCACGAATCTGTGCAAGCATGAATGGATTAACGATAATTTTAGCATCTGGAGTCCAGTATTCTTGTGGAAGGCTATGCAAGAATGTGATTACATCATCAAAAGTGATGTTGTTACCATTAACTGTATTTGTGTTTGAAGTTAATTGGTCATAAGTACCAATCGAAGCCAATCCATCTGTAGATGCTGTTCCTGAAGTACCGAAAGCGGCAGTAGAAGTAGAGCCACCAGTGTAAACAGAGTTAGCACCAGCATATTGATTCAAACCACGAATACCATTAGAACCGCCAGTAGGATTACCAGTTGGAGATACTTGATCATTGTTTTGAATCATAGCAATACCTTCTTGCTGACTAAATTCAAGCAACATATCATCTACAACATTGGACTCTAAGCCATCGATATCGTCAAGTGCGGCAGTACGGATTGGGAACTGTACGTTAATATCTTGAAGAACTACTTGCCAAATATTGGTGTTTTCAGTTGTTGGAGCACCGTTGTTTTGGATTGCATAACCCCATTGAGCACCAGCATTGCCAGTTTTTGCACGGAACTGATAAACAGAACCATCAGTAGTTACATTGCGTGAAACTCCACGAAGTGGATTCATCAAACGCATTTTGTGGAATACAGGATCGTAGGCAGTACGACCACCGACATTGTAACCGCCACCATAACCAGCTGGATTACCGATTTGTGAGCCATCTTCTTTTAAGTAGGCTTGATATTGTGATTCATCTTCAAACATGACGAATTCTTTTTCAAGACGACCTTTTTTAACCATCTTCTTCAACTGCTCAGTAACTAGACGATTAACATCTTGCTTTACTGATTTAGCTGGAGATCGCATGATTTCAGGAGCTTGCACTTGTGAAATTTTGGTTTCTAAAGCAATAACCTTTTCAGAAAATTCTGCTTTAGCCGCTTCAATGGCGGCAACGGCTTCTTCTTTTACTGCTTGGATTTTAGCTTCGTTAGATACTTCAATAGCATCTAGCTTTTCCGTGATTTGCTCAATCATAATAATTCCTTTATTTGATGCGTTTAGATAATGCTTTCTTAATCTCTCTTAGCTCTAGAGCTTTAAGGATTTCGTCAGCTTCATTTACCACCGCTTCCAATTCACTTGGTTGTGGGGTTTCTTTAATAATCTTCTTGGTAGCATCACGCAACTCTAGAATTTTTTTAAAGACGGAAGATGCGGTGGTCGCACCCTTCTTGGAAAGTCCTGCCTCACGCAAGGCTTCCTCAACTAATCTAGGGTTAAGATGCCCTTCAGCATCAAAACACTCTAATTTATGGATTTCAGCATTTGGATTATTTGGATACATAACAACTGAAACTTCACGCAAACCACCTTTAGTGATTTGGAAAAAAGATTCTTCATCATCATCATCTGTGGGGTCTCCGTATTGATCAACAAATTGGGCTTCATCTGCATAAGCACCAACAGAAACTCCACCAAAAAGATTTGGAGAGTTTTTTAATACTTCATATAAATCTGAACCAGTCGTGGTATTCATAAAGAGTTCGCCTTTAGCAAGCATTCCTTCTTTATCAAAATTAAATTCTGTCCATTGACCAACAGGCATACCCATATCATTATGATTTAAAAACATAGGTAAAGGTTTACCGCTTTTAGCAAACTCATTAGCCCAATCTGAAAAACCTTCAGGCTGATAATTAAACTTTCTACCATCGGCACCTTCTCTGGCACCCCAAGTAGTTACTCTAGCTTCAAGTTGACCGCTTGGATCTTCCTGAGAGAATTTGCTGAGTTTTAGTTTTGCTTCGCAGATTAGATTTAGGTTTTGATTCATTTATAGCCCCATTGTTGATAGCCTGATTATTATCTTGTATTTTTGGGGACGGCACAGGTTTTTTTGGTAGTTTAACATTACTTTTATGAATCTGATAACCAAAAAGACCAATTATTTTATTAACTGTTTTCATGTTTTACCTATATTCATTTTATTTGTTTGATTCCCACCACCGCCACCAGTATCTTGCGGTGAACTTCCCGGCAATGCTTGAACTTTAGCATTTTTTGTTCCGATTGCAACATTATCAGAAGAAATTGCTTTTGCATTAACCGCTAATAACTCATCAGCACCATCCAATTTAGGCATATTCATATATTGTCTAGCTTCATTAGGAGTCATAATACCACCAGCAACTCCAGCATTAACAAAATTCATTTGATCTAATGCCGCACCTTTTAAGAAATCTTTAGTATCAAATCGAATAGAAAGATTAGGATAACCTTTTAATAAAGATTGTTTAAATTTCTGTTCAATACTAATAATCATTGGATACATCGTAGTCTTATAAAACTCATCCAGCAAGGTTTGAGTATTATTAAATTTACCAGCTGCCAAACCTAGCATCTGTGGTGGCACACCAAATAACGCACAAATCCTTGTAATAGTCTGTTCTTTTAATTTAGCGGCATCCGCATCTTGAAGTGAAAGCATTTTAACGGCTTCATATTTCATTCCGTTATCTAACATAATACTTTGACCAGGCTTGCTTAAATCGGTAGGTCTAGAGCCTGTCATACTTGCCCAAGCCTCTTTTAATCGAGCGGCAATTTCTTTATATTTCACATCAGGGATAACTTGATCTGTAATAAACATACCGCTAGGTTTTGCACCATTCTGCATTACATAGTTGGCATATAAATCAATATCTTGATCTAGGGCAACCAATTCAGTCGCCAAAATTCCTTTATTAAAACCAGCACTTCCTTGCCATGCCGCTTCAGAAATATGAATAACTTGGTGCGATGCAAGAGGTTCATCACGATTAAATCCATAAGAAGGGGTAGAAAGGCGATAAGTAGGGTATCTAGCTGGATTCATTTGCGTAGTAATCAGCGTAGAGTCCAAGTTATATAGCTCTATAGGTGTTTGTGAAGCATCTTCTTGGTCTTTACGGAAAAGCAAAGTAAATGTTTCGCCAGATAGCAACTGCCACATAGTCCATTGATACCAGAACTCATATTGGCTTTGAAAGTTATTAGGCTCTTTTAAAAGATTCTTAACTTGCTTTGCTTTAATTTTATCTCTAGAACCAGCCTTATCGGATTGAAGGGCATCCACAAAAGTGCCATCATCTGTTTCATAAGCAATATAGATTGAACATTGAGATAAAGCTCTAGCAATTACTCCTACGCAACTCATTACTGTGCTGTTTCTAGTCAGCACGGACATATCTACAATACGACCAGCATTAGTCGTAGAGCTTGTAGTTACATATAAAAGCTGAAAATTAGCACCGCCCTTGCCGTCTTGGGTCTGGCGAACAATCTGGTTACCTAATTGGGTTTGACCAAATAGAGTGTTATTTTCTTTTGCTATTGTTTTCTTAGTGCGGAAAATGTCTAAAACACCCATATAAACCCCCAATTTTTTTACGATATTACCTTAAAAACTGCGAAATCCAAAGCTATTCGATGTAAACGGATTATCTAATGAACAATGTGCCGCAATAATCATAGCAATTATGCCATCAACTTTAGCAGATTTGTCAGCTTCGTTTTTTCTTATTTTTATATTACCATTCACATCTTCATATACTTCGCAGTTACCTAATTGCCATCCTAAAAACGGATTGCCATTATGTTTTATCTGTTGATTTAATATCAGTTTCTCTACATATTTTGATGGATTTGATAATACAGCCATACCTTGTCCCACTTTTTTTACTGGAACTCCATTGTCATGTAGCCTTGCCACTAAAGATGCCGCATTATAAGCATCGTAGCCTACTTCTTTAATATCATACTTCTCCGATTGTTGCATAATATAGGCAGAAATCTCCCTATCATCCATTACATTACCTTCTGTTAATCTGAGAATACCTGAGTCCACCGCAACTCTAAATATATCTTGATAATGTTTTGGGATAATTTCATAACCAACTTCAGGCAAAAAGAATTGAAACTCAGCTCTATAGTCTAATTCTCCGTAACGCTTTAAAGTACATACTGCGTTTAAATCCCTTGTTGCCGCTAAGTCAAATCCAATAAAGACTGCTTCAGGAGTTCTTCCATCATCTTCTTCAGTTGCTTTATCCCACATTGATCTATCAAGCCAAGCAGTATTAGCACTAACATATATATTAAGTGTTTTACATAGGAACTCATTTAATACTGCTGGTTTGTATTTAGCTTCTTCTGCTCTTTGTGCAATAGCATCTTCAAAGACTGAAATTCCGTGCATAGGATTAGCTTTAGCCCATATTTTTGGATCTCTCCAATCGTCTTGTGGGTCTAAGCCGTATAAAAGTCCAAACCATCTAGGATTATCTGTAGCATCTCCATAAAGCATTGATTGATACATAGACATATCTTCATAGAATTTTGTATCCTTTGTAAAGCTGGCAGTTGTAATATATATCCGTAATGGATTTTGTCTTGCTACCATCCCTGAGTGTAATACTTCTATTGAGTTTCTATCCACGATTTGTGCCGCCTCATCGACTATGACACAAGAAGCGTTTTTGCCGTCACCTGTTTTTTTCGTATCTCTAGATAGAGCTTTAAACATTGACTGAGAATCGCCTGTTTTTTTTACTTCGTAACGACTGACATTAAATAGAGTTGATAGATCGGAAGGCATAGATTCTACAAATCCTTTTGCCGCATCAAATACAATAGTTGCCTGTTCTCTATTAGTAGCTAATGTAAAGACTTCTGCTCCAGCTTCACCGCATAAAAGTTCGTAGAGTGCGATTGCCGCAGTTAAAGTTGATTTACCAGCCTTACGAGGAATGAATAGTATTACATCCGTTACCATTCTTTTATTCTGATCTTTTTTTCCTCTGAAGCCATAAACAGCACAAATAAGAAGAATTTGAAAAGGATCAAGATCAATAGGTTCGCCAGCTTGTGGACCCTTTGTATGTCTTAGATTAGAAGCAAATGAAAGAAAGTGCTGAGGAACTCTCTCATCGAATACCCATTCCCATTCTTTATTTTCGTATTGATTAATAAAGCGTTGACAAGCTAAACGAATATCTCGACAAACATTAATTTCGCCTTTAATTACATCGTGAGCATATTCCAGCCCAGATTCCCATCTCATGAAGCAAATGGTCCTTTAAGGAATTTAGCGACAGGAGAGTTATCTTCCATCTTTCCTGAAGATAGCCGACTTCTAGGGGTAAGCCCTAATTCATTCATTAATTGAATAATAAGAGTTGTTGTTTTATTTCGAATACTCAGCCACGGACTAGGTGCGAGAGTCGCATTGTTATTTTGAGGAATTACTAGACGGCTTTTCCGTTTGCCATCTTTATCGGTTACTTTAAGCATTAACGAGCAGTCAACATAGGTTTCTACATGATCTGCAAGAATAGATAAAGCGTGTTTATCTTGGTCGTTACCGATGCCGTATACCGAATAAAGAAAGTCGGCAGTTTCTTCAATAAACTTTTGTTTGTTCCAGCCTTCAGGATTATCTAACCATTCTGCGGTAGGAATTCTTTTTTTAATGGATTCAGGCAGGCTTGCCATATCTCGGCTTCTGCTTTTAGTTCCATCGATTAAGTGGAGTTCTGGCGGTTTTTTGTTCATGGAAGGAATATTACATCTATGACCCCCCCTTCGTCAAATTACTTTGCGAGTAATTATATCTCGCGTTGCTTAATTAGCTCTTTCGGAATTTTTAAGTTTCAACTCTAAAGATTACTTTGCGACATAGCTAGGGCATAGTCAGCGACTCGATAGACCTTTAATTCCTTATCGTAGTGCTCTACTATGTCCCTCTGTTCTAATGCCGTCTTATGACTATGGCACTCAGGGCATAGGCTCTGCCAGATGTTTCTTTTAAAGGCTTCCTTACCTATCTTAGTCCACGGAAATAGGTGATCGACAACTGTTGCCTGTGTTACTACCCCTCTAATAAGGCATGATCCGCATAGAGGAGATCGGCTTAATTGGATTCGTTTAGTTATCTTCCAAAAGGGCGATTGGTATTCCTTCATCGCTTCATATCTATTTTGGCTAATCTCTTTGGGTTTACCCCTATGTAATAGACAGAACGATCCTTTACCTTCTCTTACTTCCTTACAGCCTAATTGAGCACACTTAGTATAGATTGGTACTGAAGGCATTACGAGGTAGGATCTTCTACTATATGTATTGGATTGTTATCGATCCATATATCTATATTCAAACCTATAGACTTACAGTAATCCATCTTAGCTTTACCCATTGTGAAGATAATATGGTCTTTATCTAATACTTTACCAATACTATCCATTAGTTTTTCGTTTTGCTTTTCACCCACATGATGAGTAACGCAATAAACTTCCCACTTTCTCATCCATGCCATATAGATAAAAGTATCCCAAAACTTAGGGTCAGCAGAATAAGTATTATGATAATCAAGGGCAACGCATAAATCTTTTTCCCTTTTTTCTTCTTTAAATCCGCTTGCGTGAGCCGCTTGGGCTACCTGAAGTGCTTTTGCTTTAGTAGTAAATGGACCTTTTGATCCCCAATACCATCCATCTGTTTTTTTCTGAAAAGGCATATTTATCCCACCCAATGATTAGCATCGCCACGATTACCTAACCGCCATTGAATTATAAAATCATCTTGATACTTTAGCCAGAAGTTATAGTGAATAGGTATTAAACACCAAGCTCTAAACTCTTTTAACCCCCAATGATGCCGATACCAAAGCAACTGCCTAACGGCACATCTATATTTGTGTAGTTCTTCATTCACCTTTAAATAGGAAAGAATAGGTTTTTACATCTAATCGGAAAGCGGTATTAGATGCATCTTTAGTTTTAATTCTAATCCCTAATTTAGGATTGGTATCTCTTGCAATACTAGCTAACTTCCATTTTGGATCATTTCTAAGACTATGATAAACAGGCATTGAGCTAAATTTACCCATTACTTGATATGGCATATTCTTTACTAATTGAGAACATTTATTTAAAAAATGAATTCCTAAACCAAATCCGCAATAGTCTGGATGTATTACTAATCTATTAAAGTGAAGAATCATAGGTCGATGCTTATGTCGCCACGGAACATAATTAGCAAAAGAAAGAAATCCTATTTGCTTATCTCCATCGTATAAACCATAAAAAATATTAAAGCCACCAGCTAATTTTTCACTTAAATAGTGATACTTGCTAAAGAAATTCCATGAACTTTTAGTAGTTTCCCTAATATCAAATTGGATTCGGTCTGTTCGTTTAAAGTCTTGCCAAAGTAACCTCCGATTGGTATAGCTTTGTTCGTTGCAATCAATAATCCAATCAGGATTAAGCCATTCAATAATATCGTAATGGCACGCTAATAAAATAATTCGTTTATTTGTTTTTCTAGCGTGCTTACTAATACAATGGCTCATTACTTTTGCAATAGTCCTATCTACTACTGAAGTCCACTCATCAATAATAGTAACTTCATCGCCATGCTTAGCCATTTGCAAAGCACATTCTGCCCTGGCTTTTTGTCCGTTAGATAAAGTATATGCTGGTCGTATCCAACATGGAACGCTAGTCAGTCCAACTCCAGCAAGCATAGAAGCACATTCGTCATAAGAATATTTAGCATCGAACTGTTCTATTACTGGTTTTGTATCATCTAATAGCGTTATAAATGCTTTATCGCCAAATATATGCCGAGCTAATGTGGTTTTACCTGAACCAGATGCACCAACTATTAAACCAATATTATAGGGAGATTCTAGGTCAGCTTTAACTTTAAAATGATGAACAGATTTCTTTTCCTGATCTATATCTAAACTATTTGCCGCTTTAGTTGATCTAAAAGATTTAGAAACAGGGCTTTGAAGTATCAGTTCATAATTTTGCACTCAAAACCTCTTTCTTTTAATTCTTCAAAAATCTTTTGCAATTCGGATTCGTTAATAAATTCCACCAGTAACAAATTGCGATTACCATCATCGGTAATTTCACCTTCTTCCGTATCTGCATCCTCTACTCCAATTAACCGCTTTAATTCTTCATCTGAGAATCCTAGCAATTCCATATCTATATCGCTAACTTCTATATCTTCTAATTCGAGCTTTAAAAGTTCTTCATTCCATCCAGCATTTAGAGCAATTTTATTATCGGCAATAATATAAGCCTTTTTCTGAGCTTCGGTTAAGTCCGAGCAATCAATATAAGGAATAGTAGTAAGTCCTAACTTCTTTGCCGCCATTACTCTGCCATGACCAGCAATAATGCCGTTATCGCCATCAATTAATATTGGGTTTCTGAAGCCAAATTCCTTAATACTTGCCGCTATTTGATTAATCTGGCTCTCGCTATGAGTTCGAGCATTATTAATATAAGGGATTAGTTTTGAAACTTCGATTTCAGAGGGCATTGATCACCTCTGGCAATTTAGATTGAGAGTAGGTATATTGCCACACGCTTTTTCTCTCTTTAGGAGTTGTATTAGCGACTAAGGCTCGTTGTACATATCTTTGTTTAAGTAGATAGCAAAGAGCCATTGAAATATCGCTAGGCTTCAGTTCTGGCAGTTCTTTATTAATCTCATTTAAAGTCATTGAAACTGGCTTTTGTGTAAATAAAGTCCTGATTTTAGCTACTGAATTTGCAGACATAAAAAATCCCCATGTATTAGATGGGGATCAGTATTACTTGTAATACTTCTAATGTCAAGCGGTAAGTAGTGCAATCGCCCTATTTTTTAATCTATCACCAGTACCAAACCACGCAGAGTCCAATCTGGCATCGTTATTACGACTTGGATTATGGTGATCTACATATTCAGTAACGGCATTAAGCATTCCCCATTTACTATAGCCTACCAATTCTTGACCTTTAGCTTCCGAATCAAATAAAGCCATAATCTTCTTATAAGCTCTGTTTTCTTCAATAGGCGAGTCCTTTACCTGATTTAATGGGGTAATAAGATCAGCAACGAATTGCTGAGCCTGAGCTTGCCTTAGCTTTTGTTTCTGAAGAACTTTAGCCATATCCATAAATGATCCAAAAGATGCTACGGCAGTTCCAAGTTTCTCTTTAACTTTTTCGTGATCGAACTGTTGAATATGACTAAAGGATACGCAGTTAGACTTATCGTTTACTGCCATCGTAAGAGTATTATTACAAACGACTCTTACAGTAGTAAATCTAGCGGTTGTGGCTAATGTTCTATCGCAAGAAGTAGATAGTAATAAAAAACCACCAACCCCATCGCCCTTACAAACTTCACCAAATTTGCCAGTTTCAGCTAAAGCCCACATCCGTTTACCGCCTCTTAAAGTTCCAGCAGTATTTATTTTAAATCCATTTTCATCAATTAAATCCCTGAAAAACTCTAATACTTCTACTGGCTGAACTGCTTTATAACGATTAGAAACTACTGATAACGGAAGATGAGTATCTGATCTATAAAGAACATTTTGACCGCTATAAATCTGATCGTTACCTTCTGCATCGAATTTAACTGGAGAGGAGTTAATAGTCCAATCCATACCAGCCGCCTTTTGCCATTCCTCGATAGAGCTATTCTCATCTATCTCTTGACCTAGACCATGCCAAGGGGTTTCGCCTACAAATGCCATTTCGTTAAAGCCATCTGCTCTTTGTGTGATTTCGTATGCCATGATTTTATTTCCTTTTCGTTTAATTAAATAAAACTGCGATTAACTGACTAAAACTAACACCTAATACTCCAACTGCAATCATTACTCCAAAAACTAAACCGAGTAAGCAAGCTCCTAAAAATTCTTTCATTCTTCTTCTCCTTCTTCGTCAATTTTATCGACTAAATTAATATCCTCTGAAAGCTGAAGAAAATCCTCGCATTGTTGAATCAGAATTTGATAAGCTCTTTTTTCTGAATCGCTAAGTTTTAATTGACCGCTTTTATTATTCACCGCCTCAGATAAAACGCTTAATAACTGGCTGAGATCAGTTGAAGTATTTTCAAACTGGCAGTAAGACATATTCATTTTGTTTTCCCTTTCGTGGAAGTTTGACTAAGACCCTATTTCTAGGGTTTCGGCTATTAAAGCCTCATCAGTTAGCCTGTAATAATTTTCCCGTTTTTATAAGCCCAAATTGTTTTAACAGCAACTCTAGCTTTTGGAGAGTAATACTGAGGATAAGTTTCGATTGATTTAATTTGCTCTACAAATAAAATATTGCGTTTTTCTGCTAAATCTTCAACGATTTTTAAAGCGTAAGAAATTTGCATTGTTGTATTCATTTTGATTCCTTTTCGTTATTAATCGGTACTGCTTAGAAGTATTATATACGAAATCCGTATTTGTTACGAATATAAAGAAATAAATCCAAAATAACCTAAGTTACTGATTTTAAAGGGGAAAAGTGTCGTTTTTATTTGACATTTGCTTAATTTTTAAGCAATTAGGGTGGGGGTAGACCACGAAAAGGCGAGTTTTTTAAGCTCAGATAGATTTTAGAGTTATCAGCTCTGCCTACCCCCATAGAAGGCGAGGGGTTTTATCCCCTCTTAATACTTAAAACGGAATATCGTCATCCATTACTTCAGCTCGAACTGCTCCAGAGCTTACTGAACGATTACTATTTTCTTCTTTTGGTTTTGGTTCAAATAAAGAAACCCAACCATCCCAGTTTACAGGAATTGAATCTATTTTGAGTGAGAGCTGACCTTTATCATTTTGGAAGCAAACTCCCATTTGATGCCAACGAGCCTTTTCCTCGCCATTACGATCTTTATAAGTGCCATTCTTTGCTTTTACTTCGTATCTAACAACCGCCATCATTTTTCTCCTGAGAGGATTTTTATCATATCTTCAACTTCTTGAAGGAACTGTTTTACTTCTATTTCCATATCAGTAATAAAGTCATTACTTCTATGTAAACGCTTTACAAATAATCTATTTTTTAACGGCAATCTAGGGTCAAAACTTATAAAATCGCACCATTCTCTATTGGTTACCCATAACTGACATTGCATTTGCCAATAATAAGTACTTGGAACTTCATCAGCCCAAATATAGTCTAGATGAGTTGTAGTATTAGGGCATTTAATCTCTACTAACCCATCATCACCAACAAGACCATCTGGGCTACAACCAAGCCAATTAATTTCTGGATGCTTCCAAAAGCCTGTTTTATCCACAAAAGTATTAGCAAAAACTTCATATGCTTGTCTTGCTTGTGATTCAG
>Ga0316221_1001071_pt1 | contig 30482 bp, 23 predicted proteins | sample TBH18007metaG_FD_206003 | JGI IMG/M metagenome (GOLD analysis project Ga0316221, IMG submission 206003) | Freshwater microbial communities from Trout Bog Lake, Wisconsin, USA - TBH18007 | ecosystem: Environmental > Aquatic > Freshwater > Lake > Hypolimnion/Profundal zone | place: USA: Wisconsin... | reverse complement strand
AAACTCTTGCCCCGCGATGCGATCCGCCCGATCCTGCTTCCGCCCGTACAGTGTGATGCTCACGTCATGCAGCCGCACGTGCCCGCCCTCCTTCATCTGCACGGCCTTGGCCGCGTGCAAGGTGAAGAGCGTCTGCCCCTGGTACGACTGCGAATAAGTAAACTCGTTGCTCTGCTGCTGAATCTCCGCGCCCAGCCGCGCTGGAAGCTCGCGCAGCAGTCGCCGCTTCTGGTGCTCGCCGTACAGCAGCAGCGCCACGATTACCGCCACTAGCACGACGGCCGCCACCAGAACCCAACGGCGCAGATTGTTCATTGACAGGCGCATCCGCTCTCCATCATCTCATTCCCGCGCCGCGACCATACATCCACCGTCCGCAGACGCACAAAGGCCCGGCCAGATTTCCAGCCGGGCCTCATGTCTTGTAAGAGCCAAACTACTTCTTCTGGGGTTGCAGGCTCTTCACCAGTTCCAGCAGCTTCGGATCCACGGTGCGCGTCTTGGCGATGGCGTCGGCCAGCGGAATGTCGCTGATCTCCGTCCCGCGCAGCACCACCAGGCGCCCAAACTTCTTCTGGTGCACCAGGTCGATGGCCGCCGCGCCGTAGCGCGTCGCCAGCATGCGGTCAAACGCCGTCGGCGTGCCGCCGCGCTGCGTGTGTCCCAGGTTCACAGAGCGTGTCTCATAGCCGGTGCGCTTCTCGATCTCATCGGCCAGAATCGCGCCGATGCCGCTCAGCCGCACGTGCCCGAACGAGTCCACCTTGTCGCCCACGGTGGCTTGCTTGTCCGACGCCGGCAGCTTGGCGCCCTCGGCCACCACGACGATGCTGAACTCCTTGCCGTGGTCGTGGCGGTACTGCAGCAGCCGCACCACCTCGTCCATGTTGATCTCCACCTCGGGCACCAGAATCACATCCGCTCCGCCGGCCACGCCGGTCGTCACGGCAATCCAGCCCGCGTCGCGCCCCATCACCTCGCACACCATCACGCGGTCGTGCGCGTCGGCGGTCGAGTGCAGCCGGTCCACGGCCTCGGTGGCGATGCTCACCGCCGTGTCGAAACCGAAGCATGCGTCCGTGCCAGACAGGTCGTTGTCAATCGTCTTCGGCACGCCCACGCACGGCACGCCCTTCTCGATCAGTGCGTTCGCCACGCCCTGCGTGTCGTCGCCGCCGATGGTGATCAGCGCGTCCAGGTTGTTGGCCTTGATGTTCTCGATGCACTTCTCGAGTCCGCCCGGAATCTTCCGCACATTGGTGCGCGACGTCCGCAGAATCGTTCCGCCCAGGTGCAGGATGCCGCGCGTCGTGTGCTCGTCCAGCGGCATCGTGTCATTGTCCAGTACACCGCGCCAGCCCTCTTTGAAGCCCACGAACGTGTCGCCGTACTGCAGCATTCCCTTGCGCACCACGGCGCGGATGACGGCATTGAGTCCGGGGCAGTCTCCACCGCCGGTCAGGATTCCCACTCGCATGTTTGTATCTCCTCGATTGGATGGTCACGCACGGCTATCTCCCGCGCCTGCCTTCCTCTTCATCATAACCACGGGATGGGCTGTTGAATGTGACGGCGCTCACGAAAACTCCGGCGTCCGCGATTCATCGTAATAAAACGCCGCTATCTCCGCCGCGTACCGCTGCACAATCACCCGCCGTTTCAGCTTCATGCTGGGGGTCATCTCACCCGTCTCGATTGTCCACTCCTCCGGCACCACCTGGAAGCGCTTCACCGCCTCATGCGGCGGAAGCTGCCGGTTCACTGTGTCCACGATGCCCTTGAACACCTTCACCACCTGCGGCTCCTGCACCAGCGCCAGCCGTCCCTCCAGCGTCGTGTCGTCGTAGACCACCCCATGCCGCCGCGCCCACTCCTTCAGCGCCGCCAGATTTGGCGAAATCAGCGCGCTCAGATACTTGTGCCGGTCCCCCACCACCGCCGCTTGGCTCACCAGTGGATCCCCCTTCAACAGCCCCTCGATGGGCTGCGGAGCAATCAACTTCCCGTTGCTGGTCTTCAGCATCTCCTTCTTGCGGTCGGTGATGGACAGGTACCCGTCCGAATCCATCACCGCGATGTCCCCGGTCTTGAACCACCCGTCCTCCGTAAAACTCTCCGCCGTCATCTCCGGCTTCTGCCAGTACCCGCCAAAGATGGACGGCCCACGCACCTCCAGCTCACCGTCCTCGGCCAGCCGGCACTGCACATTGTCCAGCGCCCGCCCCACCGTCCCCATGCGGTGCTCCAGCGGTGTGTTCAGCGCCACCACCGGAGAGGTCTCCGTCAGCCCATACCCTTCGTGGATGCGGATTCCCACCTGCGCGAACCATGTGGCCGTCGTCATGCCCAGCGGCGCGCCGCCGCTGATGAAGTGCCGCACCCGCCCGCCAAACGCCGAGCGTATCTTGCGGAACACCAGCCGCTCGGCCAGCGACCATCCCAGCCCCGTCTGCCGCTCGCCCCGCAGCGTGCGCCCCATGTGTTCCTTGCCGATGCCCATCGCCATCCGCAGCACATTCGCCCGCACCGCCGAAGCCCCCGCCTTCTGCTCCACACTCTGCCGCACCTTCTCGTACACCCGCGGCACCGCCACAAACACCGTCGGCCGCACCTGCAGCATCACCTTCAGCAGCCGCGACACCTCCGGACAGTACGCCAGCGCGCACCCGCGCAGCAGCAGCGCATAGTCCAGGTGCCGCGCCGTGATGTGCGACAGCGGCAAAAACGACACGCTCACGTCCCGCCCGTCGAAATCAAATCCGCACGTCGAGTAGTTCAGGTTCGCCGCGATGTTCCCGTGCGTCAGCATCACGCCCTTCGAATCCCCCGTCGTCCCCGACGTATAAATCAGCGTCGCCAACTCCTCCGGCCGCGTCTCTTCCAGCAGCGCATCGAACTCGCCGGCACTCAACTGTCCGTCGCCGCTCTCCAGAAACTCCGCAAAAGATCTCACCGCAGTCGGCTGCTCACCCTCGCCCGCATCCATCACCAGCACCAGTTCCACGCTGGTCTCCGCCAGCACGCCCAGCACCTTGTCCCGCTGCGCCCGCGTGCTCACCACCGCCACCCGCGCGCCGCTGTCCGCCAGCGCGTACGCCGCCTGCTCCTTCGTCAATGTCGGAAACAGCGGAACGTCCACCGCCCCCAGCGCCAGCACCGCAAAGTCCGTCACCGCCCACTCCCAGCGGTTCTCGCTCAGCATCGCCACCCGCTCGCCGCGCTTCAACCCCCACGCCGCCAACGCACAGGCCAGCGCCGTCACCCGCCGCCGCAGCTCCCGCGAACCAATCTGCTCCCACACCCCGCCCGCGCCCTGCGCCATCAACACCGTCTCGTCGCCGCGGCTGCCCGCCAGCGCCAACACGTCATTCAGCGTGCGCAACCGTCCCACCTGTTGCTGCCTCTTCAAATCACCATCTCCCAATCAAATCTCCGCCCACTCTTCTCTCAACTTTCGTGAGCGCCTGCATGAGCATATCAAGCACCCGCACCTCTGTTCCCCCCCCACTCCCAGCCCGTTTTTCACAGCCCGCCCCGGCGTATCTTTTTTCTTGTATCCGTCACTTTCCCCTTGACTTCCGGCCTCCTGCATATTTATACATAGAAGTGTATGTTTATGCAGAAAGTTGCCCTCCAACCTCGGAGTGCATTTTTTCGCGCTGAAAAGACTGGCTTGACTCAGGTTATTGCATGAAATTGCAACGCCACAACGCGATCCGCGAGCTGCTGACCTCCACCTCCGTCTCCAGTCAGGACGAGCTCCGCAAGAAGCTCGCCGCACGCGGCTTCACAGTCACTCAGGCCACCCTCTCCCGCGACATCCGCGAGCTCAAACTGGTCAAGGGCCCAGACGGCTACGCCCTGCCCACCAATGGCGACCACGCCGACGAGCTGCCCGGCATCGAAAGCATCCTCGAAAACTTCGGCCTCGAGGTCCGCCGCGCGCTCAACCTGCTCGTCCTCATCACCACCACCGGCAGCGCCCAGCCCGTCGCCGCCTCCATTGATTACGAGGACTGGCCAGAGGTCATGGGCACCATCGCCGGCGACGACACCGTGCTCGTCATCTGCGCCAATCAGGAACAAGCCACCGCACTCGCCACACGCATCGAGGGATACATCCAGTGACAACCGCCAACACCTCCGCCGCCGTCCACCACCCCTCGGTCAAGACCGCCGTCCTCGGCGTGGGCGGCTACGCCGGCGGCGAACTTGCCCGCCTGCTGTTGCACCATCCCCGCCTCCACGGCGTGGATCCCATCTTCCTCGGCCGCGTCGCCGACGACTCTGCCACCGGCACCGTCCCGCTCGAATCCCTGCACCCGCAACTCGCCGTCGCCGACCGCGCGCTTCCACCCGTCCGCGCCTTCAGTTGGGATCTCCTCAAGTCCGAGGGCGTCGAGCTCGTCTTCCTCGCCACGCCCCACGAGGCCTCCCGCGAGCAGGTTCCCGCCTTCCTCGCTCACGGTCTCCGCGTCGTGGACCTCAGCGGCGCATGGCGTCTCCAGCAGGAGTCCAACCGCGCCGTCTACAAACTCACCGACGCCGACCCCGCACTCGCCGCCAAGCTCCAGTCCGAAGCCGTCTTCGGCTCGCCCGAGCTGCACCATGACTCCATCGCCTCCGCACGTCTGGTCGCCAATCCCGGCTGTTACGCCACCAGCATCATCCTCGCGCTGGCCCCGCTCACCCGCGCCGGCCTTGTCGACCTCGACCACGGCATCGTCGCCGACGCCAAGAGCGGCGTCAGCGGCGCAGGCAAGGCCCCCACCGCCAAAACCCACTTCATGTACGCCGCAGACAACCTCTCCGCCTACGCCGTCTTCGGCCACCGCCACACCGGCGAAATGCTGGAGCAGCTCGCGCTCGCGCCCGCGCAAATCCAGTTCACGCCACACCTGCTGCCCATCCCCCGTGGCATCCTCTCCACGCTCTACGTGCGTCTCAAGCAGCCCGCCACGCCCGCGCAGATCGAATCCGTCTTCCGCTCGTTCTACGCACAGGCTCCGATGGTTCGCATCCATCGCACGCCCGCGCTGCCGCAAATCCAGCACATCGTCCGCACCAACTACTGCGACATCGGCTTCGAGCTTGCCCACGACGGCCGTCGTCTCGTCATCGTCTCCTGCCTCGACAACTTGCTCAAGGGCGCCGCCGGCCAGGCGGTGCAGAACATGAATCTGATGTGCGGTTTCGCCGAATCCGAGGGATTGCTATGAAGTTCGTCATCAAGCTGGGCGGTGCGGCGCTCGAAAAGCCCGACCTGCTGCTCGCCATCGCCAAGTCCATCACCACGCTCGCCGCAGACGGCCATCAGGTCGCCATCGTCCACGGCGGCGGCGTGCAGCTCACCAAGACGCTCGCTGCGCTCGGCAAAAAATCCGAGTTCGTCGCCGGCCTCCGCATCACCGACGCCGAGACCCGCGACGCCGCCATCATGGTCCTCGCCGGCCGCGTCAACAAGTCGCTCGTCGCCGCGCTCGGCCAGCAAGGCCAGCCCGCCGTCGGCCTCTCCGGCGGAGACGGCCACGCCTTCCGCGCACGCAAGAAGAAGACCGAGCACGACCTCGGCTTCGTCGGCGAGATCGCCGCCGCAGACCCCCGCTGGCTCGAAGCCATCTGGAAGATGGGCGCGGTCCCCGTCATCTCCTCCATCGCCCTCGGCTACGACGGCGAGTACTACAACGTCAACGCAGACGAGATGGCCTCCGCCGCCGCCGTCTGCACCGGCGCAGACGCCCTCGTCTTCCTCACCGACGTCCCGGGCGTCAAAGGCGCCGACGGAAAGATCATGCGCTGGCTCTCCCTCGCAGAGGTCCCCGCCATGCAGAAGTCCGCCGTCATCTCCGGCGGCATGCTGCCCAAGCTCAAGGCCTGCAAAGACGCGCTCCTCGGCGGCGTCAAGCGCGTCCGCATCCTGCCTGCGGAATCCGCCCACGTCCTCCCCGACCTCTGCAACTCCCGCGTCGATACAGGTACGGAGGTCATGGTCGCCTGATGTCCCTCAAACCCATCTCTCGGAGCCGCATGATGTCCATGAACCTTGAATCCATCCAGGCCGCGGAGAAGAAGCTTCTCCTCCAGACCTACGACCGCTATCCGCTGCTCTTCGTCAGCGGCAAGGGTGTCTACCTGCGCGACGCCCAGGGCAACGACTACCTCGACCTGCTCAGCGGCATCGGCGTCAGCGCACTCGGCTACGGCCATCCTGCCATTGAGAAGGCCATCGTCGCCCAGTCGCAGACGCTGCTGCACACCTCCAACCTCTTCTACCATCGCGCCACCGCCGAGCTTGCCCTGCGCCTCACCGATCTCACCGGCCTCGACCGCGCCTTCTTCTGCAACTCCGGCGCCGAGGCCTGGGAGGCCGCGCTCAAGATCGCCCGCGCCCACGCCGGTTTGCTCCGCTCCGAAGGCAAATCCATCGGCACCAAGATTCTCGCCCTCGACCACAGCTTCCACGGCCGCACCATGGGCGCCGTATCCACCACCGCCAAGGAGCAGTACCGCGAGCCCTTCGCGCCGCTCATCCCCGGCGTCGAGTTCATCGAGTTCGACAACGTCGAGCAGCTCCGCACCGTCTTCAACTCCGACTTCTGCGCCATCTGCGTCGAGGCCGTGCAGGGCGAGGGCGGCGTCCGCCCCATCAGCCGCGAGTTCCTCCAGACCGCGCGAGAGCTTTGCGACTCCACCGGCGCGCTACTGCTCATCGACGAGATCCAGGCCGGCCTCGGCCGCACCGGACGCTTCTGCGCCTACCAGCACTACGATGTGCTGCCCGATGTCACCACCCTCGCCAAGCCGCTCGCCGGCGGCCTGCCCATGGGCGCGCTGCTCTGCACGGAGGAAGCTGCCCGCGCCATCACCCCCGGCATGCACGGCACCACCTTCGGCGGAGGCCCGCTCGCCTGCGCCGCCGCCCTCGCCGTCCTCGATGTCATCGAGGGCGAAGATCTGCTCGCCCACGTCACCGAAGTCGGCGCATTCTTCCTCGACCAGCTCAAGCATCTGGCCGCCACCCACAGTTGCATCACCGACGTCCGCGGCCTCGGCCTCATGCTCGGCATCGAGCTCAACGACGCCGACCTCGCCAAGCGCGTCCTCACCGAGATGATGCGCCGCAACATCATCATCAACCGCACCAGCGACACGGTGCTCCGCTTCCTTCCGCCCTACATCCTCGAACGCAAGCACGTGCAGATCGCCGTCAACGCGCTCGACGACATCCTCAAGCAGTTCACACAGGCCGGCGCAGTGCTGGCAGGAGACCACGCCAATGGTTAGCAAGACCGTCGTCCTCAAACCCCGCAACGCCGCCCCCGCCGCCCTCAGCGACGCCGCCTTCCACGCCGCCGCCGTCGCCCTGCGCGGCCGCGACCTCTGCTCCATCGCAGACCTCTCCGTCACCGAGACCGCCGCCGTCTTCGAGCTGGCACACGCCGTCAAGAAGCACCCGGAGGAGTTCCGCCACGCCCTCGACGCCCAGCAGATGGTTCTCTTCTTCGAGAAGGCCAGCCTGCGCACCCGCCTCACCTTCGAGGCCGCCATCAACACCCTCGGCGGCAACGCCGTCTTCGTGGACCAGACGCAGTCGCCCCTCGGCGAGCGCGAATCGCTCTCCGACATGGCGCGCAACCTCGAACGCTGGATGAACGTCATCGTCCTGCGCACCTACGCCCACGAAACCATCACCGAGATGGCCGCCTGCGCCACCGTGCCCGTCATCAACGCCCTCAGCGACTACGAGCACCCCTGTCAGGCGCTCGCCGACTTCATGACGCTCCAGGAGCGCTTCGGCACCGCCCGCGGCCTCAAGTTCACCTACGTCGGCGACGGCAACAACGTCTGCCACTCGCTCATGCTCACCGCCGCCCAGCTCGGTGCCCACTGCACCGTCGCCACGCCGCGCCCCTACTCGCCCAAGCTCGAAATCATCCACAACGCCATCGCCATCGCAGAATCCACAGGCGGCTCCATCACCCTCATGCAGGACCCCGTCAAGGCCGTCACCGGCGCCGACGCCGTCTACACCGACGTCTGCGTCAGCATGGGCTTCGAGCACGAGGCCACCAAGCGCGCCCCCGTCTTCATCAAGTACCAGGTCAACGAGGCCCTCATGGCCCGCGCCTCCAAACACGCCGTCTTCATGCACTGCCTGCCCGCGCGCCGCAACGCCGAGGTCACAGACGCCGTCCTCGACGGCCCGCAGTCCATCGTCTTCGACCAGGCCGAAAACCGCCTCCACGCGCAGAAGGCCCTGCTCCTCATGCTTCTCGGCGGCGCCAAGCGCATCTCCGGCCGCACCAAGACTCCGCGCGGCAAGAAGTAGTCATGGCTCGCTGCTGCACTCACACGATGTACGCACCACATGAAGGAATGGACTCATGTCAGTGATTCTCGAAAATCTTCCCGTCGGCCAGAAGGTCGGCATCGCCTTCTCCGGCGGGCTGGACACCAGCGCCGCGCTGCACTGGATGAAGCAGAAGGGCGCCATCCCCTACGCCTACACCGCCAACCTCGGCCAGCCCGACGAGTCCGATTACGACGCCATACCCCGCCAGGCGCTCGAGTACGGTGCCGCCAAGGCCCGCCTCATCGATTGCCGCGCGCAGCTCGTGCGCGAAGGCATCGCCGCCCTCCAGGCCGGAGCATTCCACATCACCACCGCCGGCGTACCCTACTTCAACACCACCCCCATCGGCCGCGCCGTCACCGGAACGATGCTCGTCACCGCCATGATGGAGGACGGCGTCAACATCTGGGGCGACGGCTCCACCTTCAAGGGCAACGACATCGAGCGCTTCTACCGCTACGGCCTGCTCGTCAATCCGGATCTTCAGGTCTACAAGCCCTGGCTCGACGCCGCCTTCATCGACGAGCTCGGCGGCCGCGCCGAGATGTCCGCCTTCATGACGAAGTCCGGCTTCGCCTACAAGATGTCCGCCGAGAAGGCCTACTCCACCGACTCCAACCTCCTCGGCGCAACCCACGAGGCCAAGGACGTCGAGCACCTCAGCACCAGCATGAAGATCGTCGCCCCCATCATGGGCGTCGCCTTCTGGCGCGACGATGTCTCCATCAAGCCCGAGACCGTCACCATCCAATTCGAAGAAGGCGCGCCCGTCGCGCTCAACGGCAATTCCTTCGCAGACCCCGTCGAGCTTCTGCTGGAGGCCAACCGCATCGGCGGACGTCACGGCCTCGGCATGAGCGACCAGATCGAAAACCGCATCATCGAGGCCAAATCGCGCGGCATCTACGAGGCTCCCGGCCTCGAGCTGCTCTTCATCGCCTACGAGCGCCTCGTCACCGGCATCCACAACGAGGACACCATCGAGCAGTACCGCGACAACGGCCGCAAGCTCGGCCGCCTGCTCTACCAGGGCCGCTGGTTCGACTCACAGGCCATCATGCTGCGCGAGAGTGCCCAGCGCTGGGTCGCCAAGCCCGTCACCGGCACCGTCACCGTCGAGCTGCGCCGCGGCAACGACTACACGATTCTGAACACCGAGTCGCCCAACCTCACCTTCTCGCCCGAGCGCCTCAGCATGGAGAAGACAGACTCCGCCTTCTCCCCGCGCGACCGCATCGGCCAGCTCACCATGCGCAACCTCGACATCACAGACACCCGCGCCAAGCTCCTCACCTACGCCAAATCCGGCCTCATCAACCTCAGCCAGGGCTCCGAGATGCCAAGGCTGAATAGCTCGATGGAGAAGGAGTAACGCAAATGAAAAGCCGTGCGAACTCGCTAGCTTTGTGCGTTTTTGCGTTGCTGTTCTTTGCGCTTACACCCCATACATATGCTCAGAACCTCAGGCTGCCAGAGAATCAAACAATTTCTTTTGAAGGAACGATTCGGCTCGCACACGGCTACGGCCCTCCCGGTTACGGAGAAACACCGAAGCAAGATGCACACTACACTTACTGGGTCATCGAAACATTGCAACCGGTCGTAGCGATTCCGAGCCAAACGGATTTTGATTGTTTCCCGGCAAAACAGATGAATCTTTTCTTTTCGGGACTGGAATCGCAGCCACTCATGAATCTTCCTCCAGCAAGGTGGAAAGATCGCCGGGTGACAATTACAGGCAAAATCCATTGTGCTGAGACGCTGGGCGAGATGACATCGATATATATGAATGTAGACAGTATCGAAGCAGCCAAGGAACACTAGGAACTTATGTCAAACGAGAAAAATACCGGCAAGATGTGGTCCGGCCGCTTCCGCGAGCCGCTCGACCCTGCCTTCGAGCAGTGGCAGCGCAGCTTCCCCTTCGACTGGCGTCTGCTCCCGCAGGAGGTCGCCGCCAGCAGCGCACACGCGCGCATGATCTCCGCCGCCGGCATCCTCACTCCCGCCGAGCTCGAAAAGACCCTCGACGGTCTCGCCGCCGTCGCACGCCGCCCCGAGCAGTGGGCCGCGCGCATCTCCGTGGACGGCACTCAGCCCACCTTCGCGCTCGACAAGCAGGTCGGCGCAGCACTCGTCGCGTCCTCACCGCAAGCCGAGGACATCCACCACTACGTCGAGCTCGAACTCACCCGCGAGATCGGCCCGCTCGCCCTCAAGCTCCACACCGGCCGCTCCCGCAACGAGCAGATTGCCACCGACATGCGCCTCTTCGTGCGCGATTCCATTGACGCCATCCTCTCCGGCCTGCACGGCTGGATCACCGCGCTCCTCGACCAGGCCGAAAAATCCGGCGACGCGCCCATGCCCGCCTACACCCACCTCCAGCGTGCCGAGCCCGTCCTCGTCGCCCACTGGTTGCAGGCCTACGCGCAGATGCTCCTGCGCGACGCATCCCGCCTGCTCGACGTTCGCAAGCGCCTCAACCTCTGCCCACTCGGCTCCGGAGCCATCGCCGGCGCCACCCTCGCGCTCGACCGCACCATCGCGTCCAAAGCGCTCGGCTTTGACGCCCCCACCGCCAACAGCATGGACGCCACCTCCGACCGCGACTTCGCGCTCGAGTTCACCCAGTCCCTCGTCCAGCTCGGCGGCCACATCTCCCGCTTCGCCGAGGAGATGACGCTCTTCGCCACCGCCGAGTTCGGCTTCGTCGAACTCCCCGAAAGCTTCTCCACCGGCTCCAGCGCCATGCCGCAGAAGAAGAACCCCGACCTCACCGAGCTCGTCCGTGGAAAGTCCGGCCGCCTCCTCGCGGCATCCAATGCAGTAGCCATGATCGCCAAGGGACTGCCGCTCGCTTACAACAAGGACCTGCAGGAGATGCAGGAGCCCGTCTTCGACGCCGCCGACACCGCGCGCGCCATGCTGCCGCTGCTCGCCGGATTCACCCGCGCCGTCACCTTCAAGTTCGACCGCATGGCCTCCGCCGCCGAAAGCGGCTACCTCAACGCCATGGCCGCCGCCACCTACCTCGTCCACAAGGGCGTCGCCTTCCGCAAGGCGCACGAGAAGGTCGGCAACGCCGTCCGCTACGCCCTCGAAAAAGGCTGCGAACTCGGCGCGCTCTCGCTCGACGAACTCCGCCAGTTCGGCCCCGAGTTCGACACTGATTTTTTCGCCGCTGTCACCCTGCGCGCCACCCTCGACTGCCACAACGTCACGGGCGGCACCGCCGTTGACCAGGTGAAGACCTCGCTCGCCGCCGCTCGCAAACAGGCCGCCGCGCTCGCTACAATTTTGGAGGGTCTGCGCCCCGCCGCACGTTAGCCCGCGCAGAGGAGTAGCCATGCAACAGACGTCCACGGTCCGCCACGCCAAACTCGGCGACGCCGCGAACATCTACGACCTCATCAACACGCTGTCCAGCGACGGCACCCTCCTGCCACGCCAGTACTCCGAAATCTGCGAGAACGTCCGCGACTTCATGGTCGCCGAATCCGAGTCCGGCGTCTTCCTCGGCTGCGGAGCGCTCCATCTCTACGGCCCCCACCTCTCCGAGGTTCGCTCCATCGTCGTCCGCCCCGAGGCCAAGGGCCAGGGCGCCGGCGGCCGCATCCTGCAGGCGCTGCTCGTAGAGGCCGCAGACCAGGGCTGCGCCACCGTATGCCTCTTCACCCGCATCCCCGACTTCTTCTTCCACTTCGGCTTCCGCATCGCCGAGCGCACCGAGATGCCCGACAAGATTTACAAGGACTGCCAAAACTGTCCGCGCCTCAACGCATGCGACGAGGTCGCCATGGTCCGCGGCCCCATGCCCCGCATCTCCGTCCTCGGCAGCCACACCCTCGACGAGATCGCCGACCTCGTCCACATCTCCCGTCCCGTCATCGAAAATCCCACCCGCTAGCGCTCCGCGCCTCGAAGTTCAGGCCAGCTCGTACCGCCCATCCTTCACCGTCAGCTCCGCGCGCACACCGAACACCGCCTGCACGCGCTCGCTCGTCAACACCTCGGCCTTCGCTCCGTCGGCCACAATGCGCCCATCCTTCATCAGGATTACCCGCCCCATCTCCGGCAATATGTCCGGCAGATGGTGCGTCACCATCACCAGCCCCACGCCTCGCGCCATCAGCCTCCTCAGCAGCACCGCCAACTCCCGCTGCGCCGCCAAATCCAGCGCGTTCGACGGCTCGTCCAGCAGCAGCATCTCGTCGCTGTGCACCAGCGCCCGCGCAATCATCGTCCGCCGCTGCTCGCCCGCGCTCATGTGCCCCACCGGCTTCTCCGCCAAATGCTCCGCGTCCATCAGCCGCAGCATCTCCCACGCCCGCTCGCGCATCGCCTCCGTCACCTTCAAGTTCGGCCACAGCGTCGAGCTCGAAAAGAACCCCGTCACCACCGCGTCCAATCCGCTGGTGTGCAGCGTCTGACGCCCGGGCAGTTCCGCGCTCACCACGCCCAGCCTCCGCCGCAATTCGGTCACATCCCACCGTTCGCGCCCCAGTATCCGCACCCGCGTCCGCTCGTCCGGCACCGGATAGCACTCGCACGTCATCGTCTTCAGCAGCGTGGACTTCCCGCACCCGTTCGGCCCCAGTATCGCCACATGCTCGCCCGCGCCGATGCGCAGCGTCACATCGTGCAGCACCACCGCGTCGCCGCGCGCCACGCTCACATGCTCGAACTCTAAAAATGCATCCGCCATCGCCCCACCAGCATACCGCGCACGCGGTATTTTTCACGGAACTTCGCACATAGATTGTGGATACATAAAAACCAAAGGCGTAGCGTTTGGTTTTTATGTTAAGAGTTGTCATCCTGAGCGGGCCTCCAACCGCAGCGACTAGTCTTTGTCGCTGCGGAGGAGTCGCCCGCGAAGGACCTGCTTCTCTACCCATGGCTCATCCCGCGGCAAAGCGATGGGATAAATATCAAACATATAATGGGACTGTGATTACCTCCGCCGCCACCCTCCCCGCCGGATTCCGCTGGTCCGCCGTCACCGCCGGCATCAAGGCCAGCGGACGTCCCGACCTCGCCGTCGCCCACGCCCCCGCCAGCGCAGCCGCCGCCGTCATGTTCACCAGCAATCAGGTCGTCGCCGCGCCCATCATCATCGGCCGCCGCAACATCTCCGCATCCAACTCGCGCGTCACTGGACTCGTCATCAACTCCGGCAACGCCAACTGCGCCACCGGCCAGCATGGCCTCGATGCATGCCTCGAAACCTGCCGCGCCGCCGCCACTGCGCTTGGTTGTTCCGCCGAGGAAATCTTCCCCTCCTCCACCGGCATCATCGGCGTCCCGCTGCCAACGGAGAAGATCACCGCCGCGCTCCCCGCCGCCGCCGCCGCGCTCGGCTCCACCGTCGAGCACGCCTCCGCCTTCGCCCACGCCATCATGACCACCGACACCAAGGTCAAGATTGCCTGCGCCTCCATCCCCTGCAGCGGAAAATCCGTCCGCATCTTCGGCACCTGCAAAGGCGCCGGCATGATTGGACCGCGCCTCTCGCCGCCGCACGCCACCATGCTCGTCTATCTCTTCACAGACGTCGCTGGCTGCGCCGAAGAACTCCGCGCCATCCTCCAGTCTTCCGTCGAGCCCAGCTTCAACTCCATCACCATAGACGGCGACACCTCCACCAACGACACCGTGCTGCTCCTCGCCAGCGGTGCCAGCGGCGTCACACTCAACGACTGCCGCGATCAGTTCCGCGCCGCGCTCTCCGACGTCTGCGCCTCGCTCGCACACCAGATCGTCGCCGACGGCGAAGGCGTCACCCACGTCGTCACCCTCAACGTCACCGGCGCGCGCACCGTCGAAGAGGCCCGCACCGTCGCCCGCTCCATCGCGCAATCGCCCCTCTGCAAAACCGCCTGGTCCAGCGGCGACCCCAACTGGGGCCGCATCCTCGCCGCCGCCGGCTACTCCGGCGTATCCTTCGACCCCGCCACCGTCACCATCCACATCGGCGCGCTTCCCGTCTTCGAGCGCGGCACGCGTTCCCCCGCCTTCGACGAAAAGGCCACGCACCAGCACATGCTCCAGCGCGAGTACACCATCCACTTCGACCTCGGCCACGGCTCGGCCTCCGCCCGCTTCCTCACCTGCGACCTCACCGTCGAGTACGTCCACATCAACGCCGACTACTCCACTTAACTGCCGCTTCTCCGCATAAACGCTGATTCGCTACGCGCATCTGGAATCTTCCCCAAAATCCCGGTAATCTAATGGTTGTAGCTACCCGTTTGCCGGCCGCTTCCCCGCTGCCCGCCAACCCCGTATGAGGACCATGCAGCCCGACGACAGGAACGACTTTTCGCAGGAACTCTCCGAGTGGTTGGAGGCCTTCTCCGACCTCGCCGCAGAAGACCCCACCCGTGGCGCAGAGCTTCTCTCCACCCTCAGTGACCAGGCCCGCGCCCTCGGCGTCGCCGCCGCATCCCCCATCGTTACCCGCTATCGCAACACCATCCCCGTCTCCGATGAAGTCCCCTACCCGGGCGACCGACAGATGGAGCGCCGCATCAAGGCATTCCTCCGCTGGAACGCCATGGCCATGGTCCACAACCAGAACAAAAAAGATCCCGGCATCGGCGGACACATCTCCACCTACTCCTCGCAAGCCACGCTCCTCGAGGTCGGATTCAACCACTGCTTCCGCGGCTCCTACACCGGCCCCAACGGCGAACAACTCCCCGGCGACTTCATCTACTTCCAGGGCCACGCCTCGCCCGGCGTCTACTCCCGCGCCTTCCTCGAAGGCCGCTTCGACGAAAAACGCCTCGGCAACTTCCGCCACGAACTCCGCGGCGAGCCTGCCCTCAGCAGCTATCCCCACCCCTGGCTCATGCCAGACTTCTGGAACTTCCCCACCGTCTCCATGGGCATCGGCCCCATCAACGCCATCTATCAGGCCCGCTTCATGAAGTATCTCGAGAATCGCGGCCTCATCCCCGTCACCGACCGCAAGGTCTGGGCCTTCCTCGGCGACGGCGAGACCGACGAAGTCGACTCCCTCGGCGCCATCGGCGTCGCCTCCCGCGAAAAGCTCGACAACCTCGTCTTCGTCATCAACTGCAACCTGCAGCGCCTCGACGGCCCCGTCCGCGGCAACAAGCGCATCATCGACGAGCTCGAAGGCACCTTCCGCGGCGCCGGTTGGAACGTCCTCAAGGTCCTCTGGGGCGCGGACTGGGACCCGCTCTTCGCCTCACCCGTCGGCGACCTCCTCCTTCAGCGCATGGAGGAGTGCGTGGACGGCGAGTATCAGGCCTTCAAGGCCCGCGGTCCCGCCTACCTCCGCCGCGAGTTCTTCGGCAAGTATCCCGAGCTTCTCGACCTCGTCAAGGACATCCCCGACGAGCAGCTCATCCGCCTCCACCGCGGCGGCCACGACCCCGCCAAGGTCTACAACGCCTATCTCCGCGCCATGCAGCACAAGGGCGGCCCCACCGTCGTCCTCGCCAAGACGGTCAAGGGCTACGGCCTCGCTACCGCCGAGGCGCGCAACGCCACCCACTCCGAAAAGAAGCTCACCGACGAATCGCTCGCTTACTTTGTGCAGCGCTTCGACATCCCCATCCCCGACGAGGCCGCGCGCAACGGCCAGCTCTACCGTCCGCCCGCCGACTCGCCGGAGATTCAGTACATGCTCGCCCGCCGCGCCGAACTCGGTGGCCAGCTCCCCATCCGCCGCGTGCCGGAGACCGGTTTCCAAGCTCCCTCGCTCGACCTCTTCGCCGAGTGGCTCAAGGGCTCCGGCGACCGCGCCGTCTCCACCACCATGGCCTTCGTCGCCATGCTCCGCCACATGCTCAAGGATTCCGAGATTGGCAAGCTCGTCATCCCCATCGTCCCCGACGAGGGCCGCACCTTCGGCATGGAATCCGTCATCCGTCAGGTCGGCATCTACGCCCCCGAGGGACAGAAGTACAAGCCCCACGACGTGGACATGCTCCTCTACTACCGCGAGGAGAAGGATGGTCAGATTCTCGAGGAGGGCATCACCGAGGCCGGCTCCATGGCCTCCTTCACCGCCGCCGGCACCGCCTACTCCAACTACGGCCTGCCCCTCATCCCCTTCTACATCTACTACTCCATGTTCGGATTCCAGCGCATCGGCGACATGGCCTGGGCCTTCGCCGACTCGCGCGGCAAGGGCTTCCTCATGGGCGGCACCGCCGGCCGCACCACCCTCAACGGCGAGGGCCTCCAGCATCAGGACGGCCACTCCCACGTCCTCTGCGGAACTATCCCCACCTGCGTCAGCTACGACCCCGCCTACGCCTACGAGCTCTCCGTCATCCTGCAAGACGGCATGCGCCGCATGTACGTGCAGAACGAGCAGATCTTCTACTACATCACCCTCTACAACGAGGACTACGCACAGCCCGCGCTCCCCGAAGGCAAACAGCGCGCCGCCATCGCCGAGGGCATCCTCCGCGGCATCTACAAGTTCAAGCCCGCCGAAAAGGGCAAGGCCACCGTCCACCTCTTCGGCAGCGGCCCCATCCTCAACGAGGCTCTCCGCGCCCAGTCCATCCTCGCTGAAAAATTCAAGGTCGCCGCCGACGTCTGGAGCGTCACCAGCTACAACGAGCTGCGCCGCAACGCCCTCGAGGTCGAGCGCTGGAACCGCCTCCACCCCGCCGAGGAGGAGCGCACCCCCTACATCGCCACCGCGCTCGCCGGCGCCAAGGGCCCCATCATCGCCGCCAGCGATTACATGAAGTCCATGTCCGACCAGCTCGCCCCGTGGATTGACTTCACGCCGGAGGCCGGCGGCAAACGCCGCCTCGTCTCCCTCGGCACAGACGGCTTCGGCCGCAGCGACGACCGCCAGCACCTCCGCCGCCACTTCGAGGTCAGCGCAGAGGCCATCGCCGCCGCCGCCCTCTCCAAGCTCGCCCGCGACGGCGCCTTCGACCCCGCCAAGGCCGCCGCCGCCATCGCCTCCCTCGGCCTCGACCCCGACTCCCCCAACCCCGTCACGCTCTAAACCGAATCTCACGGCTTCCGTTTACACTGTCTACGTCCCGGCGTGCCGTTTGCACCGTTTTCTGGGCATTCCCCCATCGGAGGAGCAGCATGACCACGCGCCGCCACACTTTCACCATCGCAGCCATGCTTGTTGCCACAATTTTCACCACGAATACCCACGCTCAGACCACGCAGTTACCATCCATTTCACCGTCAAAATCCCCGGCAACCCCCGCCTCCGTACCACCCTCCAGCGGCACCTTCCAGCCCGACTCCACTCCCTCCGGCGGCAGCCTCCAGCCCGCCGTCGCGCCTACCGCGCAGAAATCCAAATCGCTCTCCGGCGTTCCCTCCTCCGGCAGCTTCACCCCCGGCGAATACCCCGCGTTCGCCACCGACGACGACTCCACCAGTTCCGACGGCGCTGCCTACATCCCGCTCGACAGTTGGGTCTACCCCGCCGTCCTGCGCCTCTACGCCTTCGGCTACATGGACCATCTCTTCCTCGGCCTGCGCCCCTACACGCGCCTCTCTCTGCTCCACGCGCTCAACGATGCCAAGCCAGACATCCTCGCCGACAACGACGACCAGGCCACCGGAATCCTCGACTCTCTGCTGCGCTACCTCGCGCCCGAAATCCACTCCGGCCACTCCGACCGTGGCACCCTCTACGGCGTCGAATCCCTCTACGCGCGCACCCTCGGCGTCAGCGGCCTGCCCCTGCACGACAGCTTCCACCTCGGCTCCACGCTCGTCAACGACTACGGTCGCCCCTACCAGCAGGGCTTCAACTCCATCACCGGATTCAGTACCCTCGCCGAGCACGGCCGCTTCTCCCTCTACGTCCGCGGCGAGTATCAGCACGCCCCCTCCGCGCCCGGCTATACCCCCCAACTCGCTGCAACCCTGATGAACATTGACGAAGAATCACTCTGCGCAGTCAACACGCAGAACCCGCCCTGCACCTACGGCCCCGTCCCCGCCACCATTCCGCTCGGCCCGCTCAAGCAGCAGGATCCCTTCCGCCTCGTCGAAGCCAACCTCTCCTACCACCTCATCGGCCACGAGATCTCCTTCGGCAAGAGCGACTCATGGTTCGGCACCGCTTTCGGCGGCGGCATGGCCTGGTCCAACAACGCAGAGAACATCTACTCCTTCCGCATCAACCGCGTCGAGCCCATGAACATTCCCGGTCTCTCACGCCTGCTCGGCCCACTGCGCTACGACTTCTACGTCGGCAGCCTCAAGGGCCACTCTTATCCCCGCGACCCCTGGGTCCACGCTGAAAAATTCAGCTTCCATCCCACCCGCGACTTCGAGTTCGGATTCGAGCGCACCGCCATCTGGGGCGGTGAAGGCCACGCCCCCATCACCGTCAAGAGCTTCCTGCGCAGCTTCTTCAGCTTCACCGATACCAACCCAGCCACCAAGTCCTCCACCACAGACCCCGGCGCACGCTACGCCAGCTTCGACATGAGCTACCGCCTCCCCGGGCTGCGCAACTGGCTCACCTTCTACACTGACTCCTTCTGCCACGACGACGTCAGCCCCATCAGCGCGCCCCGCCGCGCCGCCTACCGCCCCGGCATCTTCCTCTCCCACGTCCCCGGCCTGCCCAAACTCGACCTCCGCGCCGAGGCCGTCTCCACCAACCCCAGCGTCAAGCCCGACAACACAGGCGTCTTCTATTACTGGGAGGTCATCCAGACCGACGGCTACACCAACAAGGGCAACATCATGGGCGACTGGATCGGGCGCGAGGCCAAGGGCGGTCAGGCATGGCTCACCTGGCACTTCTCTGGCGACCAGTTCTTGCAATTTGCATACCTCAACAAGAAGATTCCCACCAACTTCATCCCCGGCGGCACTACCCAGAACCAGTTCCGCGCTGAGACCCTCTTCAATCTGCACCACTCGCTCCAGGTGAATGCATGGATCCAGTACGAAGGCTGGAAGGCCCCCGTCTACCAGTCCGGTCTGCAGCAAAACACCTCCGCCGCCCTGCAGGTCACCTGGCGCCCCGGCCTCCACCAAGCCTTCTAATCTGCAATTGCCGCTTTCACGAGGGCCCGACATAACCCTTGCTACGCTCAAGGTACCTTGCGATATCCCTACCGGAATACTCGCTTCCATCCTTGAACTTTCCATTACACTGACAACAACCTAGAAGCTTTTTGCACCGCTTTCAGGGCATTTCCCCGTCTTCTGCAGGTGGAGGTTGCTGGATGTCCACGTGTAGCCGCAAATTTACCATCAAAATCGCGCTTTTTGCCGCGCTTTTCACCACGATTTGCCGCGCGCAAACCGCGCCAGCGCCGCCTCAGGACGGCACCTTCCAGCCCCCCGTCGCTCCGCCATTTAACACCACCAACACGTTTCAAAGCGCCGTCAGCCCCCATCAGGAACAGCCATCCGTCTCCGATTCGGGTGCCCTTTATTCCCTGCAGGACTCCAGCGAACCCAGTGGCTCCGTCTATATCCCACTCGACAGCTGGATCTACCCTGCCGTTCTCCGTCTCTACGGCCTCGGATACATGGACCAACTCTTCCTTGGCCTGCGCCCCTACACGCGCCTCTCGCTGCTGCACGCGCTCAACTCAGCACGAACCACCATCACGGAAGGCAAGAACGACGAGGCCGAAGGCATCTTCGATGCCTTGTTGCGCTATCTGGAGCCGGAGATTGTCAGCGGACTCTCCGACCGCGGAGCGCTGTATGGCGTGGATTCCGTCTACGTGCGTGCGCTCAACATCACCGGCCTGCCCTTGCGCGACAGCTACCATCTCGGCTCCACGCTGGCCAACGACTACGGCCGCCCCTACCAGAACGGCATCAACGGCATTGCCGGCTTCAGCACACTGGCCGAAAGCGGACGCCTCTCGCTCTATGTGCGCGGCGAGTACCAGCACGCGCGCGCTGCCAACGGCTACTCTCAGGCGTTTGCCGCGCAAATGATGAGCCTGGATCGTGAGCCATTCTGCAACACTTCTGGGTCTCCTCTGCCCTGCGCATACGGCCCAATCCCCGCTACTACTCCGCTCGGCCCCATCGCGCAGTTGGACAACTTCCACCTCGTCGAAGCCAACCTCTCCTACCACGTCTTCGGGCAGGAGATCTCCTTCGGCAAGGGCGATTCCTGGCTTGGCCCCGGCATGGGCGGCGGCATGGCATGGTCCAACAATGCCGAGGACATCTACGCCTTCCGCGTCAATCGCGTTGAGCCGCTCCGCATCCCCGGCCTCTCGCGCTTTCTCGGCCCCATGCGCTACGACTTCTACGTGGGCAGCCTCAAGGGTCACTCCTATCCCCGCGATCCCTGGGTACACGCAGAAAAAGTCAGCTTCCACCCCACCCGCGACTTTGAGTTCGGATTTGAACGCACCGTCATTTGGGGCGGACAGGGCCATGAACCCATCAACATCAAGAGCTTCCTGCACAGCATGTTCAGCCTCAACGACTCCAGCGACCTGAGGGCATCCAACAACGACCCGGGCGCTCGCTATGCCAGCTTCGATATGAGCTATCGCATTCCCGGCCTGCGCAACTGGCTCACCTTCTACACCGACTCCACTTGCCACAATGACGTGAGCCCCATCAGCGCGCCGCGCCGCGCCGCCTATCGTCCCGGCCTCTACCTCTCGCACGTCCCGGGTCTGCCCAAGTTCGATCTCCGCGCCGAGGCCGTCTCCACCAACCCCAGCGTTCGTCCTGACTACGTCGGAACCTTCTACTATTGGGATTCCATCCAGACCGACGGCTACACCAACAAGGGCAACATCATGGGCGACTGGATTGGCCGTGAGGCCAAGGGTGGGCAGGCATGGCTAACCTGGCACTTCAGCGGAGACCAGTTCTTCCAGGTCGCATATCTGCGCAAGAAAATTCCCACAAGCTTTATCCCCGGCGGAACCACCCAAAATCAATTCCGCACCGAGGCCCTCTTCAACCTGCGCCATCATCTTCAAATCGACGTCTGGGCGCAGTTCGAGGGCTGGAAGGCCCCCATCTATCAATCCGGATTGCAACAAGATACAACCGCCGCCTTGCAGGTCACTTGGCATCCAGGACTGCATTAGCCAGGCTGAGCTGCCAATTGGTCTTATCTGATTGGATTCAGGTAATATATGGCTAACCGCGTTCAGTGAAGAACAGCGTTTCCTTGCTCCTTGGTGGACCGCTTCTAGGTATATCTGAACGATTCCAGTTTTTTCCCTTGCATCACTCGATGGAGTCTTGATGTCACCCCAATCCTCACAGCCAAACCCCAGTCAGCCCCCTCAGCCGTTTTCTTTCACTGGCGCTCCCACAGGCGCACGTGATGGAAGTTTTCAGGTCCAGATTGCCGACACGACTCTCTCCGAGGCAATGGTTGTCCTGCGCAAGCGCCGCTGGGTGGTCATCATTGCTGTAGCCATCGGCATCATCTTCGGCATCTATCTCATTTGGGCACGCCCCATTCTTTACACCGCTACCGGCGAAATCCAGGTCCGCCCAGGTACCTCAGCACAGTACCGTGTGGACAATTCCGCCTTTGGACTGCCCGACGCCACCATGCGCCTACAGACCGAGGTCGCCATCCTGCAGAGTGACTCTCTGGCGCTGAGCGTCGCCCGTGAGTTGGAATTGCAGAACGACCCCGAATTCCTTGGCGTCAAGAGCAATGTTCCCCACCGTTCGCTTGATGACAATAACGGGGCCGTACGTGAGCAGATTGTGCATGAGTTGCACTCCAACTTGAGAGTCACGTTAATTCCTCACACGGATCTCATCAAGATCAGTTATAGCTCCCTCAACGGCAAGCTTTCGGCGCGCCTCGTCAACACCTACATCAACGACTACATCCAACGCAGTTTCCAGTCGCGTTATGCCAGCACCCAGCGCGTCTCCGAGTGGCTCTCCAGCCAACTGAACGACCTCAAGCAGCAGGTCGAAACAGCGCAGGAGCAACTCATGGGCCTGCAGCCCGAGCTCGGCCTCACTGACTTCGATCCCCTCCATAACCAGATCAGCACTAACCTTGAGGAACTCTCCCGCGCCGCCGAAGATGCGCGCGTGCAGCGCATTATTGCCGAAGCCAAGTACCGCATCCTCTCCAGTTCCGACCTCAGCGGCATCGAAGGCCTTGAGAACCCCTCCAACGGCACAAACCCCTCTCTGCTGACCACGCTGCGTGCGCAACGCGCCAACCTCGCCACCCAATTGTCACAGGATGAAGTCCAGTTGGGTCCCAACCATCCCCAGATCAAACAATTGAAGGCTGAGATGGCCAACATCAACGCCCAGATGGATAAGGAGCAGTCCCGACTGCTGCAACAGGCCAAGTCGCAGTATGAAGCTGCACTCACGGGCGAGCGCATGACTGAGTCAGCGCAGGATAGTGCCAAGAATGACGCCTACAAGCTGCGCGACAGCCTCATCCAGTACCAAATTCGCCAGCGCGAGTTTGAATCCAGCCGCTCCCTTTATGAGGGACTGCTGCAGAAGCTGCGCGCTGCCGGCGTACAGGCGGGACTGGAGTCCAGCGAAATTGACATCGTCGATGTCGCAATGATTCCGGCCAATCCCACGCTCACATCCAAGACCAACATCCTCGGCCTTTCCTTCGTCTTCTCCCTGCTGGGCGGCATTGTCGTCGCCTTCCTCATGGAGTCCCTCGACACGGGCCTGCGCAGCATCGCCGAAATTGAGAGCATCACCGAGCTGCCCTCGCTGGCCATCATCCCGCGGTCGCGCAAGCTCAGCGGCGACACCATCGACAAGCTCACCATCGCCCAGCGCAACATCAGCGTGCTCGTGCATCCCAAGTCGCACTTCGCTGAGTCCATCCGCTCGCTGCGCACTTCCCTGCTGCTCTCAACCGCTGGACGCCCGCCGCGCATCATCCTTATCACCAGCGCTACGCCGTCCGAAGGCAAAACCACCACGGCCACCAACATTGCTGCCGTGCTCGCCCAGCGCGACACCCGCGTCCTGCTCATTGACGCCGACCTGCGCCGTCCCACCATCCACCACCGCTTCGGCCTAGTGGGCAAGGTCGGCCTCACCAGTGTGCTCACCGGTGCCCTGACTCTCGAGAAAGCAGTGCAGAGCGTGCCCGAGATTCCCAACCTCGACATTCTGCCCAGCGGCCCCGTGCCGCCTTTCCCCACCGAGATGGTCGGCTCCGAGGTCATGGCGGAACTTCTCAAGCGGTGCACAGGCATTTACAGTCACATCGTTCTGGACTCTCCGCCCATCCTCTCCGTCACCGACGGCGTTATTCTGGCCCGTCTGGCCGACGCCGTTGCACTGGTCGTCCGCCACGGCAAGTCCAGCAAGCATGTCGTCCGCCGCGCACGCGATCTGCTCGCACGCTCCGGTGCGCCCATCACAGGCATTGTGCTCAATGCCGTGGATCTCAGTTCTCCGGAGTACTACGGCTATTACGGCTACTCCGGCTTCACCTACTACGGAGTCGACTCCTCCGGCTGGGAGACGCAGTCCCAGCAATCCGCCAACGGAGACAGCCAAGGCCCCACCAAGGAGAAGGATTAACCCATGGCCTACCACATGTTCATCGCCAAACCCCGCACCACCTTCCTCCTTTTGTCACTGCTCTTGCTGCTCACCGCTACAGCGCGCGGCCAATATGCTGGCGGTACCGTTCCGCCCAACACACCCATCAACGTCCCCAACACGCCCACCACGGACACCGCCGTACTCTATCCGCAGCGCCCAGCCATTGTGCTGGAGCCCGGCGACCAACTCGCCGTACACATCCTGGGCGTGAACGACTTCTCCCCTATCGTCCGTATCGCCCCTGACGGCACCGCCAGCCTGCCTTACATCAACGTTGTGCACCTGGGCGGTCTCAGCATAAGCGAGGCGGAACAACTCATCGCCTCCGACTTTAAGAATGGAGGTTTCTACAAGGACCCGCAGGTCAACATCATCATCACCGAGAGCATCAACCACACCATCAGTGTGCTCGGCGAGGTCAAGAACCCCATGATGATTCCTGCCATCACACAGCGATATCTGCTCGATGTGCTCACTGCGACCGGAGGCCTCAACACAACCGCCAGCCACAGCATCACCATCCTGCGACCCTCCGAACCGCAGCCCATCGTCGTGGACCTCGGAATCGACCCCGCCAAGAGTGCTGCCGCCAACATTCCTGTATTCGCCCGCGATACTGTCATCGTCCCACGCGCTGGCTCCTACTATGTCTTGGGCGCAACCCACTCTCAGGGTGCCTACCCGCTGCAGCCCAACGCCCCCACCACCTTGCTGCATGCAATCTCTCAGGCAGGAGGACCCATGTTTGACTCCGAGTCGAACCACATCGTCCTCATCCGCACGGAAGGCAACGAACGCAAGCAAGTCAAGCTGAATCTCAGCCGCATCATCAAGGGCAAGGCCCCGGACCCAATCCTTGAGGCCGAGGACGTCGTCTACATCCCCAGCAGTTCCATGCGTGCCGCCATCAAGTCCGGAGGCATCAGCATCGCTGTCGCCATCGCTTCTCTGGCTGCCTACTACGTCATTCAATAGTTATGTCGAGGCTATGAGCAACTTGCCGACCACAACTGGTAGAAGGTTGCATCTGGCCTACATGGTCAGCCATCCCATCCAGTACCAGTCCCCTTTGCTGCGCCGCGTCGCGCAAGAGCCCGACATCGATTTGACAGTCTTCTACGGCTCGGCCTACTCCGTGCGCGGCTACAAGGACGAAGGCTTCGGCGTAGCCGTCAAGTGGGATGTCCCTCTGCTCGATGGCATCCGTCACGAGTTCCTGCCCCTCATCCGCGACACGAACGCCGCAAGCCCACTGAGCCCGCTCAACTACGGCATCTTCAGCCGCCTGCGCCGTGGCCGATTTGACGCTCTCTGGGTCCACGGCTATTCCACAGCCAACTCCCTGCATGCTATCCTCGCCGCCAAGCTCCTCGGCATCCCCGTGCTCCTGCGCGCCGAGCCCTGGCTTGGCGATCGTCCGCGCTCCGCCGCTACACTCGCATCCAAACGCGCTTTTTTCGCCATGCTGCGCAGCCTCGTCTCCGCCACTCTCCCCATCGGCACGCTCAACAGCCAGTACTGGCGTCACTACCTCGGCACTCAGTTCCCCCAGTTTCTTGTCCCCTACGCCGTGGACAACACCTACTTCCAGCAGCGCAGTCAGGCCGCCGCTGCCACGCGCGCCGAACTCCAGCGTGAACTCAACCTCGACCCCGCGCGCCCCGTCATCCTCTTTGCCTCCAAGCTTCAGACGCGCAAGCTCTGCATGGACCTTGTCGAGGCCTACGCGCAGCTTTCGCCCGGCGATGGCCGTGAGCCACATCCCTACTTGCTCATTGTCGGCGACGGCGAGGAGCGCGCCGCGCTCGAAGCCCGCGCCCGCCAACTCGGCTGGCCCAGCATCCGCTTCCTCGGCTTCCGCAACCAGTCCGAACTGCCCCGCTTCTTCGATCTCTCCAGCGTTTTCGTCCTACCGTCGCGCTACGAACCCTGGGGCCTCATCGTCAACGAAGCCATGAACGCCGCCCGCCCTGTCATCGTCTCCACCGACGTCGGCTCCTACCCCGATCTGGTCACCGACGGCGTCACCGGCTTCACATTCCCGCCCGGCGATGTCCCCGCACTCACCGCCGCCCTGCGCCGCGTCCTCGCCTCGCCGGAGACGGTGGCCACCATGGGCCGCAACGCTCTCGAACGTGTCTCCCAGTGGGGTTTCGAGCAGGACGTCCAGGGTCTGCGCGCCGCGCTGGCCACCGTCACGGGTAAAATCGCCGCAGGCCCATGCGCATCCTCCACCTAATCGACACGTTGGACCCTGCCGCCGGCGGCCCCGCCGAATCCATCCGCCGCATCGTCGCCAGCTACCCTTCCATGGGACACGTTGGCGAGGTCGTCTGTCAGGACGTGCCCGGCGCTCCCTATCTCGATGGCCTGCCCTTCACTGTCCACCCGCTCGGCCCACGCAGCTCCACCTTCGGACGCAATCCACGCCTCATCCCCTGGCTATGCACCAACCGCAGCCGCTTTCAAGGCGCAGTCGTCCACGGCCTCTGGACCTACTCCGGCTACGCAGCTTGGCGAGCCTTTGGAGGACGCGTTCCCTACGCCGTCTTCCCTCACGGTATGCTCGACCCCTACTTCAAGCGCGCCTTCCCCGCCAAACACGCCAAAAAGTGGCTCTACTGGCTCGCCGCGCAATATTGGGTGCTGCGTGGCGCAGAGCGCGTCCTCTTCACCTCCGCCGCCGAAGCCGAACTCGCCAAACAGAGCTTCTGGCTCCATCGCTGGAACCCGCAGGTTGTCCCCTACGGGGCCACCGCACCCGACGGCGACCCCGAACAATATCGAAGCGCCTTCTTCGCCCACTGCCCCGCCGTTGCGGACAAGCCTTATCTGCTCTACCTCAGCCGCATCCATCCCAAGAAAGGCTGCGACCTGTTGCTGAACGCCTTCACCCGCATCGCCCCGCACGCACCAGATCTCCAACTCGTATTCGCCGGCCCCGACCAGATCGGCTGGCAGCCCGAACTCGCCGCCATGGCCGAGCGTGCTGGCATCGCCCATCGCGTCCACTGGCCCGGCATGCTGCGCGGAGACCTCAAGTGGGGCGCCTACTACGGCTGTCAGGCCTTCGTCCTTCCCTCGCACCAGGAAAACTTCGGCATCGTCGTAGCCGAGGCCCTCGCCTGCAGCAAGCCTGTGCTCCTCGCAGACAAGGTCAACATCGCCGAAGATGTCCGCCGCGCCGGCGCAGCCCTCGTCGAACCCGACACCGCCGCCGGCACCCTCCACCTGCTGGAGCGCTGGCTAGCTACACCGCCCGTTACCCGCGGGCAGATGTCCGCCGCCGCTCTCACGTGCTTCCGCAGCAACTATGATATGAAGGAGAATGCCAAGTCCATCATCCGTATCTTCGAGGATGTGGCGCGGCAACCGGCCTCCTGACCATGTCTCGTGAGATTGCCTACAACGCGGCGCAAGACCTGCAACACCCACCTGCATCCGACCCCTACGTGCGCCCGGCCTTCAGCTTCGCCAACCGCCTGCGCCGCTCTCTCTGGCAGATTACATGGCTCGTTCTTTATCGCTTCTCGCCGCGCCCCTTCCACGCCTGGCGCGCCCTTCTACTCCGCTGCTTCGGCGCCAAACTCGGCCCCCGCTGCCACTTCTATCCCAACTCCCGCGTCTGGGCCCCTTGGAACCTCCTCTGCGCCGACCACGTCTGCGCCGGCGACGGCGTGGAGATCTACAACCCCGCGCTCATCCAACTCGACAGCCACGTCATCCTCTCCCAAAACGCCTACCTCTGCGGCGCCACCCACGACTACAACGACCCCGCCTTTCCCTTGCTGGCCTTCACCATGCACCTTCAGGAACACGCCTGGGTCTGCGCACGCGCCTCCGTAGCCCCGGGCGTCAACTTCGGAGCCGGTGCCGTACTCGGCCTTGGCTCCGTCGCCACCCGCAATCTGGAACCCTGGTCTGTCTATATGGGCGTTCCGGCTGTTAAAATCAAAGACCGGTCCCGCGGCGGTGACCCGGCATGATTTCTGTCCTCATCCTGACGCGCAACGAGGAGCACGACCTCCCCGCCTGCCTCGCCTCCGTCGCATGGTCTGACGACATCCACGTCTTCGACTCCGAAAGCACAGACTGCACCCATGAGATAGCCCGCGCCGCCGGCGCCAAGGTCACCGTCCGCCACTTCGACGGCTACGCCGCCCAGCGCAACGCCGCACTCTCCACCCTCCCCTTCAAGCACGAGTGGGTCTTCATCCTCGACGCCGACGAGCGCCCCACTCCGCAGCTCTCCCTCGAGATGCAGATTGCCGTCGCCAGTCAGCCCCCGTTATCCCTTGCAGCCTACCGCATCCAGCGCCGCGACTACCTCTGGGGTACTTGGCTCCGCCACGCGCAGATCTCCCCCTACTACATCCGCCTCATGCGCCGCGGCCGCGGCCGCTACGTGCGCGAGGTCAATGAGGCCCTCGAGGTCAACGGCGCCATCGGCACCATGAACGGCATGCTCGACCACTACCCCTTCTCCAAGGGCATCGCCCACTGGGTCAGCAAGCACAACGTCTACTCCTCCATGGAAGCGCAACTCCTCTTCACCGGCGTCGCCATGGAACATGCCTCGCTGCTCACTGCGCTCTTCGACCGCGATTACCACCGCCGCAGTTCCGCCCGCAAGGCCATCTTTTACCGCCTCCCCGGCCGCCCCGTCCTCAAGTGGATCTACATGATGTTTGTCCGCGGCGCAGTGCTCGACGGCATGGCCGGCATGACCTACGCCACCCTCCAGACCTTCTACGAGTACCTCATCGAGGTCAAGCGCAAGGAGATGATCTTCAACCGCAAGACCAACGCATCCTGATTTCCCTACACCCACACGCACACACGAAGGCCCGCCAACCGGCGGGCCTCATGCTTTTCGTTCTTGGATTGTCTACGCCCCCGGAACCACCCGTAGGTCGCCGCCCGTCATCTCCTTCGGTTGCGGCAGCCCCAGCAGGCTCAGCACCGTCGGCGAGATGTCGCGCAGCGAACCGCCCTCGCGCACTCCCACCTTCCTGCCCTGATCCGTGCACAGGATGAACGGCACAGGATTCGTCGTGTGCGCCGTGTGCGGCCCGCCCGTCACCGGGTCAATCATCATTTCGGCGTTGCCGTGGTCGGCCGTCACCAGCAACGCGCCGCCCCGCTGCTTCACCGCCTGGTAGACGCGCCCCAGTTGCGCGTCCACCGTCTGCACTGCCTTGATGGTCGGCTCCATCTTGCCCGAGTGTCCCACCATGTCGGCGTTGGCGAAGTTCACAATCACCACGTCGAAGGCCGTGTCGTTCACCGCCTTGATCACCTCGTTGGCGATGCCCTCCGCGCTCATCTCCGGCGCCAGATCGTAAGTCGCCACCTTCTGCGACGCCACCAGCGCCCGGTCCTCGCCCGCAAACGGCTTCTCGATGCCGCCGTTGAAAAAGTACGTCACGTGCGCGTACTTCTCCGTCTCCGCCACCCGCAGGTTGCGCAGGTCGGCCTGTGCCATCAGGTTCGCCAGCAGGTTGTCCATGCTCTCCGGCGGAATCACCACCGGCAACGCGTACTTCTTGTCGTACTGCGTCATGCAAACGTAGTGGATATTCTTCGGCGTCTGCGCCAGTGGAATCTCCTCGTTCAGCTCCGCCGCCTTGGGCAGATCCATCCCCGCCGTCGCGTTCAACCCGCTGTTGCGCGTCATCACCCGCGTCACCTGCCGCACACGGTCCGCGCGGTAGTTGAAGCAGATGCACGAGTCCTCGTCCTGTATCAGCCCCACCGGCTTGCCGCTTGCGTCGGTGACCGTGAACGGCACAATGAACTCGTCCGTCACGCCGTTGTGATAGCACTCTTTCACACGCGCCAGCGCATCCGCGTACGCTCCGCCCTCGGCCTGGCCTGTCACCATCGCGTCAAACGCCTTGCGTTCTTTCTCCCAGCGCAGGTCGCGGTCCATGGCATAGTAGCGCCCGCTGCAACTGGCCAGCTTGCCCACGCCAATCGTCTTCATCTCTGCCAGCAGTTCGCTCAGGAAATCGAACGCCGAGTTCGGCATCGTGTCGCGCCCATCCAAAAACGCGTGCACATACACCTTCTCCAAGCCCTCCTGCTTCGCCAGCCGCAGCAGCGCATACAAGTGCCGCTGGTGAGAGTGCACGCCGCCATCGCTCACCAGCCCCAGTAGATGCAGCGCCCGCCCGCGCTCGCGCGCCGTGTGCATCGCCTTGAGCAGCACCGCATCCTTGTAGAACGAGCCGTCCGCTATCGCCGCGTCAATGCGTGTGATGTCCATGCGCACAATGCGCCCCGCGCCCAGATTCAGGTGGCCCACCTCGCTGTTGCCCATCTGCCCGTCGGGTAGCCCCACAAAGTGGTCGCTGGCGCGGATGAGCGTGTTCGGAAACTCCGCCAGCAGCTTGTCGTAGTTCGGCTTCTTCGCCTGCGCAATCGCGTTGGCGAAGCTCTCGGCGCGGTATCCCCATCCATCCAGGATGGTCAGTACCACAGGGCGTGTCAGTATCTTGGAGTTGGCCATGTCCCCAGTTTAGCCGATGCGCCCCTGCGGATTTGTGCACCGCATCACATCCCCAAACCCTTGAATAAGCGC
>Ga0316221_1001068_pt1 | contig 30520 bp, 28 predicted proteins | sample TBH18007metaG_FD_206003 | JGI IMG/M metagenome (GOLD analysis project Ga0316221, IMG submission 206003) | Freshwater microbial communities from Trout Bog Lake, Wisconsin, USA - TBH18007 | ecosystem: Environmental > Aquatic > Freshwater > Lake > Hypolimnion/Profundal zone | place: USA: Wisconsin... | reverse complement strand
AAACCGGGCATTTACATCTACGTAATCGATTAGCTACTTCCATATCTTGCGGTGTTGCGCCTTGACGACCATCCACTATAAAGATAATTACATCAGCTTCATCGATAGCTAAAAGCGTTTGCACCGCCATCGCTTTTAAAATACCACTATCAGTATTCGGTTCAAATCCACCAGTATCGACGACCAAATATGGTTGACTCGCTCCAATCCCCCTTCCGTAATGGCGGTCGCGCGTTAGACCAGGCAAGTCCGCAACTAATGCATCACGACTCTTGGTTAAACGATTAAATAATGTAGATTTGCCGACATTGGGTCGACCAACCAGAACAATGGTAGGTAACATACTAGCCTTCTAAATAGTACTTAAGTTAAATAAACATTAACTTATTAATATAAACTTAAGCTGCTAGAGCTAAGTTATAGTTGAGTAGGATAGGCAAAACCTAAACTGAGATTTGTTTGCAGAGTTATTTGACTTGAATCGCATAAATTCCGCCGTCACGGGCTTGAACCAATAGCGTATTACTGTTGATTAGTGCCATTTTTGGCATAATTTGACTGTTATTGGTTTTAACTCTAGCGTCTATGGCACCATCTTCACGTTGTAGAAAATGTAAATAGCCTTCAATATCACCCACTGCTATCAAACTACCCATAGGCACAGGCGTTGTCAATTGGCGATTCTTCAGTGCCGCCTGACTCCAATAAGTTTTACCAGTAGAATAATCCAAGGCACTCACTATGCCAGTTGCCTGAGCTATAAAGATGCGGGCGTCTTCGGCATTCAAACCTGTCAAGCTAGATATATCCCTATTCCAAATCACACGTCCTGTTTTTCTATCCACGGCAGCCACTCTGCCTTGATATGCCACTGCATAAACCAATGGGCCATCTACAAACGGTAAACTTGTGATATCAGCAATGCGTTCAATTTCAGTTACCCCTTTAGGTTGAGCAACTGAAGCCTCCCACAAAGCTTTACCATTATCCGCACGCAATGCTACGAGTTTTCCGCCCGCATATCCGGCATAAACTGCGCCGCCATCAACCACTAAGCCAGCACTACTGCGCACAGTCAATGCCGGAGTAGCCCTGTCATAAACCCACTTACGACTGCCATCATTTGCATTAATGCCAAAAATACGGCTATCACCTGTACGAACAATCACTAATCCATCAAAATATTGTGGCGCACTAAGCGCTTCACTACTAAGTCTAGATTTCCATTGTAACTTACCATTTAGGTCGAAAGCATACACAACACCTCTTTGGGTGCATACCATCACTAAACTGCCACCGACACCAACACCACCAGATAAATTCTCACCGGCATTCACTCGCCATAATTGCTTACCGCTAATGCTGTCAAACTTAACCACATCTCCATTGGCAGCGGCGACATAAGCATAGCCAGCCTCAACTACAGGGGTAAATGAGTAACCAGCTGCATCGCCTACTTTGGCTTGCCATAAGATTTTTGCATTAGTGTTACCTTTAATTTCCTGTAACGGCTCTAGCGGGCTTGAAGATTGACGACCAAACATACGGTCAGATATATCCGTTTTAAGATCAGTAATGCTAGTGCAAGCATTCAGAAGCAGAATACTTGACAAAACGAGTGGCATTAAATATTTTTTGATAGACAAAAACTATACTCCAGCAGGAATTGGTGTCAAAAAAGTGATGACAGCCAACATTGTTAAACACATATAAATACTAGCCAACTTTTGATTAACCAAGTGAATCAAGCTTTTGCTTAGTTATAAAACGATACTTACCTTGTGGATCTAACTTTACTAAAGCCTCCTTATAAGCAAGTTTAGCTTCTTCCACCTTGCCCATTGCAATCAAGACATCCCCCTTTAAATCAGCAAACAACCCATCAAATCCAGTATCATGAGGAGCTGCTAGCACTTTAAGTGCACCTTCAAGGTCTTTCTCTTCCATTAAAATATTAGCTAGTTGCAAACTTGCCATTGCTACCGTTGATGTCTCAACGGCATGACTTACAGCCCATTTAAGTTGGTTTTTTGCACTTTTTGCATCATTCATTTGATAATTAGCTTTAGCTGCAAACAATGCAGCGCGACCTGCATAGGGTGTTGCACTATATTTATCCATTAAAACAGCAGCTTTATCTTGTATCAATTTCAAGTCTTTTGCATCCGTTACTAACAACTCTTGATAATGTGTTGATGCTGCAATTGCTTGATTGCTTCTATAATAAGTCCAACCTTGAAAAACAGCATAGGCTAAGAGTAAAACAATCGCTGCGTTTATTAACAGCTTGCCATAGAGCTTCCACCATGCTTTAAATTCATCTAACTGCTCTTGTTCTTCTAAATCGTATGCCATTTCTTTTTCCTAACTTCTGCTTATTTAAATTTACTTTCTTAAATATCTGAATATTAATTCCAGCAATTAAGCTGATTTTTTTCCAGGAATAGCCGCAAGTAAATTACGCGTATATTCATGTTGTGGGTTATTGTAAATATCCACCACCGAACCCTGCTCAACTATTTTTCCTGCATACATGACAACGATGTCATTAGCTATATGGCGCACGACACGTAAATCATGGCTAATAAACACATAACTCAAAGCCATTTCTTGTTGCAATTCTTTTAATAACAACAATATCTGGGCCTGTATGGATACATCCAAGGCCGAAACAGGCTCATCACACACCACTACTTTAGGTTGCAACACTAAGGCTCTTGCAATGCCTATACGCTGCCTTTGACCGCCAGAAAACTCATGCGGATACTTTTGCATGTCAGATTCATCAAGTCCAACTCGTTTAAGCATCGCAATCACTTGCTGTTGTTGGCTGATCTTGGTGCCCACACGATGTATCAACAAACCCTCGCCTACTATTTCACCTACACGCATACGTGGATTAAGTGAAGCAAAGGGATCTTGAAACACCATTTGCAGATTTTTACGAACAGCTCTCAGTTCTGCGCTGTTCATTTTTGACAAATCTTGTCCAGCAAAAAGGACTTCACCACTATCTAAGGGTTGCAATTGTAACAGACAACGTGCCAAGGTGGATTTACCACTGCCAGATTCACCAACTACAGCAAGTGTACTCCCTTGGCGCAAGCTAACACTGACATCGTCCAATGCTTTGACCAAGCTGGAGCCGAAACCAAATTTTCCACTACGCTGGGTATAGGTTTTAACTAAATTATTAGCCACTAAAATTGGACTAATCATACTATACCCTCCTCGACTAGCGCTTCCTGAACAGAATCGTTTAACCAAGCATAATCAATGGGTTGCAACGGATTTTTACCTTCAGCATCCGGCACACATGCTAGCAAGGCTTTAGTGTAAGGATGCTGCGGATGATTCAATACTTCATTTTTAGTACCAGCTTCAACAATTTTTCCTCTAAACATTACCACCACATTATCTGCAATATCGGCAACTACTCCAAAATCATGCGTTATAAATAACATACCCATATTCATGCGTGTCTTAAGATCATCAAGTAGTTTTAGGATTTGTGCTTGCACGGTAACATCGAGTGCCGTAGTTGGTTCATCGGCAATGAGTAAGCGTGGCTCACAAGCAATGCTCATCGCAATCATTACTCGCTGACGCTGACCTCCAGACAGCTCATCTGGATAACTATCTGCACGATTAGGTAAAATACCAACCATATCCAACAAATTAGCAATCCTGGATTTTAATACAGCACCCTTTAAGCCCAGATGTGCTGTCAAACTTTCACCAATTTGATAACCTACTGTGAGTACTGGATTAAGCGATGTCATCGGCTCCTGAAAGATCATGGCAATTTTGGCACCGCGGATTTTGCGCAAACTTTCTGCGTCAAGTGAACTTAAATCCTGAACACCTAACTCAGCATCATTAAATAACACTTTGCCACTACTTAATTGCAGCTGCTTAGATAACAATCCCATTACAGATAAAGCCGTTAGGCTTTTACCGCTGCCTGATTCACCAACCACACATGTAGTTTTACCCGCCTCTATACTAAAACTAACGTCATCAACCAAAAACCGATTAGGCGATTTCTTGGAAACTATGCTCAAACGCTCAAGTTGCAGTAATGGGCGACCATTATTTATTACATCAACATTTAATAGAGCAGTCATTGTTTACTCAATTTTATAAAATTTTAATAGTTACAGTTGGAAACCAAATATTTAATTGCATCTTCAATACTACATTGCACTTGGTCACCAGAAGCCTGCATAGGTTTCAATATCACCTGCTGCTTCACCACTTCATCATCACCCAGGATCAAGGCAAATTGCGCTTGGCTTCTATCTGCTTTTTTCATTTGTGATTTAAAACTACCTCCACCCGCATGTAATATCACCTGAATATTAGCATTACGTAGCTGCTCGGCAATATTAAATGCTTGCTGTTCAGCCAACACTCCAACATTAACTAAATAAACATGCGGTACGTCTTGTGCAGTAACACCGTATTCTTGCATCAGCAAAAATACACGCTCCAAACCCACTCCAAAGCCGCAAGCTGAGGTTGCATCTCCTCCCAATCGCTCAACTAACGCGTCATAGCGGCCACCACCTGCAATTGTACCTTGCGCGCCTAGCTTAGTCGTTACCCACTCAAAAACGGTTCTATTGTAATAATCCAAACCACGTACCAAGCGTGTATTGACTAAATAAGCAACACCAGCTGCATTTAGTAACGCACATAGCCCCTCAAAATGATTGCGACTGCTCTCGCCTAAACTGTCCAACAATTTTGGCGCAGCCTCACACAAGGCTTGCATTCGTGGATTTTTGCTATCTAGAATGCGTAGCGGATTTGTATGTAAGCGCCGCTTCGCATCATCATCTAAAACGTCTAAATTCTGCTCAAAATATGCAATCAATATTTCACGATAAGCGATACGTTCATGGGAATCACCTATACTATTAATTTGGAGCTCCACATCAACGATACCCAGCTCGCGCCAAAGCCTTGCTAATAGTAAAATTTGCTCGGCATCTACTTGAGGACTATCAAAACCAAAGGCTTCAACACCAATCTGGTGAAACTGCCGCTGACGCCCTTTTTGTACATTCTCATGTCTGAACATCGCGCCACTATACCAAAGTCTAACTGGTCCGTTATAGGTCAGATTATTTTCTATTACAGCTCGCACGCAGCCGGCAGTCCCTTCAGGACGCAAAGCCAAATGATCACCGTTCAGATGATCTTCCCAGGCATACATTTCTTTTTCAACAATATCAGTATGCTCACCCACAGATCGTACAAATAAATCCGTAGATTCCACTAATGGCATACGTATATTTTTATAGCCGTATTTCGCTAATACATGTCGCGCTGTATCCTCTAGCTTAAACCACAGCGCGGTGTTTTCAGGTAGGATATCGTAGAAACCTTTTACGCTTTGAAACTTAGCCGGCTTTACTGCCTTAGATTCATATTTTTTTATATTCTGAACTGCGAGTGTTTGTTTTTCTTGATCGACCATTATATGGTTACTTTAATTGGAATAATTTTATTAGCTAAAGTGCCCCCAATGGCCTGATGCAATTTACCGCCTGCACCATAATTAGTTTGCACGTAATTTTCTACAATCTCCTGAAATTCTTGCGCAATATGCTCTCCTTTTAGCGTGACAGTTTTTTTACCGTCAACAAACACAGGTGCTACAGGCGTTTCCCCTGTACCAGGAAGACTGATACCAATATTCGCTAACTTTGATTCACCTGGGCCATTCACCACGCAACCCATTACAGCGACACTCATATTTTCAACTCCAGAGTAATGCTTACGCCACAACGGCATTTGATTCCGTAAATAAGTTTGTATTTGCATTGCCAGCTCTTGGAAATAGGTTGAGGTAGTGCGTCCGCAACCCGGACAAGCAGTAACCAAGGGCGTAAAAGATCGTATACCCATCGTTTGTAAAATTTCTTGAGCTACGGTGACTTCTTTCGTACGTGACTCATTCGGCTCAGGCGTTAGTGATACACGTATGGTATTTCCTATACCTTGTTGTAACAATAAAGCTAGCGCGGCAGTAGAGGCAACGATACCTTTAGACCCCATACCAGCTTCAGTTAAACCTAAATGCAGGGGATAATCGCTACGCTGAGCTAAGTCAAAATAGACTTTTACCAAATCTTGAACATTACTGACTTTACATGAAACAATAATTTGATTTTTTGGCAGCCCTAAAGCAACAGCATGGTCAGCACTTTCGAGAGCTGATTGAATTAATGCCTCACGCATTAGGGCATCTGAGGACAGTGGCACAGGCAACTTTGCATTTTCATCCATCATTTGCGCCATTTTAGCTTGATCAAGACTACCCCAATTTACACCGATACGGACAGCTTTTTTGTACTGAATAGCAGTCTCTATCATCGCAGCAAACTGCTCGTCACGCTTGTTGCCTTTTCCGACGTTCCCTGGGTTAATACGATACTTAGCGAGCGCTTGAGCACAATCAGGGTATTGAGCCAATAATTTATGACCATTATAATGAAAGTCCCCGACTAACGGAACATTACAGCCTAAAGCATCCAAACCACGTCGCACGTTTGCTACTTGCGCTGCCGCCTCTGGAGAGTTAACAGTAATACGCACCACTTCGCTACCAGCTTGCCACAACTCATATACTTGCTTGATTGTGGCTTGCGCATCAGCAGTATCCGTATTAGTCATACTTTGAACGACTACAGGGGCACAAAGAGTGCCCGCCAAACCACCGCCCACTGGCACGTGCGCTATCATCACTTGCAAAGTACTTCGTGGCTGATTAAGCTGATTTAGTATCAATGATTACTCCAAGAAATTTATATTCAGATTTTTACTCTAGAATCAGTCGCGCAACATTTTTTTCCGTGACTGCAACTAAATCAACAGGTTTCCCCGCAAATGTAATTTGCGTGGCCTTAGCATTTCCAATTCTTACTCTGAGCGGCGCATCACCTTCAAAACTTTCACTCGCTCCAGCGGCAATTTTTTTCTCAACAACCACTTTTCCCATTTTATCTTTAACCTGAATCCATGTGGCTTCAGTACAAGTTATGCTCACTGTTTTTGCCACTAAGGAAGATGGTTTTGGTTCTGGCTTAGCCTCATCTTCTGGTTTAGAAGACGATTTATCTGAAATTAAAGGCGATTGTTGGGCGATTGGAGTGGTGGAATTAGTCATAGGAGGCAGCGCTATTTCCGTTCCTGAGGTTGCATCACTCATACGCTCTGCTAATGGAAGAGCAACCTCAGGCAGAGTCGTAGTTAAGTTCTGATTAAAACTAGTAACTGAATGCTTTTCCGACAATACTTTAGTTGAGTGTGATGCATTAAAATACCACATCAATATAGCACTTATGAATATCAAGGCAATCAATATAAATTTAAACGATAATCTAGATTGTTTTACTGGCATCTCATAACGTATAGAGGATTGCGTAACAATTGAATCAGGTAACCTGTCAGGCACTTGCGCACGGTAAGCCGCTAGTAAGGGCTCCGCATCTAAGCCTAATAAACGAGCATAATTACGGATAAATCCACGCGTCACCATAGGCTCTGGCAAAGACGAAAAATTGTTATTTTCCAAATCGCTAATTTGCTTAAGACTTAAGCGAAGTGTATTAGAAACATCTTGTTGCGAGAGCTCCTTAGCCTGTCGTGCCAACTGCAATTGATGACCCAACTCTTCTAACTTTAATTGTTTGGACTCTGCTAGCAACACTTCTTCTGTCATTTTTATTTTCCGCATTCTGCTAATTTAGCCTACTCTTAATCTAACGCTGTGGCTTAAGTTAAAAATTGAACAATGCATTAAAGCTATCTTCCTATACAGAGCATTTAACTGCAATGGAGTCAATCCTGGCTTAAATGACCAAGGTCATTGATTTAATTAAGAAAACTTATTCATTCGGTTACTCATAGTATCACTTCAATTGGAATGCGCTTAGCTACACGTTTAGTTTTATCTAGCACCTTACCTGCCAATTGACCGCAAGCTGCATCAATATCTTCACCACGCGTTTTACGCACCGTCACTACATAGCCAGCCTGCATTAATATATCGCGAAAAACACGAATATGGCTGGCTTTAGAAGTACTATAACCACTACTTGGGAACGGGTTAAACGGTATTAAGTTAAATTTACATGTAACGTTTTGTACTAATGCCAACAATTCATATGCATGTTCAGCCGTATCATTGATGCCATCAAGCATTACATATTCAAATGTAACAAAATCACGCGGCGCCTTTTCTAGATAACGATTACATGCTGCCATTAACTCTTTTAGCGGGTATTTCTTATTAATCGGCACTAGCACATCGCGAAGTGCATCATTAGGCGCGTGCAGACTTACTGCAAGCGCCACTGGGCAATCTTCTTTCAATCGATCCATAGCAGCTACAAGACCTGATGTAGATAGCGTGACGCGCCTGCGACTTAAACCATAAGCGCTATCGTCCAGCATAATTTGCATTGCAGTGACCACATTATCATAGTTGGCTAGGGGCTCCCCCATTCCCATCATCACGACATTACTAATAATACGATCAGAAATTGGCAATAAATCGTAACCACTTTCTTGTCTTAGGGATTGGTTAGCAATGGCTAATTGACCAATAATCTCGGCAACACTTAAGTTGCGATTAAAACCTTGACGTCCTGTAGAGCAAAATGTGCATTCTAAAGCACACCCCACCTGCGAAGAAATGCATAACGTTCCCCGCTCATCTTCTGGAATAAATACGGTTTCTATACTATTGGCGGCATCAGCACCAATGAGCCATTTGCGCGTACCATCATTGGAAAGCAACTCAGACTGCACGTCAGGCAAGGATATGATTGCCTCTAAAGCCAGCTTTTCACGTAACACCTTGGCAATATCGGTCATCTGCTCAAAATCATGCACCGCAAAATGATGCATCCACCGCATTAATTGCTTAGCGCGGAATGGTTTCTCACCACGCTCGGCAAACCATTGCGCCAGTTGAGGTTGATTGAAATTGAGCAAATTAACCAAAATTGTTGTTACCTCTTATCTTAAACTTTAATTACTTAGAGAAAAAGTAAGCGATTTCAATCGCAGCATTCTCAGCAGAATCTGAACCGTGTACTGCATTAGCATCAATACTTTCAGCAAAATCAGCACGAATAGTCCCTGCAGCCGCTTCTTTTGGATTAGTAGCACCCATTAAATCGCGGTGAACTTGCACTGCATTTTCGCCTTCTAGGGCCTGAATCATCACTGGTCCTGAAATCATGAACTTTACCAAATCCCCGAAAAATGGGCGTGCAGCATGCACTGCATAAAAACCTTCAGCTTCAGCTTGCGATAATTGAGCCATTTTTGCCGCTACAATTTTTAAACCCGCATTTTCGAAACGTGTATAGATTTTACCGATTACATTTTTTGCTACTGCATCAGGTTTGATGATAGAAAGGGTGCGTTGAACAGCCATAACAACTCCATTAATTTAACTTATTGAAAAGAACGATAAAATACCATTTTTGGGACTTAAAATAAACCTACATTTTCAGATAGCTGCATGTAAATTTTTTACATAAAAGCCATCACTATGTGGCAAAATCATGTTGAAATGAAAATATTGGTCAATTCAAGTCAGCTTATACCAGCCACATGCCCTGCATGCGGATTACTTTGCGATGATGTGCTCTTAAACTTCAACGCACCTATAGCAATAAAAAACGGCTGCGAAAAAAGCCAAGTTTTCTTTAACCAAAACACATTGAGCGTTAGTCCATCGTTATCTGGACAAGCATGCGACCTTATTACCGCGGTTAAAACAGCATCCGAAATTTTACGCAATAGCAATCAAGCTTTATTTGCTGGCCTAGGAACTGAGGTTCAAGGTATGCGAAGCATAATAGCATTAGCAAAAAAAACCGGAGCGACTCTAGACCATATGCATAGCGAAGCGACGGTACGCAACACTTTAACCCTTCAAAATAGTGGCTGGCAAACTACCACTCTCAACGAAGTTAAAAACCGGGCTGATCTAATTTTAGCGATTGGTACTGATATCGTCAGCAGTCATCCGCGATTCTTCGAGCAACTGGTTTGGAATAAAGACAGTTTATTCAACAAACCTACACCCGAAGTGATTTACATCGCAGCATCAGGCAACACCCATGCTGGAGTCTCGCCAGAAGGCAAAGCACCAAAAATACTGACAGCTAAAACCGCAGATTTACCATTACTTATGAGCGCCTTAAATGCACTAGCTCAGAATAAATCATTAAAGACAGACCAAATTGCCGGTATCAGCATTGATAGTCTGCAATACCTGTTATCCGAAATAAAGGCATCCAAATATGCTGTAGTTGTCTGGTCTCCGGCTTGCCTAGTTTTTGCACATGCCGAACTGACTGTTCAAAGCATCACTCAACTAATTGCTACCCTTAATCAAAGTAGCCGTGTCGCTGGCCTGCCTCTTAATTCCGGGGATGGCGATTCCAGCATCAATAACACAAGCACTTGGCTTACCGGTTATCCTACTCGAAATCGCTTTAATGCAGAGCAGCGCGGTGGAGAATTTACCTATGATGCCTATCATTTTTCCACCCAACAACAACTTAAGAATTGCGATGCACTGTTATGGATCAGTAGCTTTAACGCCTATAGCCCCCCCACTACCAACGCACCAACTATCGTTATAGGACATCCTAACATACAGTTTACACAGGCTCCAGATGTGTTTATTCCAATAGGAATTCCTGGCCTAGATCATGCTGGCACTATGTTCCGAATGGACAGCTCCGTAGCGTTACCCCTTAAAAAAATACGAGATCTTGGCCTTCCAACATTAAGTATGGTGCTTAGGGATATTGAGTCTCTCATCCCATGATTACATTACTTAAAAATGGAAGGCTATATGATCCAGCTAATAACAAAGACGGTGTGGTGCAAGATATTTATATACGCGATGGGCGCATAATTGCCAAACCAAGCCCTACTGAAAAAATCTCACATAGTTTTGACCTTAGTGGAAAGGTTGTCATGGCCGGTGCAATCGACATGCATAGCCATATCGGTGGAGGGAAAATTAATATTGCTCGCATGATGCTCCCTGAGTTTCAAGAATCACGTCGCTACAGTGAACCAGAAGCACATATTTGCAGCCCCAACTGTAGTCATCATGCCACCCCAAATGCCATAGAAACAGGCTTTCGTTATATAGAAATGGGCTATACCGCAGCATTTGAGCCAGCCATTATGCCAAGCAATGCCAGACAAGCCCACCTTGAAATGGCTGATACGCCTATGATTGATAAGGGCGGTTACGCTATGCTAGGCAATGATGACTTTTTTATGCGCATGTTGGCTTCGGGGAAAGATCAAAAGGCGATTAATGATTATGTGGCATGGACCTTACATGCAACACAAGCGATTGGCATCAAGGTTGTTAATGCAGGAGGGATTAGTGCATTTAAATTTAATCAACGCAAGTTGGATTTAGATGAGAAACATACCTATTACCAGATTTCAGCTCGCAATATAATAAAGAGCCTAAGCCGCGCCGTATATGACTTAGGTATTGCTAAGCCTTTACATGTGCATTGCAATAACCTAGGAGCCGCAGGAAATTTTGAAACGACACTCAACACTATAAACGCAGCTGATGGACTGCCTATGCACCTTACCCATATTCAATTCCATAGTTATGGCATTGAAGGTGACCGTAAATTTTCATCAGCGGCAGCTGAAATTGCGCAAGCAATTAATCAACATAAAAATATCAGCGTGGATGTCGGGCAAATTTTATTTGGTCAAACCGTGACAGCATCGGGGGACAGCATGGTACAGCAACTCAATGCTAAACATGCCAATCCGAAGAAGTCAGTCATTATGGATATTGAATGTGATGCTGGTTGCGGTGTGGTGCCATTCAAATACCGTGACCAAAACTTTGTAAACGCTTTGCAATGGGCTATAGGGTTGGAATTATTCTTGTCGGTCACTGATCCGTGGCGAATATTCTTAACCACAGACCACCCTAATGGAGCGCCATTTACCTGTTACCCGCATCTAATTCGCTTATTAATGGATAAAAGCTTCCGTAATGAGGCATTTGCAAAACTTAATTTAGATGCCCAAGCTATGAGCAATCTTAAAAGTTTAGAGCGCGAATATAGCCTATATGAAATCGCAATTATGACACGCGCTGGCCCGGCCAAACTCATCGGGATGCATGACCGCGGCCATCTAGGAATAGGTGCTGGTGCTGATATTGCCATTTATAATGACCAAAGTGATCGTGAAGCTATGTTTTCAGAGCCCGCTTATGTATTTAAAGATGGAGAATTAGTGGTAAAAGCAGGCAAAGTAATAAAGGTAACTTGGGGCGCGACCTATACTGCAAAGCCTGAATATGATTTAAGTATTGAGCATGATTTAAAGCCATATTTTGATCGTTACCACACTGTGCAATTGAGAAATTTCAAAATTGATACCGCTGAAATCAGTCAAGACGGACGTGGTAGCATTATTGTTAGTAAGGATAATTAACTTAAAGGGACCTCAACATGACTAGACTATATGGCGAAGCACATCGTAGTATTCAAGATGAATTCGGAACGCGCAATATGGCAGACCGAGTCGAGGAGTTGGTCTGCCGAACTGAATTTGATGATGAAGCTAAAGGTTTTATTGAAAGCCTAGATATGTTCTTTTTATCATCAGTCGACCATCAAGGACGCCCCACAGTTTCATACAAAGGTGGTGATGCAGGCTTCGTTAAGGTCCTAGATAACAACACGTTGGCTTTTCCTAGTTATGATGGCAATGGTATGTTTTTCTCAATGGGTAATATTAGCCAAAATTCCCATGTGGGCATGTTGTTTATCTCCTTTTCAACTCCCCATCGAATGCGTTTGCAAGGCACAGCTACAATATTGCGAGACGACCCGCTTATGCGCGAATATAAAGAAGCCGACTTTATCGTACGTGTAAAGTTATCTGAATTTTGGCAAAACTGTCCGAGATATATCCACCAAATGAGTAAAGTGCGTGATTCACGTTATGTTCCTCGAGTAGATTGTGACACACCTTTGGCTGGCTGGAAGCGTCTAGATTTAGTTCAAGATGTATTACTGTCTAAAGATCTCCAACAAGCCGAGGAAGAGGGCATTATTAATATTGAAGAATGGGTAGGGAAAGTAAAAGCCGCCGATCCAACCGCCTAAAATCTTATGATTATTAACAGCATAAAAATTGATGACACCTTTGCCGAAGCATTTAATATGCGTGCAACGAGAGTCATTATCACCGCACAAAATCTAAAGTGGGCTTACCATGCCGCAAACGCCATGACTGGATTTGCCACTTCTGTGATTGGTTGCGGTGTGGAGGCAGGAATTGAAAGCGCACTAGATATAACGCAAACACCAGATGGTAGGCCTGGGGTAAGCGTATTGTTATTTGCTATGAGTAGCAAAGTGTTAATGCAGCAACTAGAAACGAGAATGGGCCAATGTGTACTCACTTGTCCTACTGCAGCAGCGTTTGCCGGCCTAGAGTATGGAGATCGTATCAACTTGGGTAAGAATTTACGCTTTTTTGGCGATGGATTTCAGACATCAAAGCTAATTGATGGGAAACGTTACTGGCGCGTGCCAGTAATGGATGGAGAATTTCTATGTGAAGAAACTACTGGTATGGTTCGTGCCATTGGTGGCGGTAATTTTCTTATTTTAGCCTCATCACAAGCTTTAGCATTAGCCTCTGCAGAAATTGCCATTGAAGCCATGAGAGATATACCCAATGTCATTATGCCTTTTCCCGGAGGGGTTGTTCGCTCAGGCTCTAAGGTTGGGAGTAAATACAAAACTATGTTTGCCTCCACTAATGATGCATTCTGCCCAACGCTAAAAGGAGTAAGTAAAAGCGAAATTTCGCCTGAAATCGAAAGTGTAATGGAAATCGTAATTGATGGTTTAAGTTTTGACGACATTGTCATCGCGATGCGCGTAGGAATCGCCGCCATTTGCCAACTCGGCACTAGAAGCGGTGTAAAACGAATCTCTGCTGGCAACTATGGTGGAAAACTTGGTCCACATCACTTTCAATTACATGAAATTATGCAAGCCACAAACGTATGAAATCTCTCAACTTTCGATTAACAAAAAAACTCGCACATGCATTAAATTGTGCGGCTTTGACACCAGAGAATTTAACTGGTAAGTCCATAGCCGATATTGGCAATCTATTAATTAATTATGGTCGAACGCAACTACGTTTGGATGATATATTTGAGATAAGTGGTGCCCCGCTGACTGACACTACAAAAGCAATTAATTTTCAAGATACTACTGAAAAGTTAGATTATCTAGGCGCACATATGGCAAGTGGTTCCATTACTATTGAAGGTAATGTCGGAGCGCACTTAGGCCACCATTTAAATGGTGGCATTATTCACTGCCAAGGCAATACCAAAGCCTTTGCTGCTTGCAACATGGTTAAAGGTTTGCTTATTATTGACGGCAATACGGGCGAGTTTTTAGGTGGAGCAGCCTCTGGTCTGCGTAAAGGTATGGGGGGAGGCACGGTGATAGTGAAAGGTAGCGCTGGTGATCGTGCGGGCGATCAAATGCGACGTGGAATGATTTTAATTGAAGGTAATGCTGGTGACTACTGTGGTAGCCGAATGATTGCAGGCACTATTGGTGTTTTGGGCTTTGTAGGGAGCTACGCCGGATTTAATATGAAGCATGGCACATTACTCTTAGCTCACAAACCTAATTTACAACCTACCATGCAGGATTGCGGCTTACATAACTTACCTTTTTTAAATTTAATCTATAAAAATATAGCTAAATTTGACACCAAATTTTCTAGCTTGCACTCTCAGCGAGTCAACAGGTGGGTAGGTGACGCTGCTTGCAATGGTAACGGTGAGATTTTGCTTATTTCAGCTTAGCGATCGCAAGTGATAAAATAAGATTTTTGCAAATTTAGTATTAACCATGCCAGATAATTCAACACCACAATATTTAACTGCTGCATTGTACAAATTCGTCAGCTTGCCTGATTACCAATCCCTTCAAGAGCCTATTCTTAAGGCCTGCAACAACAACCATATCAAAGGTACATTACTTCTGGCTGAAGAAGGCATTAATGGGACTATTGCCGGTCTTGCTGATGACGTTTACCGCGTCTTGAATTACTTACGTACCGATCAGTTATTTACCAATCGCTTCACCGATTTAGACCATAAAGAGTCTTATGCTAATGAACACCCTTTTTACCGTATGAAAGTAAAAATAAAAAAGGAAATTGTAACGCTAGGTGTTCCTGGCATTAGCCCCACCAAATTAGTGGGCACTTATATAAAACCCGAAGATTGGAATGCGTTAATTTCTGATCCTGAGGTAGTTTTAATCGACACTCGAAATGACTATGAAGTAGATATCGGAACTTTTAAAGGCGCAATCGACCCAAAAACAACTACCTTTCGCGAGTTTCCTCACTACGTTGCACAAAACTTTGATAAAACGAAGCATAAAAAAGTTGCTATGTTCTGCACTGGTGGCATTCGCTGTGAAAAAGCTTCGTCATACATGATGGAGCAAGGCTTTGAAGAAGTGTTTCACTTACAAGGTGGTATTTTAAAATATCTAGAAACCGTACCTGAATCAGAAAGTCTTTGGCAAGGTGAGTGCTTCGTATTCGACCAAAGAGTGGCGGTAAAACATAACTTAGAAGTTGGTGAATTTGACCAATGTTATGCCTGTCGCCATCCACTATCTCCAACTGAAATGCAAAGTACACAATATACTGCAGGCATTTCCTGTCCATATTGCTATGAAAAAATATCTGAAGATAAGCGCGCAAGCCTTGTAGAACGGCAGAAACAGGTTAACTTAGCAAAGCAACGTGGCGCAAGTCATATTGGTGAAAAGCAGAAAGTTAATAAAATTTAGTCAAAAAAAATGCACTTGCATGCATTTTTTCAAATAACTTACTGTCTTTTCTTTAGATTAGCTGCAATACGCAACCGCAAAGCATTCAACTTAATAAATCCAGCCGCATCTTTTTGATCGTAAGCGCCTTTATCGTCTTCAAAGGTTGCAATAGTAGAATCAAATAATGAGTTGGTTTTACTGTCGCGACCCGTCACGATAACGTTGCCTTTATAAAGCTTAAGTCGCACCCAACCATTCACCACAGTTTGCGTATGATTAATCAGCGTTTGCAATGCCACGCGTTCCGGACTCCACCAGTAGCCGTTATAAATCATGCTAGCGTAGCGTGGCATTAAATCATCTTTTAAATGTGCAACTTCACGATCCAAAGTAATCGACTCAATGGCTCTATGCGCTTTCAACATAATAGTGCCACCAGGAGTCTCATAACATCCACGAGACTTCATGCCTACGTAACGATTCTCAACAAGGTCTAAGCGTCCTATGCCATGCTTGCCACCTATTTTATTCAGATGAGCCAAAAGCTCATGCGGTCGCATCGATTCACCATTAAGTGAAACTGGGTCGCCATTAACGTATTCAATATCTAAATATTCAGCTGCATCTGGTGCTTTCTCTGGACTAGCAGTCCAGCGCCACATTGATTCTTCAGCTTCTGCAGCTGGATTTTCAAGATGCCGACCTTCATAACTAATATGCAATAAGTTTGCATCCATGCTATAAGGACTTCCACCTTGCTTATGCTTCATGTCTACTTCAATACCATGCTTTTCAGCATAAGCCATTAACTTCTCACGGGACAGTAAATCCCACTCACGCCATGGCGCGATAATTTGTATATTTGGATTTAAAGCATAAGCACCTAACTCAAAGCGCACTTGGTCATTACCCTTACCAGTTGCACCATGTGAAATTGCATCCGCATTGGTTTCAGCCGCAATTTCAATTAAACGCTTAGCAATTAATGGACGTGCAATTGAGGTGCCTAGTAAATATTCACCTTCATAAACAGTATTAGCGCGAAACATAGGAAATACAAAATCACGAACAAACTCTTCTCGCACATCATCAATATAAATTTCTTTAACACCAGCGGCCTTAGCTTTGGCGCGAGCTGGCTCAAGCTCTTCCCCCTGACCTAAATCAGCAGTAAAAGTAACGATTTCGCACTGGTATTCATCTTGTAGCCACTTTAAAATAACTGAGGTATCAAGACCGCCGGAATAGGCTAATACAACTTTTTTAATTTCTTTTTTCATAGTACTCATTACTTAAATATCCCAATTAAACTCAACTCACTTATTTAAAAACCTGTCAGAAGTAATTACTTAATACGGCCAAGAAGCAAATACTCCATTAATGCTTTTTGCACATGCAGACGATTCTCGGCCTCATCCCAGACCACTGAATGTGGCCCATCAATCACTTCTGCTGCCACTTCTTCACCTCGATGCGCTGGTAAACAATGCATAAATAGGACATCTTTAGCTGCCACACGCATCATATCCCCATCAACTTGCCAATCGACAAAGTCGATCATCCGCTCTTCATTTTCTGCTTCAAATCCCATACTAGTCCACACGTCAGTGGTGACCAAATGAGCGCCTTTAGCAGCTTCCATAGGATCCGCAAAAACTTCAAAATGATCATTGCCATATAAATTAGCACGCTCCGGCTCCACTTCGTAACCGGGGGGGGTTGATACATGGACATTAAAATCTAACACTTCTGCAGCCTGCAACCAGGTATTGCATACATTATTGCTATCACCAATCCATGCCACAGTCTTGCCTTGGATTGAACCTCTATGCTCGATATAAGTGAAAATATCTGCCAAAATCTGGCAAGGATGGTATTCATTGGTCAGACCATTAATCACTGGAACGCGAGAGTTAGCGGCAAATCGCTCAATAATCTCTTGCTCAAAGGTACGGATCATCACTATGTCACTCATGCGAGAAATCACTTGCGCGGCATCTTCGACTGGCTCACCGCGACCTAATTGTGAGTCGCGTGTGTTTAAATAAATAGCGGAACCACCCAATTGTTGCATGCCAGCCTCAAACGACAAACGCGTTCGCGTACTAGCTTTTTCAAAGATCATCACTAAAGTACGATCTTGTAATGGCCAATAAGGTTTATATGCTTTAAATTGGCTTTTAATCCAACGTGCACGATCAAAGACGTATTCAAGCTCTTCACGATTAAGGTCATTGAACTGTAAAAAATGTTTTATTGCCATAAGAATATGTCGCGTTAGTTAATTTCAGTTGGTAGATATTTTAAAGCTTACAGGTTGTTAAGGAACACTTTAATCACATGCGACAATCGCTTAACCAACTCCTTGCCCTCTTCTTCGTTCATGATCAGAGGAGGCAGTAATCTCACCACATTATCAGCAGTGACCGTAATAAGTAGCTTCTCAGCTAATGCCAACTTCACCAAATCAGCACAAGGACGGTCTAGTTCTATACCGATCATCAAGCCAGCATTGCGAACTTGCACTATACCAACATTGCCTTTAAATTCAGCTACAAAACCATCATGAATTAAGTTTCCGATTTTTTCTGCATTTTCTCTCAAACCATCCACTTGTATTGTGTTTAATGTAGCCAAACCCGCCGCGCAGGCTAAAGGATTGCCACCGAAGGTAGATCCATGTTTACCGTAAGTGAACACTGTAGCTGCCTTACCTTTGGCAACGCAGGCACCAATAGGTACTCCAGAGGCTAGACCTTTAGCTAAGCTCATGACATCAGGTTTAATATTGGTGTGTTGGAAAGCGAACCAAGTGCCAGTTCGACCAACTCCAGTTTGCACTTCATCAACCATTAATAACCAATCATGCTCATCACAAATACTACGCAATGTTTCTAGGTAATTACTGGCATCTTTAGGAATATTAATCCCACCCTCTCCTTGCACTGGCTCAACCAAAATCGCCACCACGTTAGGATTATCGAAAGCGACTGCCCGAACGGCTTCAATATCATCATATGGCACGCGTATAAAACCAGGCACTAGCGGTTCAAAACCAACTTGCACTTTACTATTACCAGTCGCAGATAAGGTTGCCAACGTACGACCATGAAAAGATTGCTCCATCACTATAATTTGTGGAATATCAATACCCTTACCATGCCCATATAAACGTGCCAACTTAATACTTGCCTCATTAGCTTCACAACCTGAATTACAGAAAAATACTTTATCCATGCCTGAAACTTCACACAATTTATCAGCCAAAGCTTCTTGTTCAGCAATGTGGTAATAATTGGAAACATGAATCAGCTTTGCCGCTTGATCGCTAATAGCTTTAACTAAATTAGGGTGCCCATGACCTAAGCCATTTACTGCGACACCAGCCATCGCGTCTAGGTACTTTTCTCCCTTATCATCCCAAAGCCAAACTCCATCCCCTTTTACAAAGGTAATGGGAAGCCGCATATATGTGTTCATTAAATGTGTTGTCATGGATCACTTTTTCATTACTAATTTTTAATCTTTTACATAAAATAAAAATGCAAACGGCGGCTATAGCCGCCGCAGTATGCATGAAGTAAAACTAAATATCGTTAATACTACAGTCCTACAATTGCTTTGTGCGAAAGGCCATTAGCCATAAAGAATATCATCGGAATTGAAAGCAACATATTAGTTCGGGATGCCAACATTGCAACACGACGTGCAACTGTTTTTTCAGCATCAGTAGCTGACTTCATACCTAATATTTTTTGTTGGTTTGGCCAAATTAATACCCAAACATTAAACAACATAATTGTACCTAACCAAGCACCTACACCTATTGCTGCATATCCATTGCGAAGCAAAGCTGCATCTACAAAGCCCTTGCCAAGCAACCAAGCACCAGCTACCCATGTAGCAACGGCTGCCCAACGAAACCAAAACAAAGCGCGGGGCGCTATATGTTTAGTAATACCCACTGCTGTTCCATCTGCACCGGCATCTTTTAAAGCTGGCATTTGTACCAAATTAAAATAGTAAAGAAGACCTATCCATGTAATGCCTGACACAAGATGCACCCAACGCGCGATTCCAGGTAAAAAATCCATGATTTAAGCTCCAACAAAAAAGGTTTTAACGATTAAATACAAAACTAAAGTGAGCAGTAAGCCTGCCACTATCGTTCCTGAGATTGAATCTAATGGGTTTTTCATTATGTAAATCTCCTGGGTTTTTAATTAGGTGTCTAATTTATATATTATTTTTATAATATCGCTCTATGTGCGAGATTAGCCGAAAACCCTTAAATTGGCAACTCCCATGACCAAAGGCAGCATTAATATGAACCTTAGTTATGCCAAACTGTATTTTCAGAATAAATTCGGCAACACACCAATAATCAAGGATCGATCAAACCGCTGCGCATAGCAATTAATGCAATCTCAGCAGAATTATTAGCATTGAGTTTTTGCTTAATATTATAGAGATGAGTGCCTACAGTACGGGGACTTAAGAACAAAGTTTCAGCAATTTCATTAGTAGCTTTGCCTTTAGCTAAAGCCATAAACACCTCAAACTCACGCGGAGAAAGAACATCGACCGGATTTTGATTGCCCGATAACTGCTGGATTGCCATTTGCTGAGCTACGCTGGCTTCAAGGTATTTTTTTCCACTGGCGACAGTTCTAATTGCCTTTATTAGCTCTTCAGCTGCACTCCGTTTGGTTAAATACCCCATTGCACCAGCATTAAGTACGCGTTTTGGATGCACTGAGTCTTCATGCGCTGACAATACTAAAATTTTAGCTGATCCATCTTTAGCAAGAATACGTTCAATAGACTCTAAGCCGCCCATACCGGGCATCGTAATATCCATCACCACTACATCAGGCTTAAATTCCATATAGCGCTGAATGCCCTGCTCTCCACTTTCAGCTTCAGCTACTACTTTAATATCAGCATCCATTTCTAACAACATTTTAAAGCCCATCCTAACCACGGCATGGTCATCCACTAGCATGACATTAATTTGATTCATATTATTTTCCCCGAGGTATTCAGCATATTACTAGATATGGCACAACAGCGTTTGCTAAGTTCAAATAATTCCATGCTACCTTGCAATTACTGGACTGTTGAATGGGGAATAATGATCGTAATGACAGTCCCTTGGTAAGGGGCAGAATTTACATTAAAACTTCCGTGTAAAGCTTGAATACGCTCGCGCATACCAAGCATTCCAAAATGTTGAGTTTGATCAACCGACTCAAAATCCATACCAACTCCATTATCTTTAATATGCAAGTGCAATTCACCGCTAGGTTTTTTGCTTAATTCAACATCTATGCTACTAGCTTGTGCGTATTTTAATGCATTATTCAGTGACTCTTGAACGATGCGATATAAATTAATACTCACCGTTTCACCCAGATTAAATAAATCTCCATTTAAATGTAAGTTAATTTTAGTATTAGGGTGTTGAACCTGATAGCTATTTACCAAATCTTTTAACGTTTCAGCCAAACCTAAATTGTCTAAAGAACCTGGACGTAATTGACGAATAATATTATGCATACCATCATAGATTTGATTGGCTGCCGACACAATCACATTGGCATTTGCTTCTATAATTGACATATCAGGATTACTTGTATTAACCTTGGATCTGTTAGCAATACCGACAGCAAAAGTCTTGATTGCGGTTACGTATTGACCTAATTCATCGTGCAACTCACGCGCCAAGCTTCGCCGCTCCTCTTCAATGTGCACTTGAATCAGATGTGTCAGTTGACGATTTTCCTCTAATTGTCGTTCAGCAGTGAGTGATACTGCCATACGATTTAAACTATGACCTATACGCTCAAATTCCGGTAAATGAAATTCCGGCAAACGCGTTGTTAAATCACCCTGCTCAATTTTATTGATAGCTTTTAGTATCACGCCCAAAGGCTTGAGCGAGCGCCCAAGTGCCCAATAAACTACACAATTTAATAATACAAAAAATGCCAATCCCAACCAAAATAAATAACTAATCTTACCCCAAGCCTCGCGAATAGCTCCGAGCGGTTGCGGAATAATTTCTAGTCGACCAAACCGAACTAGACGTGCAACTGGTTTCTCATTAGGATCAAGCAGTTGTATAAACCAATTAGGAGGTTTTTGACTCATTCGGTATTTTGAGGGTGGAGATTGATACAGTAACTCTCCTTGCATGCTATACAACTTAATATCATTACTACGCACATGACCTAATGATTGCAAAAAATGTCTAAGTACTTCATGGGTGTAACCCCAATCGGGATTTTGTACTGAACTAATGATGACAGTGTCTAATAACTGAGTGGTCACACGTGTTGAAGACTCTACACTCTCCTGTATTGAAGATTTCGTATCTTTTATAACAACATAGCCTACGGATAGCATAAATAAGAATAGCAAGGCTGTAATCAGCAAGTTTAGTCGGAGTCTTAAATTCATAATTAAGGAAGCTTATACCATGGTAAATAATTTTTTATTGAAAATAGTCAAACACATGTCTATTTTTCACACTTTAATACAACACATCCTAACACTCTTAAAAATTACAAAATAATCCACGAATTGAATACAAAACTGAAAAAACGCAAGCAAATAAGCCCGCACACAATTACTTAAACTTCACCAAGGATATTACGAATAATTATAATAAGCTACCCATCAAAAAGCCAATAACAATGCCTGTAATCAAGGAGATAGTAATTGCACGGTACGTTAAAACGTCCTTAGAGTACCCGCGTTTAATGGCAACATAGGCGACTAAATAACCGACCGCATTCAATAGCCAAATAATAGATAAACTGAGTACTTTCACTAGCAGAGGGCCAATAAAGGGTATCAGCGTGATTATGCCCAATAACCAAGCTAAAAGATGTGAAAAGCCTGCAAACAACAAAACCCCTGCCGTCACTGACTTAGCATGCCACCCTAAATGCCAAGCGGCAAATATGACCGCTAATAACACTATAGCCAAGGGCACCATGATTTTCCACGCGCCACGCTTGGGCTTTTCTAGCAGCGTATCTTCATCAAAAATATCGTTACTTTTATTCGGATTTTTATTGGTAGTCATTCATTAAACCCAAGCAAATTTACGCCAACTTAAAACCGGTTTAGCTCACTTCAGCAATGGTAATAATTTTTTTTGCTTTTGCCATACTTTCTGAATAATCTGGCATTTGATCGAAATTAAGGTACTTGTAAATTTCAGCCACGTTTTGCAGTTTACTTCCAACGGTTTCCATGTACTCTCCATAACTGGGCATACGTCCTAGCTTAGCGCATACGGCAGCTAATTCTGCAGATCCAAGATAAACACGAGCATCACGGCCCATACGATTATCAAAATTACGTGTACTTGTAGAAAAAACTGTGGCTTTATCAGCAACTCGCGCCTGATTTCCCATACATAATGAACATCCTGGAATTTCAGTTCGCGCGCCAGCCACACCAAATACCGAGTAAACACCTTCACTACGTAATTGATCTTCATCCATTCTTGTAGGTGGTGCAATCCAAAGGCGAGTAGGAATATTACTGACGCCTTCTAACACTTTAGCAGCTGCGCGGTAATGGCCAATATTCGTCATACAACTGCCGATAAACACTTCATCCACTTTATCGCCAGATACTGCTGACAATGTCTTAATGTCGTCAGGATCGTTCGGACATGCCACTAACGGCTCTTTAATTTCATTCAAATCAATTTCAATAATGTAAGCATATTCAGCATCTGAATCGGCTGATAACAGTTCAGGTTTAGCCAGCCACTCTTGCATACTAGTAATACGACGTTGTAAAGAACGTGCATCTTCATAACCATGATCGATCATATTTTGAAGTAGCACGATATTAGAAGTTAAAAACTCAATAACGGGCTCTTTATTTAGTTTCACCGTACAACCATTAGCTGAGCGTTCTGCAGAAGCATCCGCAAATTCAAATGCTTGCTCTACTTTTAAATCTGGCAAACCTTCTATCTCTAAAACACGACCATTAAATACATTTTTTTTACCCTGCTTACCCACTGTAAGCTCGCCTTTTTGTATGGCTACATAAGGTATTGCATTTACCAAGTCGCGAAGTGTAATACCTGGCTGCATGGTACCTTTAAAGCGAACAAGGACTGATTCTGGCATATCCAAAGGCATCGCACCCATAGCCGCTGCGAAAGCAACCAACCCAGAGCCGGCAGGAAAGGAAATACCTATTGGGAAACGCGTATGAGAGTCACCACCTGTACCGACAGTATCTGGCAGAATCATGCGATTAATCCAAGAATGAATAATACCGTCACCAGGTCGCAGTGAAACACCACCGCGACTAGACATAAACTCAGGGAGACTATGTTGTAATTTAACATCCACTGGCTTTGGATAAGCTGCAGTATGGCAGAAACTTTGCATCACTAAATCCGCACTAAAACCTAAACAAGCAAGTTCTTTTAATTCATCTCGCGTCATTCCGCCAGTGGTATCTTGCGAACCCACGGTGGTAGCTTTAGGTTCACAATAGCTACCTGGCCGCACGCCAGTTCCTTCAGGCAAACCACATGCTCTACCCACCATTTTTTGCGCCAAGGTATAACCCTTACCAGTGTCTTTAGGTAGCATGGATTTAATAAACGAAGTCGATGACCCTAAGCCTAATGCTTGACGTGCTTTACTAGTTAAACCACGACCAATAATCAATGAAATACGACCACCAGCCCTTACCTCATCAGGTAATGTCAATGGGGCTAAATCAAAGTTAGAAACAACCTCACCTGCCGCATTCAGTATCTTGCCATCATAAGGTTTAATAGTGATCACATCACCCATTTGGAGCCGAGACACATCGCATTGAATCGGCAATGCACCTGAATCCTCTGCCGTATTAAAGAAAATGGGTGCAATTTTACTGCCTAATATTATGCCACCAGTCCGCTTATTTGGAATATTTGGAATATCTCTACCCATGAACCATTGTAATGAATTAATAGCTGATTTACGTGAAGAACCTGTGCCGACCACATCACCAACATAAGCCAAAGGAAAACCTTTTTGTTTAAGAGTTTCAATCATTTTTAAGCCATCAGGCATTTTACTCACCAACATTGATTTTGCATGCAAAGGAATGTCAGGACGGCTCCAAGCCTCTTGCGCGGGACTTAAGTCATCAGTATTAGTTTCACCCTCAACTTTAAACACCACCATTTTAATTTCAGCCTCTAGAACAGGGGCATTGCTAAACCATTCAGCACTAGCCCAAGACTCAATCAATTTCTTAGCATGAGGATTACCGGCCTTCATTTTTTCGTCTACATCGTGAAAAGCATCAAACATTAAAATTGTATTAGATAAAGAATTGACCGCAGCTTCTGCCAATGGTGTATCTAAAAGGCTGACTAAAGCCTGAACGTTATAACCGCCGAGCATAGTGCCGAGCAACTGAACGGCGGCATCAGGACTAATAATTGGAGATTTTGCTTTTCCCACTGCTAAATCAGAAAGGAATGCAGCCTTAACATAAGCCGCTTGATCAACGCCAGCGGGCGTACGATTGCTAATTAAATCCAACAGCGTATCAGCATCACCAACAGGTGGATTTTTTAGCAACTCGACCAGAAGCGCGACTTGCTCTGCACTTAACGGCAAAGGAGGTAAATTTTGGATTGCACGTTCTTGCACGTGCGCTGCATAGGCTTTTAACATGTTGTTGGCATCTTAAGTTAAATAAATTAGTTGTGATTATTATACAAGGAGCAAATGGCGTATCGCTTATGTTGCCAGTATTATCTATTTTAAATCGTTATTTTAAGTAAAACTGTTTAGAAAATGGGGAGCTACAATTATTGCCTCCGACTGTTGACTCCCACTTATCAAACAACTCTTTTTGATAGTCCTTACCATGAATTTGTTCTAAAAATGCATGCATTTCAAATACATCCACGTAGCCATTTTTATCGGTATCCATTAATGCAATATTGTCCTCAACACTGGGACCAGAATACTCAGACTCTACCCAACTGGACAACACCTCATTTGCACTAGAAAAGTGACTTAGGCACATTAAAACTAAAGTACAAAGTAATCTTAAATTCAACATATCATGCGCGCAATATTCTAAATTTCAATAATTTCTATTTGTGGATGCCGAGCATGCTTATCTTCAGCAATATACGCCTTCCACAAGGCAGGTCCAATAGCATGCACGGAAACACCTTTACTATCCACCGCTACCGTTACAGGCATATCTTGGACAGTAAACTCGTATATGGCCTCCATACCTAAGTCTGCAAAAGCAAGGACTTCGGCTTTCTTTATCGCCTTACTTACCAAATAAGCAGCACCACCAACAGCAGTCAAGTAAATCGAACGATGTTTGGCAATTGCAGCAATCGTTTCGTCACCGCGTTCGGCTTTTCCTACCATTCCTAACAAGCCTGTTTGGCTGAGCATCATTTCAGTAAAGCCATCCATTCGTGTAGCGGTGGTTGGTCCCGCTGGCCCAACCGCCTCATCACGAACGGGATCTACTGGACCAACATAATAAATAAAGCGATTACTAAAATCTACCGGTAACTTTTCACCTTTGGCTAACATTGTAGCGATACGTTTATGCGCAGCATCACGACCAGTTAGTAACTTTCCGTTCAATAATAAAGTTTGTCCTGGCTGCCAAGCTTGTATATCAGCTTTTGTAATGCTATCTAAATTCACTCTGGGTGAATCGGGGCTTGGTGACCACTGAACCTTTGGCCAATCATCTAAATTTGGTACTTCCAGTTCAACAGCCCCACTCCCATCTAACTCAAAATGCACATGGCGAGTAGCGGCACAATTTGGAATAATGGCCACCGGCAGGCTTGCCGCATGGGTAGGATAATCCAAAATCTTCACATCAAGCACGGTAGCTAAACCACCTAAACCTTGGGCGCCTATGCCTAGCGCATTTACTTTCTCAAAAATTTCTAAACGCAATTCTTCAATTCTATTGCGCGCACCTTTTGCTTTGAGTGCATGGATATCGATTGGCTCCATTAATGACTCTTTAGCTAACAACATCGCTTTTTCCGCACTACCACCGATGCCAATACCGAGCATCCCAGGTGGACACCATCCTGCTCCCATTTGGGGCACAACTTCTAAAATCCAGTCCACAATACTGTCATTCGGATTTAACATCGCGAGCTTTGCTTTATTCTCTGATCCGCCACCTTTTGCAGCAATACTAACATCTACTTTATCACCTGCCACCAACGAGACATGCACTATCGCTGGCGTATTGTCTTTCGTATTTGCTCGCATTCCGGCTGGATCGCTCACAATAGATGCCCGCAATTTATTATCAGGCAATAGGTAAGCACGGCTGACGCCAGCATTGACCATTTGCTCAATATCCATCAACGTTGCACCTGATTTCACATTCCATTGCACCTGCATACCCACTTTAACGAATGCAACAACTATGCCAGTATCCTGACATAAAGGTCGCTTACCTTCAGCGCAGAGTCTTGAGTTGGTTAATATCTGAGCAATTGCATCTTTAGCGGCTGGCGATTGTTCGGCCTCATAAGCACGACCCAAGGCTTGTATATAGTCTAAGGGATGATAATAAGAAATATATTGCAAAGCATCTGCTATGCTTTGAATAAAATCTTCTTGATAAACAATGGTCAATTTAGAGGCCTATTTTTAAAGAAAGTAACTGAGATTAAATCGTCAATATTAACGCGCTGACTTGGCATACGCTAGTTTATTATTGATATCTTTCCGTAAAATCTTTCCATTTTTAGTGCGAGGAAAATCTTTGGTCAGATACACGGTCTTAGGGGCTTTATAAGCCGCTAAATGCTGCTTACCAAAGCTTAGTAACTCGTCTGCTGTCACTTCTGCATTAGGTTGCAAAATCACGTAAGTTACTACGAGCAACTTGTCTTTTTCCAGCTCTTCACCCACGGCAGCGCAATCTGCCACAGCAGGATGTGATTTATATACACGCTCGATTTCATAGGGAGAAACACGATAGCCGAAGCTTTTGATAATGTCATCTTTACGACCTAAAAACCAAATATAACCATCTGCATCATAGCGCGCATAGTCTCCAGTAAAAAACCAACCGTCATGTTTGTACTTAGCCGTTTCTTCATCTAGATTCCAGTAGCGTAGAAATAGACCCGGATCGCTATCTGGCACACAAATCATACCCTCCTCTCCAATAGCTACCGCTTGTAAAGTTTCAGGATCTAGCAATTGAATATCATGACCAGGTTGTGGGAAGCCAGCTGATCCAGCTCTAATCGGACGAGAAATAGATTGGGACAAGTAGTATGAAAACTCACTCATACCGACCGCTTCATAAATATCTACGCCAAAACGCTCACGCCATTGCTGCAATACTTCATCAGATAAATGCTCACCGGCACTCATACAGTGCCGTAACGTTGGCACATCCGCCTGTAAGGCTTTACATTTTTGAATAATTTGACGGTAAATTGTTGGCACACCTACAAAAATCGTGGCGCTATGTTTGGCAATTAAACGTGTCCAAGTATCTGCATCGTTTTTACCTTCATGCACAATCACAGTTTTGCCTAAATACAATGGATCCATCAAGCCTGAACCAAGCACATAGGTCCAATTAAACTTACCCGAATGCATAATACGGTCTTGGCTTTCATTGGAAAAGTTAAACCAATACTTAGAAGCAGGTTCACGGCCAATCAAAGCGCGATGGGCATGCAAAACACCTTTAGGATAACCAGTAGTGCCTGACGTATAAACTAAATATGCAGGATCATCAGCAGCCGTTAATTGTGCTGGCTCACAGGTTGTAATAGCAGCTAATGATGCATCCAAGTCGCGCACACTCAAACTTGAATGTGCACTTACATCGCCTAAACCAGATAAGAAAATATGTTTTAAATTCGGTAAATCATTCAAATGATCTTGCAGCTGAGGCCATGCAGCCTTATCGGTAACTAATACCGTAGCACTTGAATCTCGAGCTAAGTAGGCTACTTCTTCAGGAGTCAGCAGGGTTGAGGTAGGCACCGCAATTGCACCACGCTTCATCGCTCCCAGAAATGCGGTTGGATAATCTAAACAATTGGGCAAACGAATTAATACACGATCGCCTAATGTAATCCCTAAGTTAATCAATAACTGAGCAAACTGATCCGTACGCTTGGCTAGCTCCTCAAAACTGATCTGAGCCGTACCAAGAACATCATCCTCTACAATCATGGCAATGGTTTTCGCTACAGGTGTATTGAGATGCTTATCAGTACAAGCCACACCAATATTAAATTGCTTAGGAACTTTCCATTCCCAAGGAGCGAAAGGCTTAAATGTACTCATAGTAATACTCCGTATGGCCAATTTTGTCGAACCACCTGGGCAGGTAACAGCTCAAGTACATGTACAGCGAAATTCATATCTTCCGGATTGAGTGCACGTAATGCATGGGCGCGCAATAAAGTTTGCAGCGCTTTACCAAACATAGGTGGATCTAACATCTCACCTTCAAATTTAATCGCACCGCCAAGCAGGGCATCCGCTTCAATTGCTGCCTTTAAAATACGAACTTTTTGATTAACTTCAGTCGGTGATGGCGTATATGCGGTTTTACATAAATGTATATGGCCTGGGTGAATGACTTGCTTGCCAGTCAAGCCCATGGCAGATTCCATGCAAGCATGTTTATAAACCACGCGCGACTCATTGTCACCATGCAAATCTAACCAGCGTCGCACATCATGTGGCTCTAAAAACTTTTCTGGCATAATACTACTGCCAATAAGCGTTTCAACGCCCCCTATGACACCTTTACCGGCGATACGCGCTTCAAACATCAGTTGGTTCATGTAAAACTGTAGTTCATTAATCCAGTTTTCCGGGGTAATGTGAATACCCATTGCTTTTGAAAAGTCATGAATGCCAAATACCACATGCTTAACTGTGCTGTATTGCATCAGATCTGGCGCAATTTTCAGCGACTTAGGATGCTCAATAATAGGCTGAATAGTGATATTAGGATTTACTTCAATCAGAAAGCTAGAAAGATCACGCACCTCAGCTGCACCATAAGCTTCACCAGCTTTAGCCAGCATAACTACATCAATACAATCCGCTAGATCACTGACCAGCTGCATATCCAACTCATATTCATCTGTCCGGAACGAGTTAGCACGAATGGCAATAGTGACTTCTTTTTCATGCTTAAGTTTTGGTAGTTCTTGACGCAATAAATCACGACTCATTTCTTTTTGTCGGCACCCATCTTCCAAATCGAAAATTAACGTATGGGCATTGGTATTATGGGCATGTCTTTTCATCCGCGCTGCTGCTTGCTCCATATCTTCATAGATACCAAGGGCTGGCGAATATTTCACCGGTGGATAATATAATTGTATGCCTGGCCAGCTGTCGCCCAAGGCTGCGTTAGCAGCTTGGTGACGGACATGGCCAAAATTATTTTCACTAGAATCTATATGTGTTTCTGTCATAGCGTTTCTTTCCATGGTTGTCCTACATCAAATCTTGTTTATGATCAGTTGCCCTTAATTTACCTAGCAATTGCTGCAATGCTGGTGCCTT
>Ga0316221_1001055_pt1 | contig 30734 bp, 22 predicted proteins | sample TBH18007metaG_FD_206003 | JGI IMG/M metagenome (GOLD analysis project Ga0316221, IMG submission 206003) | Freshwater microbial communities from Trout Bog Lake, Wisconsin, USA - TBH18007 | ecosystem: Environmental > Aquatic > Freshwater > Lake > Hypolimnion/Profundal zone | place: USA: Wisconsin... | reverse complement strand
CCAACAGTACGGCCACCTTCGCGAATCGCGAAGCGCAAGCCTTCTTCCATCGCAATCGGGTTGATCAGCTTGACTGTGATTGAGACGTTATCGCCTGGCATCACCATTTCTTTATCCGCTGGCAACTCGATCGAACCAGTTACGTCCGTAGTACGGAAGTAAAACTGTGGACGGTAGTTGTTGAAAAATGGGGTGTGACGACCACCTTCATCTTTGGACAGAACATAGATTTCGCCGGTGAAATGATCATGCGGCTTGATTGAACCTGGCTTGGCCAGAACCTGACCACGCTGCACGTCTTCACGCTTGGTACCACGCAACAAGACACCAACGTTGTCGCCAGCCTGACCTTGATCCAGCAATTTGCGGAACATTTCAACACCGGTGCAAGTGGTTTTTTGCGTATCGGAGATACCAATTATTTCCAGCTCTTCGCCGACTTTAACGATGCCGCGTTCGATACGACCAGTTACAACAGTACCGCGACCGGAGATCGAGAATACGTCTTCAACTGGCAGCAGGAATGCACCGTCAATTGCGCGTTCTGGTGTAGGGATATAAGTATCGAGTGCGTCGGCCAGTTTCATGATGGCTTGCTCACCCAACGGACCCTTGTCGCCTTCCAGTGCCAGCTTGGCTGAACCCTGGATGATAGGCAGATCATCGCCTGGGAATTCGTATTTTGACAGTAACTCGCGCACTTCCATTTCGACCAGTTCCAACAATTCTGCATCATCAACCATGTCGCACTTGTTCAGGAACACGATGATGTAGGGAACACCAACCTGACGAGCCAACAGGATATGCTCACGCGTTTGCGGCATAGGACCGTCTGCTGCGGAACAAACCAGGATCGCGCCATCCATCTGCGCTGCACCGGTAATCATGTTTTTGACATAGTCGGCATGGCCCGGGCAATCTACGTGTGCGTAGTGGCGTGCTGCTGTTTCGTATTCAACGTGTGCTGTATTAATGGTAATGCCGCGTGCTTTTTCTTCTGGTGCCGCGTCAATTTCGTCGTATTTCTTGGCTTCGCCGCCGAATTTGGCTGACAGTACAGTCGCGATCGCTGCTGTCAATGTGGTTTTACCATGATCAACGTGGCCAATTGTGCCCACATTCACGTGCGGCTTGGTCCGCTCAAACTTGCTTTTTGCCATTTTTGACTCCTAACGATTTTGATGAGAATGTCTTGGCAAACGCCAGACGTCAAACTGATTAAAGAAACTACGACTCAATTGCTATTTACTATCTACTGCTTATTTGGTGCTCTTGACGTGGATTGAACACGTGGCCTCTCCCTTACCAAGGGAGTGCTCTACCACTGAGCTACAAGAGCCATTTATTTTCTGTACGACTCAGCACCCCAGTTTTTCAACCATGCACCTTCAAGTCAATACGACAATTCTTTTCGACGAATTTTTACTTCGAATTTCTACTGATTCTGCACACTGAGCGCCAAAAAAATAAAACAGCGATCAGTCAAATTGGAGCGGGTGAAGGGAATCGAACCCTCGTCATAAGCTTGGAAGGCTTCAGCTCTACCATTAAGCTACACCCGCAGAGTTGGCCCACTAACCTCGACGCATGACCAAATCGTCCTATGGTGGAGAGGGCTGGATTCGAACCAGCGTACTCAGAGAGAACAGATTTACAGTCTGTCGCCTTTAACCACTCGGCCACCTCTCCATAGGGAACCACGGATTATAGTCAATTGAATTTGTACCGTCAAGCAACCCGGCAGAATTTCTTTAATTATTCGATGAGCGGTTGATTTCCGTGGTCGCAGTGACACTTAGTGACTTTTTCACATGCGAGAAATGTCTCAAGGCGATTAACAAAGCCATGCCTTGTGCGAACGATGCCAGAAAAAATGGGGCGCCTAAATACAGATCCCCTTTTGGAAGATGACCCACCTGAGCAAACAGCGTGGTTCCGATCAGCGTGGCCGCGACACTCATAACACTGCCCAGTGAAGCCAGCGACCCCATGACTGCGCCTTGCGCCTTGGCACCCACCGATTTCGAGACGATGGCCTGAATGGCCGGATTTGCTGCATAACCCATGATATTGCAAGGGATCAGCAGATACATCAGCCAGCCCTGCTGCACCAGACCGTAAGCCAGCAATACCAGAAACGAGGAACTTAAACCGATAATTGCAGTTTTGTCTTCACCGAGTCGCTTGATGACTTTGCCAAGCAAAAAGCCTTGCATGACCACGCTGCACACACCAACCAGAAACAGAGAGATTCCGTTTTGCAAAGGAGTCCAGCCAAACCGCAATTCCGTCGACAACACCCAGGTTGTCTGCATGGTGAACTGGGCAAACAGGGAAAAGCCCATGGACCAGACCAGTGCGCCAATATTTTTTAAATGAGTCAGGCCAATCAGATTTTTAAAAGGATTGGCGCGCGCAAACGAAAAAGCATGGCGATGGGCCGGGTCCAGAGATTCAGGCAATGCAAACAGTCCGTAAGCGAAGTTGCACAAAGAGACGGCAGCTGCCAGATAAAACGGATACTGATAGTGTTGCTCACCCAATATCCCGCCCAGCATCGGTCCACAGATAAATCCAAGTCCAAACATGGCACCGATCATTCCCATCGCCTTGCCGCGATTTTCAGGGGTCGACGTGTCAGCAATGTAAGCGTTTGCTACCGCGATATTCCCTGCTGTCATACCACCCATGGCGCGAATTACCAGTAACCAGAGCAGGGAAGGCGCCTGCGTCATCAGGAAAAAGTTGATGCCCAGCCCCAAAACACAGATCAATAAGATTGGCCGACGACCGTAGCGATCACTGAGAGCACCAAGCAAGGGAGCGAAAAAAAACTGCATGATGGCATACGCTGCTACGATGGCCCCATACCAATAGGCCTGCATATCCGGTTGTGGCGCAAACATGGAAACCAGTTTAGGCAGAACCGGAACAATCAGCCCAATGCCCAGAATGTCCAGAAACACTGTTAACAATACAAAGCGGGTACTAACCTTCGGTTTGATTTCCGTAGTCATTGGATAAGAATAGTGGATTGAGGTAAGGCGCGATTATAAGGCAAGCGGACGCTAATTGATTGATGTGCCTTAATAATCAGACAGTGGTGTTTTGCAAAGATCCACGCAGCAAACTGAAAGCCGACCGTTCAAATTCATCGGCCATGCTGCGTTTCATCCGCAAATTCAAGGTAACCCGTTCTGCATAAGCAACGTCCAGAATCTGGACCGCATGTTGTTCACACAGACGACGCAACTGTGACTCGTCAGCGAACTGGATCACAAAAGTGCGCTGGCACAGTACTTCGATCGGAATCATGACGGCCAGTTTGCTGGCATCCGAGATCGCCTGACCATAAGCGCGCGCCAGCCCGCCAGCGCCGAGCTTGATGCCGCCCCAGTAACGCACCACCACAGCCAGCACATTCATCAATTCTTTATGGACCAGCACGTTATACATGGGACGCGCTGCCGTTCCGGATGGCTCACCATCGTCATCCAGCCCGGAATCGCCTTCGCAGATCAGAACCCAGCAGATATGCACCGCATTCGGATGCGCCAGACGCAATTCGGCCAGCTTTGCCCTGGCTTCAACGCGCGTTGAAACCGGATAAAGCTGGCCGATGAAACGACTTTTTTTGATTTCGAATTCAGTGCTGACTGAACCCGCCAACTGAAACATGTTTATATTGCCAGTGGTTTATAGCGTATACGTCTTGGTTTGGCACCCTCTTCACCCAGACGTTTTTTCTTGTCTGCTTCGTATTCCTGATAGTTACCATTGAAGAACGACACCTGCGAATCGCCCTCAAATGCCAGAATGTGGGTGGCGATACGATCCAGAAACCAGCGGTCATGGGAAATCACCATCACACTGCCGGCAAATTCCAGCAGGGCATCTTCGAGGGCGCGCAGGGTTTCCACGTCCAGATCGTTGGACGGTTCATCCAGCAACAGCACGTTACCACCTTGCAGCAACGTTTTGGCCAGATGCAGGCGGCCGCGCTCACCACCCGACAAATTGCCCACCACTTTCTGCTGATCGCCGCCCTTGAAATTGAACCGGCCAAGATAAGCGCGGGAAGGCATTTCAAAGCGGCCAACCGTCAGAATATCGGCACCGCCGCACACATCTTCAAACACGGTTTTGGTATTGCCCAGATCCTCGCGGCTTTGATCTACCAGAGAAATTTTGGCGGTTTGGCCCAATACGACTTCGCCGCTGTCCGGTTGCTGACGGCCCACGATCATATTGAACAGAGTCGATTTACCGGCGCCGTTCGGACCAATGATACCGACGATGGCACCGGCCGGAATTACGAAGGAGAGATTATCGATCAGGAGACGATCGCCGAAGGACTTCGTGACGTTTTTGAATTCAATGACGTCGTTACCGAGACGCTCGGCCACCGGGATGAAAATTTCCTGGGTTTCATTCCGCTTCTGGTATTCGTGCTCTGACAGTTCGTTGAAACGGGCCAGACGTGCCTTGCTCTTGGCCTGTCGCGCCTTGGGATTCTGACGCGACCATTCCAGTTCTTTCTGCAACGATTTCTGGCGCGCCGATTCGGTCGCCTCTTCCTGCTTCAGGCGAGCCTGCTTCTGATCCAGCCAGGAACTGTAGTTACCCTTCCAGGGAATGCCATGGCCGCGATCCAGTTCCAGTATCCATTCAGCGGCATTATCGAGGAAGTAACGATCATGGGTAATTGCCACAACGGTTCCGGGGAAGCGCAACAGAAACTGTTCCAGCCAGTCCACCGATTCGGCATCCAGATGGTTGGTCGGTTCATCAAGCAGCAGCATATCCGGCTTGGACAGCAGCAGGCGACATAGCGCAACACGGCGTTTTTCACCACCGGACAAAACTCCGATTTTGGCGTCCCAGGCCGGCAGCCGCAACGCATCTGCTGCCATTTCCAGCTGCAGCTCGACATTGTCACCGGATGACGTCGAAATAATCGCTTCGAGCCGCGCCTGTTCATTGGCCAGGGCATCAAAGTCGGCGTCTTCTTCCGCGTAAGCGGCATAGACTGCTTCCAGTTTTGCCTTGGCTTCGAACACTTCACCAAGTGCACTTTCTACGGCTTCGCGCACCGTCTGTTCCGGATCAAGCTGCGGTTCCTGCGGCAAATAGCCGATATTCAGATTCGGCATCGGTACGGCTTCACCCTGAATATCCTTGTCAATGCCCGCCATGATTTTCAGCAGCGACGATTTTCCCGAACCGTTCAAACCCAGCACGCCGATTTTGGCGCCGGGAAAAAAGGATAGTGAGATATCTTTCAGGATCTGACGCTTCGGGGGAACAATCTTCCCCACCTTGTTCATGGTGAAAACATAATTTGCCATTTGCTGATTTTCCTTTTTGATTAAACCGGGTGATTCAGGGTCAGCGCCAGCACGACTGTGGTGCCCTGATCGAAGATGTCTTCCTTGCCGTCTGAGGCCGATGAATCCGGAAAGCATTTGCCATTGGATTCAATCTGAATGTAATCAAACTGTGGTGCCAACTGATTGATCGAGCAGTTGGGATGTTTGGTCATGTAGGCATCCAGAATCTCAAATGCGGTGGACGCTTTTGGGCAATCCATGGCCAGGCGATTGTAAATGCCGGTGCCATTATCCTGAAAAGTCATCTCGATATTATTCAGCGACTGCTCAACGATGATGTGCAGGGTACTGCCGTGTGAAAAATGGGAGGCGTTGTCTGCGAACGCATCGAACGCTTCGTGGATCAGATCGCGCTGCGGTTCGGTGATGCCGGTATTCAGAAACGGGGCAAAATCATGGAGCCAGATTCGTTCAGCGCCATGCAGAGGCAAGCTGTAACTGTTCATCAGGATCACATCTGAAACCACTTCGTTCAATTCAGTATTATTCATTTTATTAACCTCAGGAAGGAATTGCAGGATTGTAACGTTTTTGTACCAGCTGAGGCTATTTTATGTGTCTTGGGCACGCTCAACTTTGCCCGGCCTCAAAGTGCAGTACAGCAGTACTGATAATATTTCCACAAGGAATTAAAGCCATTTTACAAAAAAATCCCTGTTTTCGAAAAAATAACTGAAAAAATTGCATATAAGTAATTTAATACCCGGCTTTATTTTCCTAGTATTTAACTAAACTCCCTGAATTGTCCCCAATAAACGAATTCCATAGTCACTCGGTTCGGTCTGTGCGATGTGGATTGCTGATAAACCATGAAAAATCCGTCATTACGCAAACAGCTGCTCTTCACGATCGTCGTGCTGATGCTGTTTGTCTCATCGGCCATCGTCTGGGTATCGATACAGGCCGGAACCGATGCCGTCAACAATCTTACCCAGCGCGTCATGCTGAACATGATCGAGCGCATCGGCAATGACAATGAGCACCAGCTCAATGAAGCGATGCGTGCGCTTGAGTCTATTGCGCCCTTTCCCGGTGACAAGTACCCGGACAGACTGAACAAAAAAAACAGCGTCCTGTCCGAAACATTGGAACAGCGTCTCTGGCTGGCCAGCCAGCAGTATGCCAAAACCACAGGCAGCCTGTATTTTGCCTGGGCCGATGGCAGTTTCATCGGCATACACAGTACTGAAAACAACAAAGTCCATTTATTCCTGCGCAGCACCGATAATGGACTGCGCAAGGATTACCTGATACAAAATCCTGGAGATCGTTCGCAGTTGATCGGGGAACGCTATTACGATGCACGCTCACGCGCCTGGTATCTGAATGCTGTCGATCATGAAAAACCGGTATGGTCAGAGGTCTACAACAATTTCAGCAACAGCGAACCAACGATCACGCTGGCCAAAGCGGTGTATCAACCCGGTCACCGACTGCTGGGTGTCGCAGCGATCGATATCACGCTGCAAAAATTGTCGGATTATCTGCGCACCATTCATGTCAGCGATCACAGTGTGGCATACATCGTCGATTCCAACGGCTTCATGATCGCCAGCTCAAGCAGCAAACGACCTTATGATCTGATCAGTAATCAACCAAAAATCAAACTGGCTGAAAACATGGAAGATCCGCTGATACGGCAATCGTATAGCAGCGTTATCAAAGATCAGATCATCACTTCCGGCATGAACATCGCTGCAACCAGAACCTTTACTCTGAACAGTGAGCAGATTGATGTTGCCTATGCCTCTTTAGGCAACCAGTCCGGACTGAACTGGATTTCTGTCATTGCTGTGCCACGCTCTGATTTTATGGGTGGCATCAATCACAGCGTAATCCAAAGCATCCTGATTGTGGTGGTGTTTATTATCCTGGCCCTCATTGCCGGCCTGATGGTCATTGAACATATGCTCAAGGACATCCGGCAACTCACGCAGGCGGCCCTGAAAGTGGGAAATGGTGAACCGTTGCCACGTCTTCATATCCATCGCAAAGATGAAATCGGCAATCTGGTCAAAACATTTATCGACATGGAAAACAAATTGCGCTTTGACCGGCTCACCCAGGTCAACAACCGGGATTTTCTCATCGCTCAGATCGAATCTTTGCAACAGCACGCCACGTTGCATCCCGATGAAAAGGTGAATTTCACTTTGCTGTTTCTGGATCTGGATAAATTTAAAACGATTAATGACGGTTACGGTCACGCTGCCGGCGATCAGTTGCTGATCATCATAGCCTCCCGGCTCAAAGCCGCCGTGCGCGAAACCGATACTGTGGCGCGGTTTGGAGGTGACGAGTTTGTAGTGTTATTAAATGGCACCAGCGAAACACTGGACATCGAAAATACCATTAATAAAATTCACGAGCTCGTCGAGCAACCCATTGCACTGTCCGATCATCTGGTGTCAATACAGGTTTCAATCGGCTGGTCGGTTTTCCCGACCGAGGCGATGACTTATTCGAGACTGATTGATATTGCCGATGCCCGCATGTTTTCCGGCAAAAAAAATCCTGACAATCCGCATTTGAAGTTAGTGCCCTGACTGACCAGAGAGCCATTCCATGAAATTTTCAGCGGGTATCGGCTTATTGATGTAGTTGCCCTGAACCTGGTCGCAACGCATACTGGTCAAAAGACGCAAGACGGCCGGACTTTCAACACCTTCTGCCACGACCCGCAATCCCATGTTATGACCAAGATCGATCGTTGACTTGACGATGGTTCTGTCATCATCCTCACGCGCCATCTGCAGAACAAAGGACTGATCAATTTTCAGTTCATTGACCGGCAGACGTTTCAGGTAGGACAGTGAAGAATAGCCGGTGCCGAAATCATCAATCGACAGCTGCACGCCCATCGCACTCAACTTCTCCAAAGTGCCTTGCGCGCGCTGCGGGTCTTTCATGATCGCACTTTCGGTAATTTCCAGACAAATGGATGAATTCTGAACCTGATGACGGGCCAGAATTTCAGCGACCTTGCGCGGCAGATCTGGGTCAAGTAAATCGTGCGTCGACACGTTAATGGAAATTTTCAGGTCCATGCCTTTTTCAGCAAACTCTCTGGACAGCAGTGCGGATTTTTCAAGAATCCATCTGGTGAGTTGGCGAATAACACCGGTCTGTTCGGCAAAAACGATAAACTGATCCGGCGCAAGAAACCCGCGGGTTGGATGATTCCAGCGGATTAATGCTTCCATACCCACCACTTTTTTCTCTTTCAGGCCGAACTTGGGCTGCACATATAAACAAAGCTGATCATGCTGTAACGCGTGCAGCAATTCGCTGACCAGGGACAGATTTTGCTGGCTGCCATGATCGATTTCCGGCCGATAGATTACGTAGTTGCTGCCCAGATTACGTTTGGCAGCATACATGGCCAGCTCAGCATGGCTTAACAGAATTTCCGCATTTTCCCCATGTGCCGGATACCCCGCAATGCCGATGCCGGCTCCCAGATCCACGGTCTGATCACCGATGGTAATGGGTGTTTCAAGCAGCAACAGCATGGTTTGCGCTGCCTCCAGTGCAGTATTCAGCCCCGCATTGCCAAGCAACAGCGAAAATTCATCGCCACCCAGCCTGGCCATCTGCGCACCTGGCAGGGCAACGGACAGTCGCATTGCAACCTGCTTCAATACCTGATCGCCAAAACTGTGCCCCATAACGTCATTGATATTCTTAAACCGATCCAGATCCATCATCAACACATAGCAGGCATTTTCAGACGGGCCAGGCCGACTGCTGGCTTGCTCGTTGGCAAACTGGATCGCCTGATTCAACCTGGAGATGAATTGCACGCGGTTAGGCAAACCGGTTAAGGAATCCCGATAAGCCAGCCGCCGGATTTCATTTTCGTGACGTGTAATCACATCGCGCATTACGGCAAAGATGTGCGCTGAATCAGATTCTTCATGCGGGTCTGTCTTGGGTGTCGGCGCAATGCCAGTCTTGCGGGGCGGTTGCGCAAACCAGGCCGCGTGTTTCAGTTGTCCAAACAGGCGTTTGAACCATTTAATGTTTGCGAGTTCCGCCATAAAACCGCCCGGGTGATCACTTTCTTACTGTTGCGCACGAAAGCTCCAGACCAGAGCGGTGCAAACGAATTTAAAACCTGAGATGCCTGCTGCAGGCGTTCGACATTGTTAATACGGCACATAAAATGGTAGCAAATTTAATTTTGACTTACCAGATTTTCTTTGCGGCATCCAAAAGCCCGCGCCCGGCCGGCAGGCATCACCTCAAAATGCCTTAAATAGGGCATATCCAACCTTGAAAATATCTTATAGCATCGTCTGCGTACCGGATTTCGCCTGTTTGTGATTTTTGGATAAATCTGTCAAAAGCATTGAAGGAGAACGTAATTTGAAAGCCAACGGCAAAGTAAGCGTCTGGAACAAAGGGCAGACCATCGGCCAAAAACCGCCTCTGACCCAAAAACAGCTCAATGCCATCAGTCGCAAACTGAAATCCGCCAATAACCTGCGCGATCTTGTCCTGTTTAATCTGGCAGTGGAAAGTTCTCTGGGTGCAACCGATCTGGTGCGGCTGCAATTGAAAGACATCGCCAAAAAAGGTGAAATTCTGTCCAGCGTTTCACTGGCATCCACCCAGACCAACCATGCCGTTCAATTTGAGATCAGCCCGGCAACCAGTGCGCTGATTGCGCAGTGGGTCGCAGAAAAAAATCTGAGGCCAGCCAGCTATCTGTTTGCAAGCCGGATCAGCGATTCACCGCACATTTCGGCACGCCAGTATTCCCGCATCGTGGCGGACTGGATCAGCCTGATCGGTCTGGACCCCAAAGACTACAGTGCCCAATCGCTGCGCAGAAGCAAACCCATGATGATGTTCATTAAGTCCAAAAACCTGGATGCGGTGATGGCACAGCTGGGACATGCACGGGTACGCAGCACGGTACGTTTTTTGGGAATTGAATAAAAACGGGGAGGGGGTACATGGCCCCCTCTTTTTAATTACATATTGCGACGGTATTGACCACCGACTTCAAACAGTGCTGTCGTAATCTGTCCCAAAGAACAAACCCGCGCGGCGGCCATGAGCTCGGCAAAAACGTTTTCATCGGCAATCGCCGCTTTCTGCAATGCTGCCAATGCTGCCGGTGCAACAGCGGCGTGCGCAGCATGGAATTGCTCGAGCCGTCGTAACTGCGACTGTTTTTCATCATCAGTCGAGCGCGCCAGTTCAATTTTTTGTGGCGCATCACCGGACTTTGGATTTCTGAAGGTATTCACGCCGACGATAGGCAGGCTGCCGTCATGTTTCATGTGTTCATAGTGCATGGACTCTTCCTGAATCTTGCCGCGCTGGTAGCCGGTTTCCATGGCACCCAGCACACCGCCGCGTTCGGCAATGCGTTCAAACTCTTTGAGCACCGCTTCTTCCACCAGGTCGGTGAGTTCCTCAATGATGAAACTGCCCTGAATCGGATTTTCATTTTTGGCCAGGCCCCATTCGCGATTGATAATGAGCTGAATTGCCAGCGCACGCCGCACCGATTCATCGGTCGGTGTGGTAATGGCTTCATCGTAGGCATTGGTGTGCAGCGAATTGCAGTTGTCGTAGATGGCAATCAGTGCCTGCAGTGTGGTGCGGATATCGTTGAAGTCGATTTCCTGCGCATGCAATGAACGACCGCTGGTCTGGATGTGATATTTCAGTTTTTGACTGCGATCGTTCGCGCCATATTTGTCGCGCATGGCCACGGCCCAGATACGCCGCGCCACGCGCCCCAACACGGTGTACTCGGGGTCCATGCCGTTACTGAAAAAGAATGACAGATTGGCCGCAAAGTCATCAATGTGCATGCCGCGCGCCAGATAGGCTTCAACAAACGTAAAGCCGTTCGACATCGTAAACGCCAGCTGGGAAATCGGATTGGCGCCGGCTTCGGCAATGTGATAACCGGAGATGGAGACCGAATAAAAATTGCGCACCTGATGGTGCACGAAATATTCCTGGATATCGCCCATCACCTTCAAGGAAAATTCGGTCGAGAATATGCAGGTGTTCTGTCCCTGATCTTCTTTCAGAATGTCGGCCTGCACCGTACCGCGTACATTCTGCAGCACCCAGGTTCTGATTTTTGCAGCTTCGTCGGCACTCGGCTCGCGCCTGTTGTCGGTGCGGAATTTATCCATCTGCTGGTCGATCGCGGTATTCATGAAGAACGCCAGTATGGTCGGTGCCGGACCATTAATGGTCATCGATACCGACGTGGCCGGATCGCACAGGTCGAAACCATCGTAGAGCACTTTCATGTCGTCCAGCGTTGCAACCGATACACCTGAATTACCGACCTTGCCGTAAATATCGGGACGCACCGCCGGATCAGCGCCATACAAAGTGACCGAATCAAAAGCAGTCGACAACCGTTTGGCCGGCATGCCCTGCGAGACCAGCTTGAAACGGCGGTTGGTGCGGAACGGGTCGCCTTCGCCGGCAAACATGCGGGTTGGATCTTCACCTTCACGCTTGAACGCAAATACCCCGGCCGTGTAAGGGAAGGAACCGGGCACATTTTCCAGCATCAGCCAACGCAGAATTTCACCGTGATCGACAAATTTCGGTAGCGCCACCTTGCGAATTTTCGTACCGGACAGCGTCTCGAAAATCAGGTTGGTGCGAATTTCCCTGTCGCGAATTTTGACCACATATTCATCACCCGAATAAGCGGCCTGCATGTCTGCCCAGCTGGCCAGCAACTGCTTCGAATTTGCATCCAGATGATCATCACGTTCTTTGATCAGATCATTCATGTCGGTTGGCCGGCCCGCTTTGAGCAACATTTTTGTGGCTGCCTGCAATTGCTGTTTTTCACGCGCCAGATGCACCTGTTTGCCGGTATGCCGGTGGTAATGCCTTACCGTGTCGGCAATCTCGGCCAGATAGCGACTGCGCGCAGGCGGCACGATGACATTTTTCCCGCTGGAATAACGGGTTTTCACAACTGGCAATTTGCTGGGTTGCAGCGTCAAACCCTGGGTAGCCAGTTTCGCAATCACACCCTGATACAGCGCTGTCACGCCGTCATCGTTAAAGCGCGAAGCCTGGGTGCCATACACCGGCATTTCTTCCAGCTTCTTCTTGAACAGTTCATGGTTGCGCTGCACCTGTTTCGACACATCGCGCAAGGCATCCAGTGCGCCCTTGCGATCAAATTTGTTAATCGCCACAAAGTCGGCGAAATCAAGCATGTCGATTTTTTCCAGTTGCGAGGCCGCACCGAATTCCGGGGTCATCACATACATGCTGGTATCGACGTGTGCCACGATGGCGGCATCACCCTGGCCAATACCGGAAGTTTCAACCATGATCAGATCAAAGCCGGCCACTTTGCAGGCTGCAATCACGTCCGGCAACGCCGGCGAAATTTCCGAGCCGGCTTCACGGGTCGCCAGTGAACGCATGAATACACGCGGTTCGCTGCCCACGCCCCACGGCATGATGGCATTCATGCGTATCCGGTCACCCAGCAGGGCCCCACCCGATTTGCGGCGTGACGGATCGATCGAAATCAGCGCAATGTTGATGCGGTCGTTCTGATCCAGTCTGATGCGCCGGATCAGTTCGTCGGTCAGAGAAGATTTACCCGCACCGCCCGTTCCGGTAATACCCAGCACCGGCACCCGTTTCAGTTCGGCTTGCTCATGGATGGCCTTTTTCAATGCCGGATCAACAGCGTCATTTTCCAACGCGGTAATGAGCTGTGCCAGACTGCGGCGTCGCGTGCCGAGATCGGCCACCTGCAAAGCGTCCAGCGCGCTCGGTGCATAACCGGACAGATTGACATCGCAGGCCTGCATCATCGACAGAATCATGCCAACCAGTCCCATGCGCTGTCCATCTTCCGGACTGAAGATGCGCGTCACACCGTAGGCATGCAGTTCGGCGATTTCATCCGGCACAATCACCCCGCCGCCGCCGCCGAATACCTTGATGTGCGCTCCACCGCGCGCGCGCAGCAGATCAATCATGTATTTGAAATATTCAACATGGCCGCCCTGATAACTGGAAATCGCAATGCCCTGCGCATCTTCCTGCAATGCAGCCGTGACCACTTCATCGACAGAGCGGTTGTGCCCGAGATGAATGACCTCGGCACCATTGGCCATCAAAATGCGTCGCATGATATTGATCGAGGCGTCGTGACCGTCAAACAGCGACGCGGCCGTGACAAAGCGCACTTTATTGGCGGGTTTGTACTCGGTCAGATTTGGGGTGATGGATAAATCAGTCATGGCTTGCATCCTTTAAACATTTCTGGGGGCTCAATACCTGCACAGCGCATTGTACTGCTCATGCAGCGCAAAATGCAGCGCGATTGCAGTCAACCTCGTTCAACTTTGCTACCTGCTGATAATAATTTTGCATCGCCTGCTCTTTCACATGCCCAAAACCGCGCACCTGTTCAGGCAGACTGGCCAATACGATAGCCCGCTCCAGATTGTCAGTGCTTAAATCTTTGACCAGCTGCAGCACCATGCGCTGATAATCGCTGGACAGTTGTCGCTCCGACCTGCGTTCTGCGCTATAACCAAAAATGTCCAAAGCCGTACCGCGCAGCGCTCTGCCTTTGGCCAACACCTTGAAAACGTAGCGCATCCACGACCCGTATCGTGTTTTAAGCAGATGTCCGTCACGGTCTTTTTTGGCAAACAGCGGCGGTGCCAGATTGAACTGCACACTGAAATCACCTTCAAACTGGCCGCGCAGCTTTTCCATGAAAGCAGCGCTGGTGTACAACCGCGCTACTTCATATTCATCTTTATACGCCATGAGTTTGTACGCATAACGGGCCACAGCCATGGTCAGTTTGCTGCCCTTGCCGAGTTTGGCTTCTGCTGCACGCACCTGACTGACCAGCGACTGATATTGATCCGCGTAAGCACCGTCCTGATAAGCAGTCAACAGACCAGCACGGTGCTCGATCAGTTTGTCCAGACTTTGCGGCAGGTGCACAACCACCGGTTTGGCCGGCAGGGCAATTTTTTCAACCAGCTCCGGATTGACTGCAGCACGACGTCCCCACAAAAAACTCTTCTTGTTGGATTCGATGGCAACACCGTTGAGTTCCACCGCACGCATCAACGCTTCTTCAGACACCGGCAACGCACCACGCTGAAAGGCGTAACCCAGCATGAACAGATTGGTCGCGATCGAATCCCCCATCAAGGCCGTGGCCACACGGGTGGCATCGATAAAATCGACCTTGCCGTCGACCGATTCCCGAATGAGCGCCTTGACTGACTCCAGCGGAAACTGCCAGTCCGGCTGCTGCGCAAAATTGCCGACCGGGGTCTGTTCGGTATTGACTACGGCGCGGGTGCGACCCGGGCGCATTTTGGAAATGGCATCAAAGGCACCGGCAGTCAGAATATCGCAACCCAGAATCAGATCCGCTTCGCCAGTGGAAATGCGCTGCGCATACAGTTTTCCGGGTTGCGAAGTAATACGGATATGCGAGGTGACCGAACCATTTTTTTGCGACATGCCGGTCATGTCGAGCACCGACACGCCTTTGCCTTCCAGATGCGCAGCCATGCCGATCAGCGCGCCAATGGTAATGACCCCGGTACCACCTATTCCGTTGAGCAGAATGTTGTAGGGCGAGGCGCAGGATGGCAAAACCGGCGCAGGCACTTCAGGAAAATCACTGCGCCGGCTGGCTTCGACTTTGGATTTTTTCAGCCTGCCGCCCGTGACGGTGACAAAGCTCGGACAGAAACCTTTGACGCAGGAATAGTCCTTGTTGCAGCTGGACTGATCGATGACGCGTTTTCTGCCCAATGCCGTTTCCAGCGGCAGAATCGACGTGCAGTTGGACTGCGTGCCGCAGTCGCCGCAACCTTCGCAGACCGCTTCGTTGATGAACATGCGCTGATCGGGATCGGCGAACTGGCCTTTTTTGCGACGCCGACGTTTTTCCGCTGCGCAGGTCTGATCATAAATGATGACCGAAGCGCCGGGAAATTCGCGCAATTCGCGCTGCACCGCATCCATGTCCTTGCGGTCATGCAGACTCACCAGTCCGGGCAATTCAGCGCGATCGGCATACCTGGTCAGATCTTCAGTCACCAGTGCAATGCGTTTAACGCCTTCGGCCGCCATCTGCTGTGCCATCATCGGCACACTGATGGTCCCGTCCACCGGCTGACCGCCAGTCATGGCTACAGCGTCGTTATACAGAATTTTGTAGGTGATGTTAACTTTGGCCGCCACCGCAGCGCGGATCGCCAGATAACCGGAATGGAAATAAGTACCGTCACCCAGATTGGCAAATACATGCGGCAGCGTTGAAAACGGTGCCTGGCCTATCCACGGGGCACCTTCGCCACCCATGTGGGTCGTGGTTTTATTGTGTTCGGGATAAATTGCGGTCGCCATCACGTGACAGCCAATACCGGCCAACGCCAAAGAACCTTCGGGTACTTTGGTTGACGTATTGTGCGGACAGCCCGAACAGTAATAGGCCGGACGGGCCGGCGTATCAACGGTCTTTTTCAGTACCACGTCCTTGGCTTCCAAAAATGCCAGACGTGCCCGGATCAGATCGCTGGTATGAAAGCGCGCAATCCGCGCTGCGATCACGCGCGCAATCTGCGACACGGAAAAATCCGCCTTGGAGGTCAGCAGCCATTCGCCGCGCGGATGCACCCATTCGCCTTTTTCATCAAACTTGCCGATCACACGCGGGCGCACATCTTCGCGCCAGTTATACAGCTGTTCTTTGAGCTGGTATTCAACGATCTGGCGTTTTTCTTCCACCACCAGAATTTCATCCAGCCCGCGCGCAAATTCGCGCACGCCGTCCGGCTCCAGCGGCCAGGGCATAGCTACCTTGAACAGACGGATACCGATTTCATCGGCGAATTGTTCATCAATGCCCAGGCCTTCGAGCGCTTCGAGCACATCAAGGTAGGACTTGCCTGAGGCGATAATACCGAGCTTGGCATGCGGCGAATCGATGGTGGTACGGTTTAACTGATTCGCGCGCGCATAGGCGAGCGCGGCGTAAATTTTAAAATCCTGCATCAGCGCTTCCTGCTTTCTCGCTTCGATGCCCAGGGTTTCCGTAGTCAGGCGCGCATTCAGCCCGCCAGGTGGCATAACGAAATCCTGCGGAATATTGATCTGGACACGAAAAGGATCGGCATCAACCGAGGCACTCGATTCCACCGTATCGGCCAGCGCTTTGAAGCCGACCACGCAGCCGGAAAAACGCGACATGGCCCAGGCATGCAGACCCAGATCCAGATATTCCTGCACATTGGCCGGATACAGCAGCGGTATCATTGCTGCGGAAAAAATATGGTCGGACTGATGCGGCAGGGTTGAAGAATATGCACCGTGATCATCCCCTGCGACCAGGATGACGCCGCCATGTTGCGAGGTACCGGCGTGGTTCATGTGCTTGAACACATCGCCGCAGCGATCTACGCCCGGACCCTTGCCGTACCACATGGCAAACACGCCATCATAGTTGGCCGGACCGAGCAGATCGACCTGCTGGGTACCCCAGACTGCGGTGGCCGCCAGATCTTCATTGACACCGGGGACAAAACGCACGTGCTGCGATTCAAGATATTTTTTGGTTTTCCACAAGGTTTGATCCAGCCCGCCCAATGGTGAGCCACGATAGCCGGAAATAAAGCCGGCGGTATTCTTGCCGACGGCCAGATCGCGTTGCCGCTGAATCAATGGCAGCCGCACCAGCGCCTGCACGCCCGAGAGGTAGATTTTCCCGCTGCCTGCGGTGTACTTGTCGTCCAGAGTGACGTCGGCTAATGCGGAACCAGCAGATTCCTGCAAATCGGTAGATAACATAGATTTTCCAAAGTGATGCTTTGAGACTGCTATTGAGATGACGTGCTGACGGGTAGGACAACGGTCACTGGCATAGCGCTTGCCGGGGTAACGGCGGTTTTTATCAACGAATAACTCAGTTTGCCTGAGAATCTGCTGTGGGAGATAAGTGTAGTGACTCTTCTGTCTAAGCGGAAATAGGCAATTTGGATATGGGTATCACTAAAAATGATACCCATTGGTTGGCGCCGGGCCAGAGCTGCCCGGACGAATTTAATCAAGAATGGAGGAGATGTTGTCTTTGACGTCAGGCACTTTGTCACATTGATAGTAAGTGGACTGGGATTTGGAAAATACGCTGGTGTATACCTCAATAAAATCCTGGTCAGCGTGAAATTTTTCCGTTGGCACCAATCACGGTAGTTTCGACCCATTTCGATGCGCCGCCGGACTTGGTGAAATCCAGCTGAAAGCCACTCAGATCCAGTTTCATTGAATGCATGGCCGCATTGATCGAATCCGCATTGATCTTGCCGGTCACCCGTCGGGCCGCTTCCACGAATACCCGCGCTGCAACATAACCTTCCATGCTGGCATAGCTGTAAGTCGGGTTGGGGTTGCCAAACGACATTGCACGACGGTATTCGCTGGACAACATAATCGGTTCAGAATGCGGACTTGGCATCACGGCCGGCACCACGACACCGCGCGCTGCCGCGCCGGCCATTTGTGCCAGTGGTTCAGTACCCACGAACGACAGGGTGGTAAACAGGCCAACGTAGCCGGAACGGCGCGCCTTGGTAATTAACGCACTTTCGGTTTTATAGGCACTGACCACGTAGACCGAATCCACATGGGCACCAACGATTTTGGCAACCGCTGCATCGACATTCACCGAATTGCGTTCCACGGTTTCCGTCCACAACACCTTGATCTCAGGATGACTGGCCAAGGCAGCCTTGATCGCATTCATCCCCGCATCACCAAACGCATCCTTCTGGACCACGATGCCCATGGTATGCAAACCCATGCCGTCAATTTCCTTGACGATACGCAGGGCTTCATCGTTATAGCTGGCGCGGATGTTGAAGACGTTTTCGTATTTACCGTCGCGCAGACTGTCCGCACCGGTATAGGCACCGATGAAAGGCAGACCGGAGGCTTTGATGATGGGCAGCGCAGCCACGCTGGTTGGCGTGCCGACGTAGCCTACCAGCGCCACGGCATGTTCTTCATTGATCAGTGTTTTGGTATTCTGGATCGTGCGGTCCGGCTCATAGCCATCATCGAGTGTCACCAGTTTGATCTGATGACCATTGATGCCACCCTTTTCATTGACCTGATTGAAATACGCATTCATGCCGCGCGCCATTTCAGTACCCAGCATATTGGCCGGTCCGGTCAGGGCAGCGGACTGTCCGACGACGATGGGTTCAGAGGCCAGACAGGAAAATGAAAACAGCGACAGCAGCGCGGCGATTTTAAGATGTTTAATCATGAAAATGGATTCCTGTGTACAACGTTCGATTTAACCAGCATAGGAGTTGAAAATGGTATTTCAATCTGTTTTGGAGCGGGACCGTTCCGCGTGGCAAATGGCGACCCGCATTATAACAGTTTCTTGTCGGCAATTACCTGTCGCAAGTGCGCATTTTGTCCACCAACTTTTGGGTCTGCTCGCGTCGCCCGGCATTCCACGCTGTCGCTGCCCGGTGGGACGCTGTTTTTAACAAAACGATAAGGAATTTGACGATGGCAAATTGATCACGCAGACCTGTTATTCTGGTCTGCGGTACTTTGAATGTGCCCGGGTGAAATCAGGATTGACGGCGACGAAGCAACAGAGCGGCCAGTCCAAGACCGAATATGGTCAGTGACGCAGGTTCGGGAACCGAGCCGGGTGGGGTGATGACGACATTACCTGAATTTGAATCGAGAGACAGCGAGAGAAAGGCACCAGTCTGGTCACGATCGGCATAGAACACCTCAATGGAATGGGTTCCACTGCTGAGTACGCCGGAAGTAAAGTCCACCGTAGTGACACCATGTACCCCTGGATTTTGCCCAATCAACATCCCGTCCACATAAATGAAGGAATCGTCGTCTGAGCCAAGGTTGAAACCAACTGATCCGGAAGAGGAAAGATTAAAATTACCTTTAAAAATGGCTGTTTCATAGACATTGGCGTCATTGGTGCCTGTGCTGCACGGCGCGTACATGTTGCTGTTAAACGGTAAGCTCACCGTCAGAGGACACCCTGACGTTGGCACAACATTGGCATTGAGCGCCTGGCTCCACCAGGTGATCTGATTACCGGCACCCACGTCGAAAATTCCTGGGCCCGGCATGGTTGCAATCGGCAACCCGTTTGCGCCCAACCCACTGCCGAGTGCCACATTCGGTGTGCTGAAGTGAGAAACGTCCGGGTCATGTTCGGACAACTGAAAATATTGAGCCGAAAGTGTGGCGGTGACCGGTCCGGCACAGGCGAGATTTGGGCCGGTAAAACTCATCACGGCAGCTGTGCCCAGCAGCAAAACTGGTTTGATTTTCATGACAGTACTCCTTATCAGCATCTGACTCACACCGATGCATAAAACGTTCCAATTCCATCAGGAAGCGCATAACTCATTGTTTACACTTAATTGACGTAGCGAAAAAAATGACGGGCCAAGAGAATATTCACGAACATGTAAAATTTTTCGACACGCTGTCGGCGGCTGCCGGTTCAGGTATTCGTTGCAACTCTGTTCATTGTCAGGATTTATTGATCCTGCAATATCCTTTGACCTTTTGCCCTGAACCAACAACAATACCGTTAATTCTTTTTTATTGATTCTTCGCCATGTGCCAACTGTTGGGAATGAATTGCAATACGCCGACTGACATCGTGTTCAGTTTCACCGGCTTCGCGCTGCGCGGCGGGTTAACCGGTGAACATCAGGATGGCTGGGGTATCGCCTTTTTTGAAGGCGCCGGGGTGCGGCATCTGGTGGATCATCAGGCCGCCGCCAATTCGCCGCTGGCCGAGCTGATCAAGGCGCACCCGATCAAATCGAAAAATGTGATCGCCCATATTCGCAAGGCCACGCAAGGTCAGGTGGCACTGGAAAACTGCCATCCGTTTGTGCGCGAATGCTGGGGCATCAACTGGGTCTTTGCGCATAACGGCGACCTGGCCGCTTTCCTGCCGGAATTGAACGGCCAGTTTCTGCCGATCGGCAATACCGACAGTGAGCGCGCTTTCTGCTATATCCTGCAACAGTTGCGGGTCCGTTTTGGTGCCGTTGCACCGAACCTGTCAGAACTGAAGGCCGCACTCCAGACATTGTGCAGCGAGATTGCCGGCTTCGGCACGTTTAACATGATGCTCTCCAATGGCGCGGCCCTGTTCGTCCACTGCTCGACCAACATGCATTACCTGATCCGTCAGTTTCCCTTCAACACGGCGCACCTGTCGGACCGCGATCTGAGTATTGACTTTACCGAAGTGACCACACCACAAGACCGGGTTGCGGTGATCGCCACCGAACCGCTGACCACCAATGAAGTCTGGCAGGCCTTCGGCAAGGGCGAACTGAAAGTTTTTATCGATGGCGCCTGCCAGCCATAAGGAAACATGTACAACACTGAAACGCCACAATTGCAGGAAGAAAAAACCGGTTTGATTACGGCAGCAGGATGCTGGCAGGTGCATGCCTTTGTGGACGGCAACGTAATGAGGGACATTGAGCAGCAACTTGTCCGGCTCGGTGCGCGCAGCGACCTGCAGTGGAACCTGTCCGACATCAGATCGATCGACCACATCGGCGCGCAGCTGTTATGGAACTGCTGGGGCCGGCAACGACCGGCGCAGCTGATTCTGCTGCGTTCCCAGGAAGCGTTTTTCAATCGGCTGGAACAGGCCAATCAGCTGTCGATTCCAAAACCGGCCAGGTCGCGCCTGAATTCAATCATGCAGCTGGGCACGGTGATGCTGGGATTTTTCGCGCACCTGTTTGCCTTTACTCAGCTGCTGGGCCAGCTGATACTCGATCTGGCCCACGTGCTGCGGCACCCGACGAAGGCACCCTGGAAGGAAATCTCGGCCAATGTCTATCAGATGGGGTTTCGTGCGCTGGGTATCACGGCACTGGTGGGGATACTGATCGGTGTGGTGCTGTCGTATCTGTCGGCCCAGCAATTGCGCACATTCGGCGGTGATATTTATATCGTCAATATTTTAGGCATGAGCATTATCCGCGAGCTCGGACCCATGCTGGCAGCGATTCTGGTCGCAGGGCGTTCCGGTTCAGCCATTACCGCGCAACTCGGTGTCATGCGCGTGACCGAAGAACTTGACGCCATGCTGGTCATGGGCATCCCGCACGGGTTGCGCCTGATCTTTCCGAAAGTCATTGCGCTGGCCATTGCCATGCCGCTGATCGTGATCTGGACCGATGCCATGGCGCTGCTGGGCGGCATGGCGTCTGCCGATTTCATTCTGGGTATGTCACCGCGTTTCTTTATCCAGAAACTGCCGGATGTGGTGGCGCTGTCGAATTACTATATTGGCCTGGCCAAAGGTGTGACTTTTGGCGCGGCCATAGGTCTGGTAGCCTGTCATTTTGGTTTGCTGATCAAACCGAATACCGAAAGTCTGGGTCAGGGCACCACCACCTCGGTGGTCAGTGCGATTACCGTCGTGATTATTCTGGATGCCGTCTTTGCGATCATGTTCAGCCGTGTGGGGTATTTTTAATGGCACAGCTTATCAAATCACCGGCCAGAGAAATCGTGATCAAGGTACAGAACCTGCGCACCCAGTTTGGACGCACCATCATCCACAATCATCTGAACCTGGACATCTACAAGGGTGAAATTATCTCGATTGTCGGTGGTTCAGGTACCGGGAAAACAGTATTATTACGCCAGATGCTCAGGCTAGAGCAGCCACAGAAGGGCAGTGTCACCATATTCGGCGTGGATATCAATCAGGCCCGCGCGGATCAGGTGGCGTATTTCCGCAGCCGCTCCGGGATGCTGTTTCAGCACGGCGCACTGTATTCTGCGCTGTCGGTATTTGACAACGTGGCGCAGCCCATGCGTGAACTCAAGGTGCTGCCCGAAACGCTGATCAAAGACGCGGTGTATCTGAAGCTGGACATGGCCGGAATCGGGCCTGAGCACGCCGACAAGATGCCGTCATCGCTGTCCGGCGGCATGGTCAAACGCGTGGCACTGGCGCGCGCGCTGGCACTGGAACCGGATGTGCTGTTTCTGGATGAACCGACCGCCGGACTTGACCCGCATTCGTCGGAAACCTTTGTCAGCCTGATTCAGTCGCTGCACAGAGAACTGGGCTTCACCGTGGTCATGGTGACGCACGATCTGGATACCCTGTTTGCCCTGTCGTCGCGCATCGCCGTGCTGGCCGACAGACAGGTCATTGCGATCGGCACGATAGACGAAGTGATTCAGTATCAGCATCCTTTTATCAAGGATTTTTTTCTGGGCGCACGCGGACGACGCGCCCTGACCGTATTGGACAAAGACGATTATGGAAAATAGATCTCACGCCTTATGGGCCGGCTTTTTCACCGTGGCCATGCTGTGCGCTGCGGTGTTGGCAGGCATATGGCTCAACCGTGACAAGACGCAGCGCACCCAATACCAGATTGTCACCATGCATGCCGTTTCGGGTCTGAATCCGCAGGCCGCCGTGCGTTACAAGGGACTGGCCGTGGGTCGGGTCGATAAAATTGAATTTGATCAGAGCGTTCCCGGACAGATACTGGTCGATGTCAGCATCGATCCGGAAACACCGGTGACACCGACTACCTTTGCCACGCTCGGCTACCAGGGCGTGACCGGTATTGCCTATGTCGAACTCGATGACGATGGCAGCATTCCAACCCGCATTGCCGCGACTGCAGGACAAGTCCCGCGCATACCGCTGCGCTCCGGATTGCTGGAAAAGCTGGAACAGAGCAGCACAAAAATACTGGCCAGTGTTGAGCTGGTCAGTGACCGGCTGGCGCACATGTTTGCGCCGGAAAATCAGAAAATCATTCTGGGTGCCTTCAGCCATACCAGTGAGGCCACCGAACGCTGGGGCAAGGTTGCCGATGACCTCGGGCCGACTGTGGCGATCTTGCCTGGCCTGTTACAGCAGACCAATCAAACACTGGCTGCCGTGCAGGACCTGTCGAAAAGCGCCAGCGGTCTGTCCACCCAGCTGACCGGACTGACCCGCGACCTGCAGGATCCGAACGGCGCACTAAACCATACGCTGAGCACCTTCGCCACCCTCGGCGAGAACATCCAGTCCGACACCCTGCCCAGACTGCAAACCCTCACCCTTGACGCCGGCGCGTCGATGAAGAGTTTTAATCAGACCATGCAGGAACTCAAGGAACATCCGCAGAGTCTGCTGTACGGCCGACCTGCCGAGGCACCCGGACCGGGCGAAGCCGGCTTTACCGCACCCAGAAAATAACATCCGACAAGGGCCCCGATGACAACCATTTTCCGTTTCCTGTTCTATACCGCACTGCTTGCCATGTTGCAGTCATGCGCCACAACGCCAGGCCCAGTTGCAATATATGATTTTGGCGCCTCGCCTGGCGCACCGCCGAAAGCCGACAGCATGCCGGGCTGCGTCCTGCCGCCAATTCAGCTTGCCGCCATCACCAGCCCACCGTCGCTCGACAGCACGTTGATGCAGTACCGCCTGCTGTATGACAATGATCAGCAAAGCCGTGCCTACGCCGGTTACCGCTGGAGCATGACGCCGGCCCAGCTGCTTGGCTTGCGCATCAGAGCGCAGTTGCAGGCCATGCAGGTCAACATCGTCGACAGTGGCATGACCAGTCCCGGCCATTGGCAGTTGCGCCTGTATCTGACCGACTTCAGTCAGCAGTTCAGCGATGGCTCACACAGTGTGGCGCAGCTGCAGCTGCGCGCTTCAGTGCTGCGCGCCAATATGCTCATTGCGCAAACTACACTGGTGCAGCAAAGCGAGGCCGCCAAACCGGATGCGCCGTCCGGTGCGCAGGCCATGCGCTTCGCAGCAGACGCCCTCATTACCGATCTGAACAGCTGGTTATGCAAACTGCCGCGCACGTAGAACATCCCTCTTCGCCGTTGGTCAGAATGGCGCTGCTGGCATACACATTTTTGATTCTGTATGCCAGTCTGTATCCGTTTGCCGGCTGGCGCCGCACGGGCGCCTCACCGCTGACCTATATGACCGAACGCTTTCCGCATTACTGGACCGTCTTCGATGTCAGCATCGATATCGTCGGTTACATTCCGTTCGGCATTCTGCTGGTACTGGCCTGTTATCCATGGCTGTCGCGACTGTGGGCAGCCGTGCTGAGCATGCTGCTCGCTGCCCTGATGACGGGGTCGATGGAAGCGATACAGACTTATCTGCCGAGCCGGGTAGCGTCGATCCTCGATTTTTCCACCAACTGCCTTGGTGCGGCCATCGGGATCGCATTGGGTTGCGTCCTGACGCCGCTGCTGCTTGAAAAAGATCTGCTCAAACGCATCCGGCTGCGCTGGTTTATCACCGATGCGAGCAAAGGATTGATTTTGCTTGCGCTGTGGCCGTTTGCACAGATTTATCCGCAGGGGTATCTGTTCGGACTGGGTCACATCGTACCCACCCTGTCGAACTGGATCACGGCGGCCCTGGATGTCCCGGTCGATCTCGGAACCATGTTGCGCCAGGGTGCTGAACTGTCTATCGAGCAGTACTGGCTTTCCGAAACCATCATCAGCTGTTGCGGCCTGATCGGTGCGGTACTGATTTTTCTGTGTCTGCTGCAGCGCAGCGCACCCAAGGCACGTCTGGTGACCCTGCTGATTATCGTGACACTGAGCCTGAAAAGCCTGACTCAGGCACTGCTGTTCAAACCCGAAAATGCCTGGACCTGGATCACCCCCGGTGCAGAAGCCGGATTGATCGTAGGCTGCCTGATGTTATACGGTCTGGCGTGGACACCGGCCCGGGTTCAGCGCCATCTGTCCATGTTCATGCTGATCATCAGTCTGCTGGTGATTAATTTTATGCCGGGCAATCCGTACTTCACCGACACCATGTCCGGCTGGGTGCAGGGAAAATTTCTGAACTTTAACGGCGCAGCACAATTTTTATCCGAACTGTGGCCGTGGATGGCGCTGTGGTTTCTTGTTCACTACAAGGCAGACAAAGCGTAGGCTGGGATGCAATCCCAGCATTTCAACCGTTGATGCTGGGATTGCATCCCAGCCTACGCCTGATCAAGACTCCCGTAACGCCTTCGGCATTCTTTTCTTTCTCGTATACAGCTGCGCGTTGGAATGATTTTTGAGCTTGAATACCGACAGCGCATTCATTAATTCGCCGGCCTGCTGTTCCAGGGCGGCGGTGGCGGCCGCAGCCTGTTCAACCAGCGCTGCATTCTGCTGGGTGACGTCATCCATCTGTGTGACCGCCTGATTGACCTGACTGATCCCGGTGCTCTGTTCGCCCGAGGCCTGCGAAATTTCGGCCATGATGTCATTGACCTGGCGCACCGAACTGATAATTTCATGCATGGTTGTGCCGGCATTGTTGGCCAGCACAGTACCGGAATCGACCTTGTGTACCGAGGTGTCGATGAGTTCCTTGATTTCCCGCGCTGCCGTGGCCGAGCGCTGGGCCAGGCTGCGTACCTCTGAGGCCACCACGGCAAATCCGCGTCCCTGCTCGCCGGCGCGCGCGGCTTCCACTGCGGCATTCAAAGCCAGGATATTGGTCTGAAAGGCGATGCCGTCGATGATGCCAATGATGTCAACGATTTTGCGGGACGAGTCATTGATTTCGCCGATCGTAGCAATCACCTGGTCAACAATATGGCCTCCGGACTGCGCTACTGATGTAGCCTTGTTGGCCATTTCATTGGCAGCGCTGGCATGGCGGGCATTATTTTCCACAGTGGCAGCAAGCTGCTCCATGCTGGAGGCGGTCTCCTGCAGCGAAGCGGCCTGCGCTTCGGTGCGCGAGGACAGGTCCATATTGCCTCTTGCAATTTCATGGGTGGAGGTTTGTATGCGTTCAAAATTGTTGTGCACGTCGCTGATGATGCTGTGCAGATTGATATTCAACTGACGCAATGCCGACAGAAAGTGTCCCATATCATCGGTGCGGGTCGTTTCCAGTTTGCCGGTCAGGTCGCCGCCAGTCATGGTCTGAGTGGCCAGCAGTGCCTGATGCAATGGATTGATGATGCCGGTTTCCAGGAAATACCAGAACCACAACGTCAGTGCAATGCCGGCAAACGTGGTTGCGTGCAACAGCAGCATCAGGCCGGAACTCATTGAGCTGGCAAACCAGCTCACCAGATTCAATGCCACCATAAACAGCAGTTGCGCCGAACAGGCTATTCTGACGCGCTGTTTCAGTGAAAAACGGGCCATCCGCATCAGTGTGCCCTTCCAGCCGGCCGTGATTACCTGCCCTTCACGCAGCGCCAGGTTGCGCGGATTGCCGGCGTTGACTTCCCGGTACAGTGCATCTGTCCCGGCAATCTGTTCACGGCTGGGCTTGGTGCGCACCGACATGTAACCAACTATCTGACCATTATCAAAAACCGGAGTCACATTGGCATGTACCCAGTAAAAATTGCCGTTTTTGGCGCGATTTTTTACAACGCCGTTCCAGACCGTGCCCTGCTTGATGGTGTCCCACAGATCGCGAAAACCTTCTGCAGGCATATCCGGGTGACGCAGAATATTATGTGCTGCACCCATGAGCTCATCCAGACTGTAACCGCTGACTTCAACGAAGTAAGGATTGGCATAGGTAATGACGCCCTTGAGGTCGGTCATCGAGACGATGGATTGGGTGTCGCTTAAACCAATCTCAACATTGGTAACCGGCAAGTTTTTACGCATGATGGCCTCTTTTCAGAGTTGACCCACACATTGGACGTCGGGGAAATTGAACGGGTAAGGCATACCCGGAGCCTGAAAAGCAGGAACTCCTGACTCAATATAGTCAGCAGATTTGCGTTTTACAATCTGAAATGAGGTCAGCCTATTTGGGATATTTTCGTCTGCCGACGTCAATCAGATGCATTGCGCCAAAGCCAAGCACCAGACCAATGGCAGCAGGAAGTGCTTCCAGCAGCGGATCTGCCGAATCCCGGACCAGCCAGTTCAGCACAGCAACAGTCAGAAAACAAATCGCGACCAGCCCACAGCGAAACAGCCAGGTCTGCACCACGAAGCGCGAGGCAGAAATCAGGGTCGGGAGTGACGGATTCTGGTTGTCAGGATCGGGCATCATATTGAAGACGGACATGATTTTAGCCCTGCACTGTCTTGTTGAGTTTTTTGCTGCGCTCTGCGCTCAGAAAGAACTGAAGGGCCTGATTTCCCCACTGCAGCGGAATGGATTTTTTCCAGCCGGCAAACTGCGTCCAGCCAGCATCAGTGCGAACTCTGATCTCTTCACCGTCAATCAGCAGTTGCGGCAGCATGTTGAAAACGCTGGAGTTCAGTCTGACTGATACTTCATGGCCGGCATCGTTGAGTACCGCGTACTCGCCGGCGCGCCGTTTCACCATGACGCCATTGAGCAAAATCCGGGGCGTCGACCAATAGCCGGAAATGCGCATTTCCAACAGCTGGGTCATGAATTCCGGATGCAGTATGGTGATGTCCATGGCGTATATAGGTCGAAGTTATCCTGTGGGTTCAGCTTAGTACAAAATTTTACCGAGTTAAAGCAAAAAAACAGCGCATTGCGATTTGGTTCGATGGGAAAAGAATACCTGTCCAGGCTGACGCTGACAATGCCCTGTTTAGGGCATTTTGCACAGGCTGCTGAAAAACCCCACGATACGCAGGATTAATGACCGTCAGGTGACAGCCAGAGGAATTTCAAGCGCAACTTCGGTACCTGGATCAAGCGCGCTGATATGAATGTTCGCCCTGATCTTTTTGGCACGGTTGCGCATATTCGATACGCCGCGCCCCTTGCTGCCCGAGGATGGAGTGAAGCCACAACCGTTATCGGCTATGCGTATGCGCAACATCTGCGGCTGGTAGAAAATATCGACAACCACGTGGGTCGCCTGTGCATGTTTGAGTATATTGGCCAGGGCTTCCTGCAGGATTCGGAGCGCATTGAGACCCACATCCGGCTCCACTTCCAGCGCCTGGGGCATGTCATGGTTACACCAGTCGAACTGCAGATTGAGCGAACGAAACCGTGATTCCATGCGGAAGCGGAAATTGCCCAGTACCGGCAGCAGATCCCGGTCGTCCGGCGTCATGGAATCGATCACCAGGCGCATATCGTCCAGACATTCCTGCAACAGTCCCACCAGGGTAGACTGGGGCAGCTCGGTATGTTGCGCCAGCATCAGGGTGGAGAGCAGTTGCGATCCGACGCCGTCATGCATGTCCTGCAGTATGCGATGCCGTTCGTCGGTGGCAGCGTGCGCGCGTTCGAGCTTTCTTAACTGTTCATAACTTTGCTTGAGTTCTCCCTCGCGAGCGGCCACCCGGATTTCCAGTTTCTCGTTGACCGATTCGATCTGCTCCAGGGTATCCAGAAAACGGTCCAGCAGAATGCCGATCATCACCAGCATAAAGGCCGGCATGCCCAGATGCATCAGATACACTTCCGGCATGTTAACCCATGCCTCCTGTACCGCCAGATCATGCACCGACAGGCCCAGCGCCACCGTGATTGCCAGACCCATCGATATCGCGGCGCGGTCATGCAGACGCGCCGCATAGATCAGAATGGTGGCCACGGCATACAGATTGAAAAACAAAAATCCGGAGAGCAAGTACTCTTCCATGAAATGTCGCATCGGCATGCCGAGCAGCATGAAGACGGCGCAACCTGAGAGCCAGTAACCGATCAGAATGCGGTTATACAGAACATTATTGCGGCCACTGAACTGCAGCATGAATATCGAGATCAGCACGATAAATCCGGCGGTCGTGAAGTAATACGCCAGACGCCACATCAAAAAGTAATCAACCGGCACCACAGGGGTGCGCAGCAGCAGGGTACGCATTCCCCAAAACAGCACGCACAGTCCAAACAATCCATACAACTTTTCCTGAGGGCGACGCACCCAGAACACCAAAATGAGCGTGCCGCACAACAGACACAACGCCGTCGATATGTCAGCGGTCGTATCTTCCCAGAACAACAGTCGGTCGAAGGTTTCGCGTTGAATTTTTTCCGGCCAGACATCAATGACGCCAAAGCTGGTAAACCGGTCGCGTATGCCCAGTCTGACTTCAATTTCATTCATGCCTTCATGCAGCAGCAAAGGCGGAATCAGCCACAATTCGGGTCGATACCAGCGCACGTGTATCTGTTCGTTGGCCCAGGGTTTTGATCCAATCAGCGCCCCATTGACATAAATGTCGCCGCCGCTGACTAATTGCGGAAACAGAACCCAGATCGGCTCATCCTGACGGGCAGCATCAAAACTTGCCTTGTACCAGTAATTCACCAATTCACGCACGGCAGGTTTGGCCACATGATGCGGCAGGGAAATGACACTCCAGCCGGCATCGGGCCCAGGCAGGGTTGCGGAATCGGAAATGATGTACTCGGCCTGCCTGATCCGGATCACGGACTGATCCGGTTCGGCGCCGGCAGCACAATCCGGCTTTAACACTAATGTCAGCAACACCAGCAGGCAGCCGAGGCTTCGGAACATCAAACTCATCGCATTACTGACTGAGTATGCCCAGCTTGGTTGCTTCATAAACTGCTTCTCCGCGAGAATGCACCGCCAGCACGCGGTAAATTTTTTTGACATGCCGGGCCACCGTATGGCTGGAAATATAGTATCTGGCACCGATTTCTTTAAAGCTCAAGCCTTTGGAGAGCGCAAACAGAACCTGATATTCCCGTTCCGACAGCGGAGTCGGTGTTATCTGGGCGGGAATATCGGGGACCTGATTCACGGGAACGGCTGCAGCAGGAAGCTGGAATTTTTGCAGAATGCGACGGGCAATCAAGGGACTGATCGGAGAACCGCCACCGCGCAGCGTGCGGATACATTCCAGAATATCGACACTGGTACTGTCTTTCAGAATATAGCCGGTGGCGCCGGCTTCGATACTTTGAATCACATGGGCTTCGTCGGCAAAAATGGTGATGACCATCACGTCACATTCCGGCCGCAGCTGCACGGCATGACGGATCAGTTCAATGCCGGGTATATCGGGCAAACCCAGATCGATCAGATAGGCATCGGCTGCCACATTGTCAATCAATGCCATCCCATCGGTGCCATTGGCGGCCGATCCGATAAAAGAAAAATCGGCGCTGGATTCAATCACATGGCGGAAACGGCACATAAATTCCGCATTGTCTTCAATAATTGCAACTTTGGTTACCATACCCCCCTATGTCAGGATAGATGTCGCGTCAATTAATTCACATCAACCGTATTGGGGGCGGAGTAAAGATATGCAGTGAACCGCTATTCAGCAGAACGCAAGGAAGCCATCCTGAAACAGATGATG
>Ga0316221_1001046_pt1 | contig 30968 bp, 27 predicted proteins | sample TBH18007metaG_FD_206003 | JGI IMG/M metagenome (GOLD analysis project Ga0316221, IMG submission 206003) | Freshwater microbial communities from Trout Bog Lake, Wisconsin, USA - TBH18007 | ecosystem: Environmental > Aquatic > Freshwater > Lake > Hypolimnion/Profundal zone | place: USA: Wisconsin... | reverse complement strand
ATTATTTGTAAGCGGTAAGCTGCCATTCGTAGCTCCCCTCTAGAATCGCCGCGCCCATTTGCCCCTGTAATTGATAGGAACCAGAGGACTCTCGGGCAACCCAGCGACCTATCTGAGGAGCAAACCACACCGTTTCCTTGTGAATGCAATCCACCTTATTGGGATCATCACTCTCATAATTAATTAATGCCTGGAAACGTAAAGCAATAAACTCACCCGCGGGCACTGTAATTTTTTCCCAGCCCTGTACACTCATGTACTCTTGCCAATTCAATTTAGAATCAGCATAACCAGCAACACTATATTTTGTATTAAATTGCTTAGACCAAGAACTTGATAGCTCCAGTGGCCATAGAGGTAATGGTGTAGAAAAATTAAGCAATCGTGACCACTGGGTATCTGTGGTCACCATACCCCATATAGTTTGAATTTCACTGGGAAGTCTCTCGCCATCCGATGTAGTACGATCAATCCTAATTAAAGAGCCGACACTCGAAACACGTTCATTAACAATGTCCAAGGTTTTCCCATTAAATACGTCCTTCTTAATATAGGTCCACTCCTGACCAACTTGGGGTGGACGAATCGTAGGGAGCGGCCTTGGTTGAGCAACTGGAAGACCATGCTTATAGGAGAGCGGCACACTACAAGCGACTGGAACAAAGGCTGCTGAAGTAATAAATATGCGTCGAGTAATATTCACTAGAATTCCTATTAATTACTAAGTAGTCAAAATAGATGCAGTAGATCTATTTTCTAGGAAATAATTAAGAATGCAATATATTTTCAATCTGACGAGGAGATAAGGATGTTTTTGGAAGACCTGAGATGTCAAACCACGCTCTGACATCCTCCTCAAATCCAATGCCGTGCATAAAATTATAAATAGCTTTCTTTAAGCCCTGACCAAGAGCGTCATGATCAACCCCGCTAGGGTCTATAAAAGTAATATCATTCTTCGCGAAACTAACTACTACCTGAGGCGCCAAGGTAATTCCATAGTCCTCGGGATTCATACCAACAGGGGAATGTACTGTGCAGGTAAAACGATGAAAGAACCCGCTTTGGATGCAGCCGTTCTCAAAGAATTGACGAACATACTCCAAAGCATCGATTGTCTCCTGCACTGTTTGTGTTGGAAAGCCATACATTAAATAAGCATGCACCAATATGCCAGCATCGGAAAAACTTTTAGTCACTTGCGCTACCTGCTCTACCGATACGCCTTTCTTCATGAGCTCCAAGAGGCGATCGGATGCGACCTCTAAACCGCCTGACATAGCAATACAGCCACTTTGAGCAAGAAGCTCACACAGTTTTGGAGTAAAGGTTTTTTCAAAACGGATGTTGCCCCACCAGGAAATGAGGACCTTACGGCGAAGCAATTCTTCTGCCAATGCCTTTAATATTTTTGGTGGGGCTGCTTCATCAACAAAATGAAAACCTGTTTGCCCAGTTTCAGCAATAATTTGTTCAATGCGATCGACCAATAGACTGGCCGAAGCTGTTTCATAACGGGAGATATAGTCCAGACTAACGTCACAAAAACTACATTTCTTCCAGTAGCAGCCATGTGCTACGGTTAACTTATTCCAACGACCGTCACTCCATAAACGATGCATTGGATTGAGCATATCCAATAAGGACAAATAAGAATCTAATGGCAAACCATCCCAAGTGGCAGTGCCAACTTCTTCAAATGGAACATCTAACTCCGGCCAATTCATCAACTTCACGAGGCCGGCATTATTACGAACAAAAGTACGTACCAATCTCTCTTGCGAGCGCTTACCCTGTATATGGTCTATAAGTGCAAGCAGGGGACGCTCGCCAGAATCAAGGGTAATAAAATCTACAAAATCAAATATTTTGGCTTCCGTAAGCTCACGCAATTCAGTGTTGACATAACCTCCCCCAAGGCAAATCTGAATGTTAGGATTGTTGGTCTTAATATTCTGGGCAATACGCAAAGCGGCATACATCGCGCCAGGAAATGGAACTGATAGAAGGACCAATTGTGGCTGATGTTTTTCAATGGCGGCGGAAGTTAATTTTTGAAGGTGAATATCCATCAAAGTGGGGATATCCGCCAATGCCTTCGCTAGAGGCATGAAGGTAGGCTGACTTGCTGCTAGAGACTCACCATAGCGCACGAATTCAAAACGATCATCCACAGCATCGCGCAATACATCCGATAAGTCATTAAGATACAAGGTCGCTAGATGTCGTGCCCGATCTTGAGATCCCAATGCGCCAAAAGCCCACGCCAAAGCATCTCCACCCTCATCATCATAGACCTCAAGAGAGTCGAAACGGGGCCCCTCAGGTAAGAATGAACGACTATTAATTCGATGACTTAAGGTGTTGTCGCGCCCTTGCAAGAAGGCAATCGTTGGCGCGATTGTATTCTGATAATCATCAAAGTAATCTAGAAAAAAGTTCACGCAGGCAGTGCGATTTTCATCCGGACGCCTTAATGCCTCACCCCTGATTTCAGTCAATCCTTCTGATGTAAGAAAGCTGAGAACCAAGGCAAGCGCTAAATCTTCTTGGACGGCATCAAATTTTCGAGATCTTAAAAAGCCAGTTAAATAAGCTGTTGAAGGATACGGAGTATTTAACTGCGTCATTGGTGGAATGAGACTTAAAACCTTCATATCTATTCGGCCAAATAAAAAAGACTCTCGCCTCTCTTATTCCCACTCAATGATTACGTTGTTAAAATCACTTACAAAACAATGGGTTATGCCGATTGAATTTGTTTGTGTAACTTTTGTGTAACTAGCTTGACGATGAGGCATTTAGACGAAAAATTATGATTCTATACGGTTAAGGACTGTACTCGGGCATTGGTTACATAATTTACGATCTCAAAGACACCGCATAGCTACTGAAGTGCTGATTTTGCTGAAAGCTCTCTCTTAAGTAATTCTATATTGGGGCTGTTTGTAAATTGGTCATCAGGATAGTAGCCAAAATTAAGAATGCCTTTAATTCTCATATTGCGCATCCAAGAACTGAGTTCATTAGTAGGAATAGCTTTATCTGTGCGCCAATCCTTTGCCTGCAATTCATATAGAATTTTTTTCTTAGCTTCGGGAAAGGCCTGAGTGATATCAATAAGGTTGCTGAGCCATTGTCTGGGGTTTTTAGCTTTTTCCATGTAAGGCATTGCCATAAGAGCAACCCAGTCATAGTTTTGTAAACCATTCGGGATGGATTGCGAAAACCATTCTTCTGAGTTTGAATTGAGAGCCACTTCAGCATAATAATTACGTGCAAGACTGATAGGTTTACGATATTGCTGAGCTGCCTCCCTCATTTCCAGAGAAAATTGGGTCAGCATTTCTGTTTTTGATTTGTACCATTTTTCGTTGTAAGCAGGATTTTGGGTAATTGCTTCAATATTAGGTGGTAGCCCCCAGTTTTTGGCGTAGTACTGTAATGCGGATGGGCTTGCATCTTCCTTATCTGAGAGAGTCGCATCATCATGAATCAGAATCCCCTCGAAGTTCGCATAGCGACCTAGATCCGCATAGATCCCCTTAATAAACTGACGAGAACGCTCTGAGAAAGGACTCAACCTTAAGTAGCCAACCCCTTTACTGCCATCGGACGAGCTAACAACATCCAATTCACGTAATTTTTCAGGGCCTGGATTAAATGCCAAGAGTGGCATCCAAGCAAACACCCTAACTCCTGCACGAGTCTTAAGCTGCCAACTGACTCTACCAAAAATGTTCGCCTTGACTGGCATATAACTGTTCTTAAAGTACAAACTTTTAGCTACACCGCTTGCATCATCATCTGAAAAAGCTTGGAGGTATACAGTATTAACCCCAGAAGCTAGAACACGCTCTATTAAGCTACCCAGATTCTTTTCTTGTTGAGCTGGGTCTTTATCGTACACATAATCCAGGTCCACATGCATCACACGTTCAAGCCTTGGAGGGTGCTCTCGCAAATTAGCAACAAAATCATCGATTTTGGGATTATTGATTAGGTAGATACGGCGAATACTATCTACTGCCTGCAATTTAATATTTTCGCCATCATCTAAAGTAATAGCAATATCCATACCAAGATTCTTGGCAATTTGCTGCCCAACACCGTTATATCTGCCATATGGCCACACAATAATTCTTGGGCTAGAACCAGTTTGTTGCTTAATCCACGCATTGTTTTTAATTAAATCTGATTTAATGCGATTTAGATAATGCTCTTCAGTTTCATATTGATGTGTACTCTGGTTAAACTCAAAAGTTGTTAACGCTGGCATATCATTACCTTCAGCGTTACCTAAAATTCCATGGTGTAAGTCATAAGTATGGGAGGCTATTTCTACTAAACCACTCTTAGTAATCTCCTTTAATTCTTTTAGGGATAAGAATTTCGATCGTGGCACTTGCTTGCCAGCATAAAGAACGGTGCCATTTTCAGGCACTTCAAGCCATGAACCAACTATCGCTAGAGTTGCTGGATAGTTAAAAGCCTTTAATAGTGGCAGCGCATACCTGTAGAAGCTCTTATAGCCATCATCGAAAGTGAGAACAATAGCTTTATCTGGCAGTAGCTTACCGCCATTATTGGCATTCACCACATCCTGAATCGAAATTACTTTGTAGCCATTAGCCTTTAGCCATGAGAAGTAATTAATCAGATTATCCGCGCTAACATCATCAGACTCAGAAGTGCTCGTCCTTTCTTGAATGATGTCATGAAAACTCAAGACCTTATAGTCTTTAGCACCCCAAGCAAGATTGCTTAGTAAAGCAAAAGCGCAGAAAATGTATTTAATTTTTTTCATTTAGAAGCGCGACTCAAAGTTAAGGTATCCAGTGATATAGCTAGATTTTGCACCATTAAATGGAAAGCTAGTTTTACCAACACCCCAGCTGAGTGTTCTTTTATCCCCAATATTAAAGTCTTGCCCATAACCGACATTATTCATGGGTAAGGAAATATAGCCAGACTGGGTGACAAAACCATATGAGGCAAAAAAGCGATGCCAAAAATCATATTTTTTTGTTTCAATATCGCGCCACTGCAAGAGTCGAAGATTTAGCGTGCTCGAATATTCAGTTTGATTAATTGGGGAGAAGTAACTGACATTTGAGTTCGTGTTCTGCTGGTTTCCAACCCAGCCGGAAACGTCAACTTTATAGTTATATTCAGTCAGTAGACGTTGATTCAGATTGCCATAGATTTCTTGCTTGATATTATTGGGCAGAGCCCAGTAGCGATATCCAAGGGATGCATCTGTAGTATCGCCATCTTTCCACTTGACATTCGCTCCTCCGACATTCCCTCCGGAAGTGGCATAGAGAGATCCCGGCATCAAATAAAAGGCATTCTTTTCGTAAGAGGCGCCAACAGCCCAATGATCATCAAGAGTCTGAGTACCTTCGGCGCGAAGATATCCAGCGCTACCCACTTCTAATTCAGCCTCTTTATTAAAGCCGGTATATTGAATGCCACCGCCAACGCCTTGATCAGTCACTGGTATTGCAGGGCCACTATTTAAATCCCGGAATCTAGCGAAACCCCGGAAGTTATCATTAATTGGTGCACTATAGACGCGTAGATCGCTAGTCCGGTTATTGTTTGTCTGGCCAAAGTATTGCCCGTTGCCCAGAATAAAATTGCCTGTGACATAACCTTCTTTATAGGAATCCAATCTTTCGTTGGCATTTTTAACCGCATTAATATCAGAATAGTCTGACCTTAGCTCGTTTACAGTGCTCAAGAAAGTAGGTATATCACCTTGACTCATTCTGGTATTGGCATAGCCTACTTTAGCTTCGATGTCTTGTGGGTCTTGCTTTGCTGCAATTGAATAATAATCTGCCGCTGCCTCATGCATTCCTTGAGCTTCTTTTACGTTACCAGCAGTTTTAAGTAAATCTGCATTAGAAGGAATTTCACTCAGTAGTGGTATCAGTTTTTTATCGGCTTCTTGGTACTTTTCTTGATAGGAATCAAAATTCACCGCTTCAATCTTTGCGCTGGTGTAGTCAAAGTCTGGAATGGAAAGATATTTCGGGCGCGCTTTCAGTTGGGCAGTTAATTTATCCAATACCAGTTTTGCAGCTGGATACTGATCTTGATCCGTCAAGTTAAAAAACTTTGCCAACTGGATATCTAAATCATCGGGATTTTTATCGTAAAGCTTCTGAAGAATTATTCCAGCCCTTTTAGATTGATGTTTAGCACTATAGCTTGAGGCAATTGCTAATAATGCATAGTCAGGCATCAACTTACCGCTTGCGATCATCTGATCGTAAAGCGCAAGTGATTTATCCCATTCATTTCTTTTGTTGTAGGCCACAATCAAATCACAGTGGATTGCAGTTATTTGACTCTCAGTGGCTCCAATCGAGTTAGCGTAAGCTAATGATTCATTCAGGGCTCGAATACCCTCATCTACCGCTATAAAGCGATTAGGTGCTACTGCAGAGTCTGCGACAGACCACCGGAGATCTTGTGCCCCTGAATTATGCATTGCGCGCAATTTTTGATTCTTGGAGGCTTGCCAGCCATCATGATCAATTAAATACAAAGCCAAATGAGGGATGCCCATATCTAGCAAGACTTGGATAATTTCTTGTTGGGTTCCTGGATCTTTTGTGTGATATCGATTGATATCCTCATAAATCATGAGGGCTGCATAGCGATCACCTATATCTTGCAGGGCACCAGCTCTTAGTTCCCATGCAGAAGTATTTTTTGGAAAGTCTTTTAAAAATCGTTCGCTCCAATAGAGGGCGGCAGCAGTTTCTTTTCGATTCCGAGCCAATACCACCATATTCAACTCAATAGAGTCATTTTTTCCATGGCTACCCAAAATTTCTTTGGCAAGCTGTTCCGTTTTCGCAAAAGACTTAATTTTAGCGTAGCAAGAAAAAATGGCTTCCTGGACGTATGCTGGGGAATGGGCAAGATAATATTTATTGCTGAGCTCAATGACGTCATTACAAAGCTCGGCATTACTAGCCACTGCTATGAAGTCAGACTTATAGCGCACAACTTCGGGATGAGAAATCATGAGCGATTTCAGGAGATTTGCCGACTCTGTGTAATTAGCAGATTTATTGAGTTCTAGAGCTTTGCGATATTCCAAGTCAGCTAATGATGTTTGCCCGCATGCTAGGTTAAGGGGTGCCTGCAAAAGAGTTGCAATTAGAGGTGTGACGTATTTAAATCGCAATTTAGCTCTTTGGGGATGGGATGATTTTATAAATACGATTATCGCTATTGATAAAAACCTGAGCCGATCTTAAATCATGCCAATGCTCAACATCCACAGGCAATATGCCTAACTCTATTTCAAGCTCTCTTATTTCAACTCCTGGGGGAAGGCTTTTGAGGTATTTGGTGCTACTAATAATTTTATTTCTCAGCGTCGCAAGAATACAGATCCAAGCAATCAATCCAAGGGCTATATATATAAACTGAGACATCTTATGCCAAATTGCCGACCAATTGGGCGGGGCAACAGCTGTAAACTCAAAAATGGGGTCAGAGATATAATCAAAAATAAGCCACAGGAGGTTATGAATAGTTAATCCTAAAATGAACCACGCCCCTACGGTAAGCAATATATCGCGCAGTCTAATCCAATTCGAGATGGCGCCAGAATTGATGATGGGCGGCCAGCTGGCTTCAGGGATTCCTTTCATCGAATCCCTCTATCGGGGCTGACCCACGTACCTTTGATTTTTGCTGGCCTAAATAAGGCTTTAGTAAATCCTACAACACAACTACAGGTCTGAAGACACCAATAAACTAATGGGTACCAAATAATCCATCCAAACGACTTTAGCGCACTCTTTTCATACTGGCGATCTAGCACCAATCCAATTAAGGATTGAAGGAGGTATGTACTCGCCAAAATAATTCCCCACCAATGTGGAAGAAAATTTTGATAAAGGGTTAAGGCGCTGCCTTCTAGAAATTGATTGACATTAAGCAATGTGAACCAGATAACGATACAAAATGCCCATAGCGTACTGATAAAAAAGTTACTCCAAAGCAAGAGAAGTGACCAGGCAAAGGGGTGTGATTGGAGAATGGCCTTAGTCGCACTAAGGGCTGCTTGAGAGCCCCCTTCAGACCAGCGTACTCGTTGTTTCCATAGACCACCAAGCGTTTCGGGCATCAAAATCCAGCATAAAGCATTGGGCTCAAAACCAACTGCCCATCCTTTTGCCTGAATCCTAAGCGTCAGGTCTACATCATCGGTCATTGCTTCTGGCGCCCACAGACCGGCTTCTAGCACGGCTAATTTTCTAAAGGCGCATACTACCCCGGATACTGTAAATAGAGTTCCATACAAAGATTGAGTTCGCTTAATCATTCCAACAATTGAAGAAAATTCGCCAACTTGCAGCTTGCCTAGTAGGGTTGATCGATTTCGAATACGAGGATTTCCGCTGATGCCGCCCATTTCGTCGTTTGTCAAAAAACGGAAAACAAGCCAATGGATTGCATGAGGATCTAATAAAGCATCTCCATCGATGCATACCAATAGCTCTCCGCGAGCCATAAATAATCCCGCATTTAATGCCGTTGACTTACCTTGGTTTTCAACAAGATGAGCAACACGAAGCTTTGGATATTGATGAATTAATTGATCTAATATTGCTCCGGTGTTATCACTTGAGCCATCATTAATTGCAATGACTTCATAGTTTGGATACCTAGAATCCATTAATACCGCCATAGTTTCACGCAATTGATCAGCCTCATTGAAACAGGGGAGCAAAACAGTAACTAACGGTGTTTCAGGCAATTCTGGTGGCGAAGTGTACTTTGATCTATGGCGCTCCCTAATAAACCAATATAGAAACGAGCCGGCAATCCAGTACCATGACATGACAAAGGGATAGCCGAAGCAAAATCTTGCCATCCATTCAAGCAACTGCGGGGTGAATATGGAATGAAAAAGGGTCATTGCTAATTACTTGGCCTACGCCATTATTTTCGTTAAAACCTTGAGGTTTTTAAAACAACAGCATATATTATTTAGAAGAATAATTCTAATTGAATATTAGCCCTTGGGTTAGAAGGGTGTAAAACCCTTCATCTCTGGCTAGCTTTATTTTGATTAGATTGAAACCCTCATTTAAGCCATAGTATTTAGGTTATTAAGTCAAAGGAGTCGGCTGGAAACATGAAAGATCGGACTATAGGCTTGTATAGGAGAGTTTCATTTACGATTGAAATTGTCTTTGGGTTGGTGCTGATACTCAATGGAATGATGCTGATCTCCAATTACTTTGGACTATTTTCATTTCAAGAAATGTTTCCCAATTTTTTTAGTTTTGACGCTTTTTGGGGGAAATCAACCCATGAATGGCGATCTTCTGCCGAATTTATTCATACAATGATCGCAACTCATATTTCTGTATTTGTCATGGTTTTTTTGGGCATAGTGATCTTGGCAGCTAGATTACATACCAAGAAATCGCTTTAATTCTCCCTGGAATATAAAATCAAGAAGTCATGGAGCTTTATTGATTAATAAATGACTTACGAGTTATTTTTCACTCCCACTCAATAGTTGCTGGCGGTTTTCCACTGATGTCGTACACAACCCGGTTGATGCCGCGCACTTCATTAATAATGCGGTTTGACACCTTACCAAGCAATTCATGAGGCAGATGAGCCCAATGCGCCGTCATAAAATCTTGTGTCTGGACCGCTCTAAGAGCCACTACATATTCATAAGTTCTGCCATCGCCCATTACCCCAACAGATTTGACTGGTAAGAAAACAACAAAAGCTTGACTTGTTAAATCATACCAAGATTTTTGACTTACTCCATCGATCGTAGTGCGTAATTCTTCAATAAAGATTGCATCTGCACGCTGCAATAGACTAGCAAATTCTGCCTTCACTTCACCTAGGATGCGGACACCTAGGCCCGGCCCTGGAAATGGATGGCGATAGACCATTTCACGAGGTAAACCCAACGCAACACCCAACTCACGCACTTCGTCTTTAAATAATTCACGTAATGGCTCAAGTAATTTGAGGTGCATATCTTCTGGGAGGCCGCCGACATTATGGTGACTCTTGATGGTATGCGCCCCCTTCTTACCCTTACCAGCTGACTCGATCACGTCAGGATAAATGGTGCCTTGTGCGAGCCATTTTGCATTCTCAATCTTGCTAGATTCACTTTGGAATATTTCGACAAATTCTTTGCCAATAATTTTTCGCTTAGCCTCGGGATCAGAAATACCTGACAACTGAGACATAAATGTGGAAGCGGCATCAACACGAATCACTTTTACACCTAAATTACGGGCAAACATTTCCATCACCATATCTCCCTCGTTTAGACGAAGGAGTCCGTGATCAACAAAGACACAGGTAAGTTGATCACCAATAGCCCGATGAATTAAAGCTGCGGCAACACTGGAATCAACCCCGCCAGATAAACCAAGAATGACTTCATCATTACCAACCTGATTGCGAATATTCTCAACGGCTTCACTGATGTAATCGCCCATTACCCAGTCTGACTTACAAGCGCAAATCTGATGAACAAAACGTTCAAGAATAGCGGAGCCTTGAATTGTATGGGTCACTTCAGGGTGAAACTGAAATGCATAAAATCGGCGCGCTTCATCGGCCATGCCAGCGATGGGGCAAGACTCAGTAGAAGCCATTAATTTAAATGCTGGCGGTAAAGTAGTGACTGAATCACCGTGACTCATCCACACTTTAAGAATGCCATGACCTTCGCTGGTAGAAAAGTCCTGGATCCCTTTTAGCAAGTTAGTATGGCTGTGAGCCCGTACTTCAGAGTATCCAAATTCACGAGCCTTACCTAGAGACTCCGCTGAAGCAACGGTGCCGCCTAATTGGCTAGCCATGGTTTGCATACCGTAACAGATTCCTAGAACAGGGACTCCAAGTTCAAAAACGATTTGTGGAGCGCGAGGACTTTCCGTTTCAGTAACTGAACTAGGCCCCCCTGACAAAATAATCCCCTTGCAACCGCCCTCTTGCACAAAATGACGAATGAATTCTGGATCACAGTCGTATGGATGAATTTCAGAAAAAACACGGGCATCTCTAACCCGTCTAGCAATTAACTGCGTAACCTGGGAACCAAAGTCAAGAATAAGTATTTTGTCGTGCACGAAAGAGGCGGCCTTCATTTAAGTCTTAATCAATATGATAATTCGGGGCTTCCTTGGTGATCTTCACATCATGGACATGCGACTCGCGCACACCAGCAGAAGTGATTTCCACAAAATTGGCTTTCTCATGTAGCTCATCAATTGTTCTGCAGCCTAGATAACCCATGGAAGAACGAATACCGCCAGTCAATTGATGCAAGATCGTTAATACGCTACCTTTGTAGGGCACCTGCCCCTCAATACCTTCAGGAACCAGTTTTTCTGCATTGTCAGCAATATCACTCTGGAAATAACGATCGGCAGAGCCATCGGCCATCGCACCTAAAGACCCCATACCGCGATAGCTCTTATAGGACCGACCTTGATATAAGAACACTTCACCTGGCGCCTCTTCTGTGCCCGCGAATATGCCGCCCATCATTACTGAGTTAGCGCCGGCCGCTAAGGCCTTGGCAACATCGCCTGAGTAACGCACACCACCATCAGCAATTAAAGGCACGCCCGTTCCCTTAAGGGCGAAAGCGACATTCACAATGGCTGTAATTTGTGGAACACCTACACCAGCAACAATGCGAGTGGTGCAAATAGAACCCGGGCCAATGCCCACCTTCACGCCATCGGCACCATGATCTACCAATGCCCTAGCCGCATCACCGGTAGCAATATTTCCACCAATTACCTGTACTTGAGGATAGTTTTTCTTTACCCATTTAACGCGATCCAATACGCCTTGGCTATGACCATGAGCCGTATCCACAACGATTACATCAACGCCAGCACGAACCAAGAGCTCAATACGCTCATCATTATCTGGGCCTACGCCAACCGCAGCGCCTACTCGTAATTTACCTTCACCGTCTTTACAAGCATTTGGGTGTTCGGTTGCCTTAAGAATATCCTTGACGGTAATTAAGCCGCGCAATTCAAATTTGTCGTTCACAACCAGCACGCGCTCTAGGCGATGTTGGCTCATGAGGCGTTTAGCCTCCTCCAAAGAACAACCCTCTTTCACCGTAATCAAACGGTCGCGTGGGGTCATTTTTGTTTTTACTGGAGCATCCAAATCCTCTTCAAAGCGCAAGTCACGGTTAGTAATAATTCCAACCACCTCTTTGCCTATAAGAACTGGGAAGCCTGAGAAGCCATGCTCACGTGACAGCTGAATCACTTGGCGCAATGTGACATCTGGTCCGATAGTAATGGGGTCACGCAGGACTCCAGACTCATACCGCTTGACCTTAGCCACTTCACGAGCTTGTTCCGCAGGTTTCAAGTTTTTATGAATGATGCCGATACCGCCCTCACTAGCCATGGCAATAGCCAAGCGGCCTTCAGTGACGGTATCCATAGCAGCAGACACCAACGGCGTATTGAGTGAAATATCTCGAGTTAATTTACTTGCCAAGCTGGCATCTCGAGGGAGTACCGAAGAATAATCCGGTACGAGGAGCACATCGTCAAAAGTGAGTGCTTTTTGAATGAGTCGCATGAAAACCCCTAGTCGCAAAAATCGATTATAGCCTCCTAGCCTTCCTTTTGGCTGCGGCCGCTTGGAATTTAGCATCCTGGTTCTGGTTGGCCTTCTTTCGACGAACGGTCTTAGGATCTATTAGTAAGGGCGAATACAGCTCCAAACGGTCCCCCGAGTAAATAGGGCTATCCCAGTCCTTACGTTTACCAAAGACACCAAAGCACCCCTTTCTGGCCAGAACTGGGTCATCTGGTCCTTGGGCTATACCGGCCTCCATCAAGGCCAAGCCAACGGTAGCATGTTCATCCGCTGCCAATGCAAGTGGATAGGATCTTAGTTCAGGTCTGCCCAGCCGCGCATCGCAAATCCAGATATCCAATACCTTAGTGACCATAGAGGTCTTCGGCTCGCTTTACGAAGCAATCGACAAAGGTACCGGCAATATGGCCAAAAACCGGACCAATGATTTTGTCCAAAATGACGCTCTTAAACTCCCAGTGGAGCTTAAATTCAACCTTGCAGGCATTTTCCTGTAGCGGAATGAAATTCCATTGCCCCGAAAAATGCTTAAAAGGGCCGTCTACAAAGACCATATCGATGGTTTCGGGGCGATGATTAATATTGCGGGTATGAAAGTATTGATTAATACCCTTGAAATGGATGTTAATTTTGGCATCAAGGATGGTTTCGGTCTGCTCAAAGATTTCAACACCTCCACACCATGGGAGGAACTCAGGGTATCTAGCAACGTCAGTTACCAAGCCATACATACAGTCGGCTGACTGGCCAATTAAAACGGTCTTATAGACGTCTGCCATAATCGATCTTGAGAAACTAAATAATTATGAGTATCGTCGAAAATAAAAAAGCCTTCTTTGATTATTTTGTTGAAGAGCGGTTTGAAGCAGGGCTTGTTTTGGAGGGCTGGGAAGTCAAAGCCATCCGAGCAGGTCGCGTGCACGTTAAAGAAGCGTATGTCGTCATTCGCAAGGCGGAGCTATTCCTAATTGGTTGTCACATCACACCCCTCCTTTCAGCCTCAACCCATATTGTTCCAGAGAGTACCCGTACCCGTAAGCTCTTGCTCAACGCCATCGAAATTCGTAAACTGATTGGCAAAGTCGAGCAAAAGGGCTACACCCTAGTGCCCCTCAATTTACATTTCTCAAAAGGGAATGTGAAGTGCGAAATTGGTCTTGCTAGGGGCAAAAAGCAGCATGACAAACGTGCGGCGACTAAAGAGCGAGAGTGGGAAGTACAAAAAGGGCGCATTGCTAGGGGCGATTTAAACGCTTAAATCCGTAAGTATTGGATTGGGGTTAATGCCTCAATATGGTGCATAAAGCACCAAGCTGCTCCATATTGTTTATTGCAATTTTTACAAAGGCTTTAGTTTGTAACCATGAAATTGCCTTTTGACGAAATGCTCGACGCCAGCGGAAAAGCGCGTCCCCACTATGAAGTCTTCCACAGTTGGCTCAAACAACAGAGCGATACCCTTATGGGTCTCAAACGGGCTGAGGCAGATCTCATATTCCGACGAGTCGGCATTACTTTCGCTGTTTATGGAGATGATCTTGGCTCAGAAAGAACCATCCCCTTTGATCAAGTGCCCCGAATTTTTGCAGCCAAAGAATGGGAGCAGTTAGAAGCAGGCTTACGCCAACGAGTAAAAGCGCTTAATCGCTTCATTTACGATGTTTACCATGATGAAGAAATCATCAAGGCTGGCATTGTTCCCGCTGAGCAAATTTATAACAACGCGCAATATCGCCCTGAGATGCGCAATGTCAGCGTCCCTCGTGACATCTATGCCCAGATTGCTGGTATTGATATTGTTCGCGCAGGTGAAGGCGAATTTTACGTCTTAGAGGATAACTTACGCGTGCCTTCTGGCGTGTCGTACATGGTCGAAGATCGGAAGATGATGATGCGACTTTTCCCCGATCTCTTTCAAAAGTATCGCATTGCTCCTGTTGAGCACTACCCTGACTTTCTGCTGGAATGCCTCAAGTCAGTAAAGCCGGATGACGTTAAAAAACCAAATGTCGTAGTCCTTACACCCGGCATGTATAACTCTGCATATTTTGAGCATAGCTATTTAGCACAACAGATGGGTGTTGAATTGGTAGAGGGAAAGGATTTGTTTGTTAAAAATGAACAAGTTTTTATGCGAACAACACAGGGGCCTGAACGCGTTGATGTGATTTATCGTCGCGTAGATGATGACTTTTTAGATCCATTAGCATTTCGCTCTGATTCAACACTAGGAGTTGCCGGCCTACTCTCTGCTCACCGCGCCGGCAATGTCACGCTGGCCAATGCCATTGGTACTGGAATTGCTGACGATAAATCAATCTACCCCTATGTACCAGAGATGATTGAATTTTATCTTGGTGAAAAACCAATTCTCAATAATGTCCCTACTTTCCAGTGTCGCAAACCCGATGATCTCGCTTATACGCTGGCCAATCTGGACAAATTAGTTGTGAAACTAACTCACGGAGCCGGTGGTTATGGCATGCTAGTTGGGCCCGCCTCAAGTAAATCTGAGATTGAAGAATTTAGGTCTCACCTTATTGCCAATCCAGGGAAATACATCGCTCAGCCTACTTTAGCGCTATCTACCTGCCCTACATTTGTAGACTCTGGTATAGCGCCACGTCATATCGATCTAAGACCCTTCGTCCTTTCTGGAAAAACCATCAAAATGGTGCCTGGTGGATTGACACGGGTCGCCCTCAAAGAAGGCTCTTTAGTTGTCAACTCCTCCCAAGGCGGTGGAACTAAAGATACTTGGGTACTGGAAGAATAAGGGAAGAGTACACATATGCTGAGTCGCACCGCTGATTGCCTTTATTGGATGGCCCGTTATACGGAGCGAGCAGAAAATACTGCCCGCATGCTTGATGTAAATCATCAAACCTCCTTACTTCCACAGCCTGCCGAGTTTTTAGAGCAGAGTTGGAAAAAGTTACTGACGATTTCCAAATTGGAAGATGCATTTATGGCGCAGTATGAGGTTGTTAATCGTGAAAATGTATTAGATTTCATGATTTACGAAACAAGCAACCCCTCCAGCATTGTGTCGTGCTTATTCGCTGCCCGTGAAGATGCTCGCGTTATTCGCGGCAAGATTACATCAGAGGCTTGGGAAACTCAAAATACTACTTGGCTAGAACTTCAAAGAATTTTAGAGGCGCGTCATCAGGCAGATCCGAGCCGTTTGCTCGAATGGGTAAAACATCGATGCCATTTATTTAGAGGCGTAATGTACGGTACCATGCTCAAGAATGAAGCTTTTTACTTCATGAATGTAGGGACCCTTTTAGAGCGTGCCGATAATACTGCGCGCATTCTGCAGACAAAATATGAGGGTCAAGGGGCACCCAAAGCATTGCATTCTAATGAGGAAGCAAAGAAAGATGCGGTCGATGGTACCGATGGTGACTTCTTTGACTTTTATCACTGGGCTGCGCTACTACGCTCAGTATCCGCTTTTGAAATTTATCGCCAGATCTATTCAGACCAGGTGACCCCCAAGCAGGTAGCGCAATTATTAATTTTTAATAAACAAATGCCACGCTCCCTGGTTTGCTGCGTCAACGAACTCATTCCACTCATTTCCGAGATGAAAAACCAGCAGTCAAAAGAGATTGAGCGTCTGCTTGGCAAACTTAAAGCTAGCTTAGACTACTCAGATATTGATGAGGTCTTTTCGCAAGGTTTGGAAGAGTTTATTGAGGAATTCTTAGAGCGCATCAATCACATTGCCGATGAATTCAGTAATGCCTATCTTATTCCACTGGCTGTAGCCTAAAGATCTCCATGCACCTAAAGATACGCCATCGCACTGAATACCGATACGAAACACCCGTCCGCTATTCCATCCAAGAATTGCGTTTAACACCCCCCAAGCTTGCTGGACAGCAAGTAGATAAATGGAAAATTAGCACCCCAATTAAAGCAACTAACTCTATTGATATTTTTGGAAATCATTGCAGCGTTTTTGTCCAAGAAAACCCATACACCTCAATGATGATTGAAGCAGAAGGTGAGGTTCATACGCAAGATGCCTATGAGTTTATTGATGATCCTAAAGCCGTCTCACCATATTACCTACTTCAGCAAACAAATTTAACTGAGCCCTCAAAGGAGATGATTGAATTTTTCACCTCTTCGCTGCCTAAAAAAAATACCGTGGATGAAGTGCTTAAATTAGCCTCCTCAATACAAAACGCAATTATCTATTCGCCAGGCCAGACTAATTTTGCAACTACGGCAACTCAATCTTTTGCCATGAAATCAGGCGTATGCCAAGATCATGCTCATATTATGCTGTCCTTATGCAGAGCCTCTGGAATCCCAGCACGTTACGTGAGCGGCTACTTCTTTGCTGAAGAATCCCCCAATCTTGCCAGTCATGCATGGATTGATTTTTGTGCCGATATTGAAAAAGGCATTTGGATAAGCGTTGATATTACGCATGCGTGCCTGATTGATGCGCGTCATATTCGCCTGGCAATCGGTAGGGATTACTATTCCGCGGCACCAGTAAAAGGAGTGCGCTCAGGTGGCGGCAAAGAAGAGCTTAGCGCTAGTATTTCTATTCAACAATTAAGTTGAGTGGCGCCCAATTAAGCGATAATTCCAAAAAATAAATTAAAGAGGTTTTGGAATGACGTATTGTGTGGGGCTTTGCCTTAAAGATGGTTTAGTTTTTTTATCCGACACCCGCACCAATGCAGGCGTTGATCAAATCGGCACCTTTCGAAAAATGACCTTATTTCAGAAGAGTAAGGATCGTTTTTTTACTCTGATGAGTGCGGGTAACCTCGCAATTACTCAAGCGGTTAAAGAAATCCTACTGCAAGGCCAGTTATTCAATGGCAATAATCTTTGGAATGTAGAAAACGCTCATGATGCTGCTGTTGTGGTGGGCGATGCCATTAAGCAGGTTTATGAGCGCGATCATGAATCATTAGAAAAGGCTGGAATCGATTTCAATTGCAATTTGATATTTGGTGGTCAGGTTAAAGGAGAGCGTCCACGCCTCTTTAGCATTTATTCCGCCGGAAACTTTATTGAAGCCACCCCAGAGACTTGCTATTTCCAAATTGGAGAGTCTAAGTACGGTAAACCGATTTTAGATAGGGTGCTTAGCTTTGACACTCCTCTTAATCTTGCCACCAAATGCGCATTAATTTCAATGGACTCCACTTTGAACAGCAATATCTCGGTTGGCCTGCCGTTAGATTTACTGGTTTATGAAAAGAATTCCTTACAAGCTAGCAAGCTAGTCACCATTGATGAGTCCAACCCCTACTTTCAGATGATTCATCAACATTGGGGCGAAAGACTACGCAAGGCATTCAATTCCATTGCCGAGCCTAGTTGGTCTGGAACGATCAAGTCGCATGCCATTTCCTCTCCAGCTAAAAAAATGGCTGCGCTACCGGTCAATTTAAGACCAAAGAAATTGGCAGGAAAGAAGATACTCAAACCACTTACCAAAACAGGAACTTCAGGAAAAAATATGGTAAAAAAAGGTGATAGTGAAGACTAAAGTCTAAACATATCACCTAATGTATTGCTCAAGTCCTAGGTTTATCACCTAGGACTTTTTATTTGCTACGTTTCTTAAACCTCTTTCTTGCCCAGCATTTCCCAAGTAGCAACAACGCTATCGGGATTGAGAGAGATAGAGGTAATTCCTTGTGCCACCAACCAACGGGCAAAGTCTGGATGATCTGAGGGACCCTGACCACAAATGCCCACGTATTTATTTTGTTTGCGGCAAGCTTCAATAGAGCGCTCAATCATAAATAGGACTGCTGGATCACGTTCATCAAAGTCAATCGCTAACAACTCCATTCCGGAATCACGATCTAGACCTAATGTAAGCTGGGTCATATCATTAGAGCCAATTGAGAAACCATCAAAGTGCTCTAAAAACTGATCAGCCAAAATGGCATTGGACGGAATCTCGCACATCATGATCAGGCGTAAACCATTTTGTCCACGCTTTAGCCCAAAATTTGCCATCATATTGATCACGCGCTCAGCCTGCTTAATGGTGCGCACAAAGGGGACCATAATCTCAACGTTATCGAGACCCATATCCTCACGCACGCGCTTCATGGCCGCGCACTCAAGAGCAAAGGCCTCACCAAAATCTGCTGATACATAACGTGAAGCACCGCGGAAACCCAGCATTGGATTTTCTTCATCAGGTTCGTAGCGGGAGCCACCAATGAGTTTTTTGTATTCGTTTGACTTAAAGTCCGACAGACGCACGATCACAGGCTTTGGATAGAACGCTGCTGCGATCGTAGCCACACCTTCAACCAATTTGTCCTCATAAAACTGGCGCGGGCTTGCGTAGCCACGCGCAACGCTCTCGACGGCACGTTTGAGATCTGGATCAATATTAGGGTACTCCAAGACCGCGCGTGGGTGCACACCAATGTAGTTATTAATGATGAACTCAAGCCGAGCTAAGCCTACGCCCGCATTAGGTATCTGGCAGAAATCAAATGCTAACTGGGGATTACCAATATTCATGGTGATCTTTACTGGAATTTCTGGCAATACACCGCGGGAAATTTCAGTGACTTCAGTTTCAATCAAGCCATCATAAATATGCCCCTCATCACCCTCAGCGCAAGATACGGTAACCATCATCCCGTCTTGCAGGTGATCGGTTGCGTCACCACAACCCACTACCGCAGGAACACCTAACTCACGCGCAATAATCGCCGCATGGCATGTTCGACCGCCACGGTTAGTAATAATTGCGGCAGCGCGCTTCATAACAGGCTCCCAGTTAGGGTCAGTCATATCCGCAACCAATACATCACCAGGCTGAACTCGATCCATTTCACTTGGGTCGCGAATAACTCGCACTGGACCTGCGCCGATCTTTTGACCAATTGCACGACCCTTGGCTAATACTTTGGAGCTACCCTTTAACTTGTAGCGCATCTCCACTTGACCCGCAGCTTGACTCTTGACCGTTTCAGGACGCGCTTGGAGTATATAAATACGGCCATCTTGGCCATCTTTACCCCATTCGATGTCCATTGGACGACCGTAGTGTTTTTCAATGATGACGGCATACTTTGCCAATTCGGTAATATCTGCATCTTCCAAAGAAAAGCGATTGCGCTTTTCTGGCGCAACGTCAACAGTAATAACTTTCTCAGCAGAACCCGCTGGAGCAAACTGCATCTGAATCAACTTAGACCCTAAAGAGCGACGAATAATCGCCTTCTTATCCATTGCTAACGTAGTTTTAAAAACATAGAATTCATCAGGGTTGACTGCACCCTGCACTACCGTCTCACCCAGACCGTAACTAGAGGTAATAAAAACAACATCTTCAAAACCCGATTCCGTATCCAAAGTAAACATCACACCTGCTGCGCCTAAATCCGAACGAACCATACGCTGGATACCTGCAGATAAAGCAACTTCTGCATGGGCAAAACCTTTATGAACGCGGTAAGAAATAGCACGGTCGTTATACAAAGAGGCAAACACTTCACGGATCTTTTTCAAGACATCATTAATGCCTTCAACATTCAAGAAAGTCTCTTGTTGACCAGCAAATGAAGCATCTGGTAAGTCTTCGGCAGTTGCGGAAGAGCGAACAGCAAAAGAGCCTTTTCCAGAATCATCTAAAGTCTTGAATGCCGCAGTAATTTCTTGATCTAAACGCGGTTGAAAGGGAGCCGTTTCAATCCAGCTGCGAATTTCTTTTCCAGCCTCAGCTAATGCACGGACATCATCAATATTCAGATTTTCCAGGCGCTTTTGAATTCGCTCAGTCAAATTATTGTGCTCTAAAAAGTCACGAAACGCTAAAGAGGTGGTTGCAAAACCAGTTGGCACGCGAACCCCGGTGGAAGACAGCTGAGAAATCATTTCACCTAATGAAGCATTTTTACCGCCGACGGATTCAACATCCGTCATACGAAGTTGTTCAAAAGGCAAAACATATGCATTTACTACATTGCTATTTTGTTGCTGTTGGTTGGACATAAAATACTCTCAAAGGATAAGAAAACTGGTCAAGCGGCCGATCAAAATACGGCATACTTCAATAACTTCATATTGTAGTGCTGACCACGACCTTTAGGCCAACCCATGTCCACCCAAACTCGTATTGTTTTTATTGTTTCAGACGGTACCGGCATTACTGCCGAGAACTTTAGTCAATCGATTTTGGCTCAATTTGAGGCCATTTTTAGGCACATTCGAGTACCTTTTGTTGATAGCCCTGATAAAGCCCATGATGCAGTGACTAGCATCAATCAGGCGGCCTCTAAATATGGGGTTCCACCGATTGTTTTTACCACTTTAGTAAACCCGAAGCTTAATGCGATCGTTGGCAAAGCGAATGGCGTTATTTTGGATATGTTTCAGACATTTGTGGCGCCACTAGAGCAGGCGTTAGGCATCAAATCCACCCATGCCATGAACCGTCTTCACCACAATGCCGATACCGATGCCTATAAAAACCGAATTGAAGCCATTAATTACTCTTTAGCCCACGATGATGGCCAATCCAACCGCAATCTAGCTGAAGCTGACGTAATCTTGGTAGGCATCTCGCGTGTAGGAAAAACGCCAACCAGTCTTTACTTAGCAATGCAATACGGAATGAAGGCAGCCAACTATCCGTTGATTCCAGAGGATTTTGAACGCGGCCAATTGCCAAAGGATCTAGTTCCTTATCGCCATAAAATATTTGGCTTAATGATTGATGCTGAACGATTGTCAGAAATACGGAATGAACGCCGCCCTGGCAGTAATTATGCCAAGCTAGAAAATTGTCGTTATGAGATAAACGAGGCCATGGCAATGATGAAGAAAGAGTCAATTCCCTGGGTTGTCACTACCAGCAAATCAATTGAAGAAATAGCAACCACCGTTCTTCAGTCTATAAAATCCGATAAAACAATATTGGGTTAATTGCGTAGACTTAAGAGCGTCTAACACGCATGGTTTCAAATAAGCAAATAGCTGCGGCTGTAGAGACATTAAGTGACTCCACGCGGGGGTCTATTGGAATCGAAACCCCTTTGGCTTGCGCCATCAAATCCTCAGATACACCTTGACCCTCGCTTCCCATAACCCAGGCTACAGGGAGAATAAGTTCTTTGCGCATATTAAATAAATCCATTGAGCCTTCTGCAGCAGCAGCTAACAAGGGGGCCGTTACTGCACTTAACACCTGCTGGCTTGACCAACCCTCATAAAGATCCAATAGCCGATGCGCACCCATCCCAGCACGCAACACCTTGCTAGACCATAAATGTGCACAGCCCGATATCGCAAGAACCTGCTTAAACCCTGCAGCTGCTGCAGTACGCAAAATGGAACCTACATTCCCCGCATCTTGGATACGATCCAAAATCAGGACATCACCTGATAAGGTGGAAATCGATTGAGGCTTAACAAGACATGATTGAGGCAAATCTAACAACCCTGCAATTTGGGGTGCATTGACCAGCTCACTCAGTAAAGCCCACAGACCTTTATCGAGCTGGTAGATACAAGTGTTGGGGCAAACCTCCAAATGGGCATGAACAGCTTGGGCGATTTCTGGATGATGTAAACCCAGCTCAGAAGTAATCAGTACTTTTAGTGAAGGATCGCCGACCCAGGTTTGCACCAAATGAATCCCTTCCAATAAAACCTGCCCATTGGCAATTCTGGCTTTTTGACCCTTGGTGCCCGTTGCTTGCAAAAGACGAACTGCTTTAAACAGCGCATTCTCTTTTGAGCTGATGAATTCTATTTTGGGTTCTGAATTCATTTTTTGGCTAGTCTATTTGCAGCTACTAAAACATTTCGTACCGGTGAAAAAGTGCGACGATGCTCATCGCAAGCACCAAACTCTTTTAGGGCAGCAAAGTGCTTTGCAGTTGGATAACCCATATGTTGCGCAAAACCATATTGCGGAAAACGTCCATGCAAGACCATCATTTGGCGATCCCGCGTAACCTTCGCTAGAATTGAAGCCGCTGAGATCGCGGGCTCTTTAGAGTCTCCCTTGATAATAGCCTCCGCATCGATTGGCAACTCAGGACAACGATTACCGTCGATCAAAGCTTTATCGGGCCATCCTCCTAAGCGTACAGCGAGATCTTCGATTGCACGGCGCATAGCAAGCATTGTGGCCTGTAGGATATTGATTTGATCAATCTCTCCTGGACTTGCCTCACCAAGACCCCAAGCTTTTGATTTTATTTGTATCTGCTCAAATAAAAATTCTCGGCGGCTCGCTGACAATACTTTTGAGTCCCTCAATCCTTCAATCGGATTATTGGGATCGAGCACTACAGCACCGGCGACAACCGATCCAGCCAAAGGGCCGCGACCAGCTTCATCTACTCCACAAATCCAGATAACACTCATTAAGCGAATCTTTTCTGAGTACTGGCAGCAATTGTTTGTGCAATCACCTGCGCTACTAGTAATCCCGTTGGTTGGCGCAAGGTTTCATGCATCTGTGCAAAACGGGCCTTGAGTTGACTGACCTTGGCGGGATGATTGAGCCATTCAAGTAAAGCATCAGCCAACCTAGCTGGAGTAGCATCATCTTGCAGCAATTCTGGGACAACAAACTCTTTGCACAAAATATTGGGTAAACCAACGTATGGAAGGTAGCCCTGCCTTTTCATAATTTGCGCAGTAAGCCAAGGTACCTTATAAGAAATCACCATTGGTTTTTTCCACAGCGCAGCTTGCAATGTTGCCGTACCGCTGGCAATCAGCACTACATCGGCAGCCTCAAGCGCAGCATCTGCCTCGCCATCGATTAAATAAATACTAATCCCCGAGCATTGTTCTTGCGTCTTTTTTTTCAGGATCTCAAGAGGCACTCGTAAACGCGGAGTAGCTACTGGAATAACAAAGTGGAGCTTTTGACCTTGGAGGCGTTCAGCAAGCACAGTCATTGTTTGAAAAAAGATAGGGGCAATCAGTTCAATTTCTGAGCCTCTGCTGCCAGGTAGAACTGCAATAACTATGCCATTAAGAGCATCACTCGATTGATTTAATAGCCGAGTAATTCTAGCTTTCGCTTGCAAAGAATTGGGTTCAAGAGGGATATCACTGGCAAGGGGATGGCCAACATAAGTAGCCGCAATTCCAGCGCGTTCATATATTTCTGTTTCAAATGGAAAGATGCAAAGCATTCTGTCAACAGCCTGCTTGATCTTATGGATACGCCCTGCTCGCCATGCCCAAATAGAGGGGGACACAAAATGCAAAGTAGGAACTCCTGCTTTTCGCAAAGCTAACTCCACACCTAAGTTAAAGTCGGGGGCATCAATACCTAAATATACATCCGGTCGATCTTCACCAAGAAACCTAGCAATCAAATCACGGCGTAATTTCAAAATTGCTGGTAGCTGCTTGATTGCCTCAACATAACCACGAACACTCAAAGTTTCCATTGGCCAGTCAGAACGTAAACCCTCGGCTTGCATAAGGGGACCGCCAATGCCATATACATTTATTTCAGACATACCTGGCAAACCATGGAGTGCACTTAACACTGGCGCAGCAAGTAGATCACCCGAAGGTTCGCCGGCTACACAGGCTAATTTAGGCAAAGCCAACCTAGCCTTAACGAATAATGCCGCGTGTCGATGCGGCAATAAAGTCATGAAACTCTGCTAGCTTTTCTGCAGTAGCTAAATCAGCAGCATGTGCTACCACCATCTTCTGAATCTCCACTTTAGCCTCTTCAAAGCTCAGGCCGTCCTTATAAAGCACCTTATAAGCTTGGCGAAGTGCAGTGATGGTTTCGCTTGAGAAGCCTCTACGCTTAAGCCCTTCCACATTCACCCCATGAGGTGAGGCCTTATCACCTGCAGCGATCACAAATGGTGGAATATCTTGAACTAAAGCAGATGCACCGCCCAGCATTGCATGTTGACCAATACGCACAAATTGATGAACGCCTGACATGCCACCCATAATTGCCCAGTCATGTACCTGAACATGGCCAGCGATCTGGGCATTGCTTGAGAAGATTGTATGATTACCGATCTGACAATCATGTGCAATATGCACATAAGCCATAATCCAGTTGTCATTACCAATACGAGTAATGCCTTCATCCTGCGCAGTTCCGGTATGAATGGTTGTGAATTCACGAATCGTATTTCGATCGCCAATAATCAGTTGAGTAGGCTCTCCACGATATTTCATATCCTGCGGGACACCCCCAATTGCAGCAAAATGGGCAAAACTATTTTCTTTACCGATACTGGTATAACCCTCGATCACAGTGTGTGACCCTATCTTCGTAGCAGCGCCAATCTTTACATTGGGTCCAATGATGGAATAAGGGCCAATTTCAACATCGCTGGCTATTTCTGCCTTGCTGTCGACTACAGCAGATGCATGAATCCGAGTCATTACACCCCTTTCGTGCGCACAGCACAGGTGATATCAGCCTCAGCAGCAAGTTCTCCGTCTACAGTTGCCTTGACGTGGAATTTATAAATTCCTGCTTTTTCGCGTTGATATGTAGCCACCATCACTAATTGATCCCCTGGTACCACCGGTTTTTTAAAGCGCGCACCATCAATGCCCGCAAAATAGTAAACGGCATCCTCTTGCTTTTCCTCGGAAAAGGTAAGCAATGCAGCAGTCTGCGCCAATGCTTCGATAATCAACACCCCAGGCATTACTGGGTAGTCTGGAAAATGACCTTGAAAAAATGGCTCATTAATTGTGACGTTTTTAATCGCAGTAATACTTCCTTTGGGCGAAAACTCTAATACACGATCCACCAAGAGGAATGGGTACCGGTGTGGCAGCAACTTCATAATCTGGTTGATATCGATTGCAGCTGCTTTACTCATATGATTACCTGCGTAGAAAAATGTAAATAATAAAAATTGCTTGGGAATGGGTTTATAAATCCCTCGATTACGACTTGGTATTACTATCTTTTTCCAATAAACGTAAGCGTTGACGTATTTTATCTAGCCCGCGAAGAATTGCGGCATTTTTCTCCCAAACACTATGAAGCATGGAGGGATAAACGCCGGTGTAATGCTGTCCTGGCTCGGTAATAGAGCGAATTATGGAGGTGTTACCAGAAATGGTTGTCCTATCAGCAATGGTCAAATGACCCGCAAAATTCGCTGCGCCGCCAATAATGCAGAAATTACCAATCTTAGTGCTGCCTGAAATCGCCGCGCACCCAGCCACGACACAACAATTGCCAATAACAACGTTGTGTGCAATTTGCACTTGATTGTCAATTTTTGTACCTGAGCCAATGACCGTATTATTCATTGCCCCACGGTCAATAGTGGTAGATGCGCCAATTTCAACATCATTACCTATGGTAACGCTACCAGTTTGTGGAATTTTCACCCACTCCCCCCCAGTAGCAGAAAAGTCAGGGGCAAATCCAAAGCCATCGGCCCCAATAACTACCCCACTATGAATAGTGCATCGCTCACCAATCATGCTGCCGTAGTAAATGGAAACATGAGGATAAATCACTGTATCAGCACCAATTGCACAGGCCCTAGAAATAGAGCTACCCGCCAAAATACATACTCGCTCACCCAATTTGACATCGGGCCCGATTTGCACAAATGGACCAATATGACATGATGAGGGAATGATAGCCGTAGGGTCTATCACTGCGCTAGGATGAACGCCTGGAGCATAAATGGGGGCTGATATTCTTGCAAAATGCTGCGCCATTCTGGCAAACATCGCATATGGATTTTGAGCCAAGAAATAGACCCTCTTAGCAGAATGTATGCTGGGACTTGCCTGAAGAAAATCTAAGTCTGTTTTGCTAACAATTAACGCACCAGCAGCACTGTTATTTGCTTGTTGGCGGTAGAGCGGATTTGAAAGAAAGGATATTTGATCTGCTTGCGCTTGCTCCAAAGGAGCGAGGCCCCTAAATGCAATGGAGGCCTCCCCCACCAAGCTTGCTTGAAACTGTTCGGCCAGCTCGATGGCGGTGGGCATACGGCTTATTTCAGACTATTTAATGCCTTGATGACATCATCAGTGACATCAACCTTGGGATTTGCATAAGCTGGATCCTGGACAATCACGTCCAACTTTCTCTGCTCAGCAACTTGCTTGAGCGCGATATTCGCCTTTTCAGCAACCTTACCGCGCTCTTCAAAGTTTCTTTGATTCAAGTCTTCGGTATATTCGCGCTGCTTGCGTTGGAGCTCACGATCTTGATCAGCTAATTCACGTTGACGACGGACACGTTCTGCCTCATTCATCACCGCAGCATCGCGATCTAGCTTTTCAGCAGAAGTCTTAATTTTTTGTGCTGAATCACGTAACTCATTTTGGCGCTTAGCAAATTCATTTTGTAATCTAGTCTGACTTTGTTTTGCCAAATTGGATTCATTAAATACTTTTTCTACGTTAACAGCCCCAATGCGCGAACCGGCATCTTGTGCAATTGCCTGTGGCATTGCAATTACAGCCGAGAAGGCAATTAAGCCCAATGAAATCCATTTGGAAGATTGACGAAGCTTCATAACACTTTCCTTAAACAATTAAAACGCTGTACCGACTTGGAACTGCAAACGCTGAATATTATCTGTTGGTAAAGCATGGATCGGAATACCGTAGCTGAATTTTAGCGGACCCAGCGGTGATATCCATGATATGCCTAAGCCATAAGAATATCGCAATACTAGATTGATGTTTTGACCATAAACGTTACCGCCATCAACGAAAGTAAACATTCGCAAGGTCTTATCGGTCCCAGAGCCCGGAACTGGAACGGTATATTCAACATTGGTGACAATCTTGGATTGACCACCAACTGGCTGATTGGCACCAGTTAGGGTGTTGTAATAAGTAGGCCCTAAAGATCCTGGAGAGTATCCCCGTACTGAGCCAATACCACCGACATAGTAGTTTTTAGTAATTGGGAATGGATTCGATCCATAGGCCTGTCCGTAACCAACCTCACCATTAAAGGACAAGATATTTCCCTTTGAGAAAGAGTGATATTTCTGATACTGGCCAAATATTCGATAAAAGGTCATATTGCCAGCAGGGGTTCCAACCTCTCCTGATAGCTGCTGCAAAGATCCATCCGATGGAATCAGCGCACTGTCGCGACCATCTCTAGACCAGCCAACTGTTAATGGGACGTTGTAAGTATTTAATGTAGCGGGGTAACCTGGATAAGCAGCGCCATAACTTTGGGCATAACTTAGATAGGGTTGTGGCGTATTAACTGTAGTGTTGATTTGGAAAACCTCAACGCCAGTTCCAAAGAAAACTCGGTCTACTTCGGTATACGGAACACCAAACTTGATATTGGATCCTACAGACTTAATTTGATAATCTGGATCCCCTACGTAATACAGTGGTTTGGATGAGCGATAGTACAAATCGGTATAACGACTAATCCCCTCTTCCGTAAAATAGGGGTCATATTGCGATAGCGTTAAATTCTGATTGATCTTGCCGACTGAAGCATTCAAACCAATTGCAGTGCCAGTACCGAAGGCATTGTCTTGATTAATACCAGCAGACAGAATTAACTTCTCAGTCGAGGAGAATCCGGCGCCTAAAGTTACCGAGCCCGTTGGCTTTTCAGTAACCTTGACATTTACATCCACCTGATCGGGAGACCCAGGCACATCTTGGGTAGTAATATCGGTTTCGGTAAAGTATCCCAAGCGCCCTAAGCGCTTCTTGGACAAATCAATCTTATCGCTGTCAAACCAGGCGCTTTCAAATTGGCGCATTTCACGACGGATAACCATATCGCGAGTTTTTGCATTACCAGTCACATCTACTTTACGAACATAGACGCGGCGCCCTGGATCAACTACCAGAGTAAGGTCTACCTCGCTAAGCTCACGACGGATATCAGGCTGGGGATTAATCGTGGCAAAAGCATAGCCATAAGAGCCTAAGATTCCCGCAATCGCCTTGGTGCTCTCGGTTAACTTCGAGGAAGAGAATGTATCACCAGGCTTGAGGGTCACCAGCTGAAGTAATTCAGCCTCTTTACCAAGCAACTCGCCGGCAAGGCGGACATCTTTTACGATGAATTTATTGCCTTCACGGATGCTAATAGTAAGATAAATGCCTTTTTTATCTGGGGTAATTGACACTTGGGTGGATTCAATGACAAATTCAAGATAACCACGATTCAGATAATAAGATCGAATATTCTCTAAATCGGCCGTTAACTTCTGCTTTGAATAGAGATTATCCTTGCTATACCAAGATAACCAACCCCCAGTCTTTAGCTGCATTTCACTTTTGAGAGTGCTTTCGCTAAAAACATTGTTACCAATAAAATTGATTTCTTGAATCTTGGCTACAGGACCTTCATCGATATTGAAATAGATTGCTACTTGGTTGCGCTCAACAGGAGTCACGGTAGCCACTACCTCTGCGGCATACATTCCCTTGCCAACGTACTGTCGCTTTAATTCTTGCTCAGCTTTATCAATCAGCGCTTTGTCATAAAAACGCGCTTCTGCTACACCCACCGCTTTTAGTGATTTACGGACAATCTCTTGGTCAAATTCCTTCATGCCTGTAAATTCAATCCGAGAAATCGTAGGGCGCTCTTCAACAATCACAATCAGGACGTCTCCCTGAGCTTGAATTTGCACATCCCTAAAGAAGCCGGTACCGTACAAGGCTTTAATTGCCTCGGCCCCTTTCTCTTGAGTAAAAGTATCGCCCACTTGAACTGGTAAATAACTAAAGACTGTGCCAGGCTCAACGCGCTGTAATCCCTCAATGCGGATATCTTTAATTACAAAAGAATCAGCAGCCTGGGCGTTTACACATAGACAAGTTGCCACAACTAAGGCAACTTGTGCGAGGAATCGGGTTACGACACTAAAAGAGATGTTTAGAGAATTCAAGGCGAAAGGTAGCGTTGTAAATCGTTAAACAAGGCCAGCAAGGAAAGTGATATGAGCAAGAAAAAACCCACTTTTTGGAGTATTTCTTGGATCGAAATCGAAATTCGCCTACCAACAACCAACTCCCATGCATCATACAGTAGCTGACCCCCATCTAGCATTGGCAAGGGCACCAAGTTTAGCAAGCCAATGCTGATACTCATGAGCGCTAAAAAGGCTAGAAAGGGTTGCCAACCAATCTGCGCAGACTTCCCAGCCATATCCGCAATGCTTAAGGGGCCCCCAAGCTGTTTAATTGAGGTGCTGCCAGTAAATAATCCACCCATTAGTCGAACCGATACTTTGGTAATAAGGTACACCCTTTTGGTTGCAAAACCCAAGGCATCCATAGGGCCCAACTTAAGTTCTGTCCAGTTATTTGGAGGGGTCATCTGAGGAAGAATACCCAACGCTTGAAAAGGGTCTAATTCAGGGCGGGTTAGCGGCAAATCATTCTTTGGGAACACTTTCACAAAATGGTCCCCTTTTATACCCCGAAATTCAAGAGCAAAGCCCTGATCTCCCGTAAGCGCATCAAGCAACTGCCAACGCAACGCATTCCAACTCGGAACGGCATCGAATTCGCCATAAAACGGTAAGCCAGTAAGGTTATCGGGAATATTTTTCCAACCCACCACCTGATCACCGGCCACCACCCCGAAACGGGAAGCTAGGGAATTTTCCGGAGGCGTCTGAAGGCGGGCAGGTAACTGAGGCACCCCACTCATATAAATTACTGCAAATAAGAGGATTGATAGAAGAAAGTTAGCTAGTGGCCCAGCTGCCACAATAAAAGATCTTTGCCAGAGAGACTTCTCATCGAATGCCTGTTTTTTTTCGGTAGAAGAAATTACCTGCTGCTTATCTCGACCATCCAATAATTTGACATAACCACCCAATGGAATCGAGGCAATCACCCACTCAGTTCCATTTTTAGCATGATGGGTAAAAAGAGGCTTTCCAAAGCCTAAAGCAAAGCGAAGCACTTTTACCCTACAAAACCGTGCCGCAAAAAAGTGCCCACACTCATGAAAGCAAACCAATACCCCCAAAGTTAGTAAAAATGCGGCAATGGTAATGAGCACTTGCACTAAATATTAACCATCTAGAGTAAATTCTGACGAATGCAATTTCTAGCTACTTCCCTAGCTTTAGTATCCGCTTCGAGAATGACTTCAAGTGAGCTTGCAGTAAAAGATTGAATGCTGCTAAGAGTCTTCTCCACAATTATGGGTATCTGCAGATATGGCAGGCCGTCATCAAGAAAGGCGGCAACAGCAACCTCATTGGCTGCGTTTAAAATAGCTGGAGCGGTCCCCCCAGCTTTGGCGGCTGAAAAGGCTAGCGCAAGACATGGAAACTGATTTAAATCTGGCTCCGAAA
>Ga0316221_1001045_pt1 | contig 31040 bp, 17 predicted proteins | sample TBH18007metaG_FD_206003 | JGI IMG/M metagenome (GOLD analysis project Ga0316221, IMG submission 206003) | Freshwater microbial communities from Trout Bog Lake, Wisconsin, USA - TBH18007 | ecosystem: Environmental > Aquatic > Freshwater > Lake > Hypolimnion/Profundal zone | place: USA: Wisconsin... | reverse complement strand
CAGGTTCAGGTCGTATTCCTGAGTGGAGGATAGCGCGATCTTCGCTTTCTCGGCCTCTTCCTTGATGCGCTGCACGGCGTCGGGTTGCTTGGTGAGATCGATGCCGGTGTCCTTCTTAAATTCGTCGATGATCCAGTCCATGATGCGGTGATCCCAATCGTCGCCGCCCAAGTGGGTGTCGCCGTTGGTGGCGCGCACTTCGAACACGCCGTCGCCGATCTCCAGCACGGAGATGTCGAAGGTGCCGCCGCCGAGGTCATACACGGCGATCTTCTCGTCCTTCTTTTTGTCGAGGCCGTAGGCGAGCGAGGCCGCCGTCGGCTCGTTAATGATGCGCAGCACTTCGAGCCCGGCGATCTTGCCGGCGTCCTTCGTGGCGTTGCGCTGGGAGTCGTTAAAATACGCCGGCACGGTGATGACCGCCTGGGTAATCTTCTCGCCGAGCTTGGCTTCGGCGTCGGCCTTGAGCTTGGCCAGGATCATCGCGGAAATCTCGGGCGGCGAATAGGTCTTCACCTCGCCGCCGACGGTGACCTGGACGTGGATGTCCCCGTTGGCCGCCTTGACGACCTTGTACGGAACACGGTGCAGTTCATCCTGCACTTCGTCGAACTTGCGGCCCATGAAGCGCTTGATGGAGAAAACCGTGTTGACCGCGTTGGTGACTGCCTGCCGCTTGGCGGCCTGCCCGACGAGACGTTCGCCGCTCTTTGTGAATGCGACGACGGACGGCGTGGTCCGCGCCCCCTCGCTGTTTTCCAAAACGATCGGTTCCCCGCCTTCCATTACGGACATGCAGGAGTTGGTCGTGCCCAAATCGATGCCTAGTATCTTAGCCATAAAATTCGTGAGTTTGTATTTTGCTGCGGCGGTTGGTTACACCTGTGCGGCAAAGACCCTCTTAGCAAGGCGCGTTCCAAGGACGGCAAGTTTTGCTTTGTCTTTGATTATCAGTAGGTTACGAATTCGGTGGAAGTTTGCCGGTCCCGTGCAGTGCGCCAGGCTGGCGCAGGTGTGACAGCAAATGGCGCAGATGTGGCACAGTTGCGGAGGATGGTTCGAAGGGCGCGAAGAGCCCGCGCGAAGCGCATTGGAGTGCGGCGGCCCCCCGCCGCTTTGGGATTGCGCACGGGGAACGCTTCCCGCTTCTTTATCCACCAGAACCCTGATTGAAGGCGATTCGATGGCCGGAAGTTCACGTCGGCGGGACGCCGCCGCCAGGACGCGAGACGCGTGCGCTGACTCGAAAATAGACGAAAAGATGAGGCGCGTTAAACTGAGTGACAAACAAGCGTCAACAAGCTTCATTTTCATCCCGCGTGGTGCCTCGCTTGGCGAGGCATGTTGTTCTCCCCGGAGTCCCCGACCCGAGCGCTGCCTGCGATGCGACGCAAAAAAATCTGCGAAAATCTGCGTAATCTGCGGACAATTCTTCTTCTCCGCGGTTGAAGCGCACTCCCAAAGCGGCGGAGGACCGCACGCACTCCAAAGCGCTTCGCGCCCGGCTTTCGAACGCTCGTCAAGCATTCCCGTGCTCCGCGCATCCGTATCGCGCCGCCCGCCAACCGAACTCCCTACGGTTCCCGCACGTCCAGCATCGGGAACGACGTCCGCGCCAATTCCCAGACGGCGCGGACAAGAGGGGTGCGCGGCTCCCAGCAAAGCGCGTCCCGCACGTGGGCGATGTCGGCGACCAAATGCATCGGTTCAAAAGCGGCATATGGGCGCGCCCCAAAATGAAGCGTCACCCGCAAACCGAGTTGCTCGACAATCTCCTCCACCAAGTCCCGCAACCGGATTTCACGCCCGCTCCCCAGATTGAAGATCCGGAAGGGATCGCTCTGTTCGTCCAGGGCAGCCGCGACAATGGCGCGCGCCACATCATCGACTGCGCAATGATCCCGGCACTGTTCCCCGGGCGAAAGGCGAAGCTCGGTCCCGTCCTGGGCCGCGCGCAACAGCGCGGGGAAGAGGCGGTTGCCGTCGTCGGCGATGCCGGTGAACGAGAACGGACGAAAAATCGTGAGCGGCACGCCGAACTCCCGGGCGGCCGACCGCACCAGCATGTCGGCGGCGGCCTTGCTGGCGCCGTACGGATGAAGCGTGTCCAGCGCGTCGGTCTCCCGCAATGGGCGCCCGGTTTCGCGATAGGCCAGGCCGGTGCCGATGAAGATGAGACGGCATCCGGGATTTGCCGCCACGCATTCGCAGAGATGAATGCTCACGTCGATGTTGAAGCGGAGCAGTTCAAACCACTGGGGCCTTGGAAACTGCACGCCGCTGGCCGCGCAGTGAATGACGCAGTCCGGACGAAACTCCGAGAGAATTTCTGCCAGCGCGCCCCGGTCAAAGAAATCGACCCGGACAAAGCGCATCCCGTCGTATTCCTCACGGATGCGCGAGGTTTCCCGGAGCAACGCCAGGACTTGAACGTCCCGACGTCCGGCGAACTGCGCGAGCACCCGCGCGCCGAGCGTCCCGGATGCGCCGGTCACCACGATTCGTTTAATGGAGGGAGATTGAGACATGGCTGCGTTTGCTATTTCTTGCGTTTGCCTGATTTCTTCTTGCTCTTCTGCTTGGCCGACTCTTTCCAGGCGACCGCAGCGGCGGCCTCCTGCATCGGTTCTGGAGCGGACGGCGAAGCCGGGGCAGGTCTGACGAATGGAATCACGCCGAGCGATGCGGTCACGATGATCGCCACCGTTCCCAGCGCCACTCCGGCGCGGAAGCTCCCCGGCGTGTACGTAAACTTCACTTCGTGGCGGCCCGGATCGAGGAACACCCCGCGAAAAGCGTAATTGGCCCGGTAGATCGGCTTCCGCACGCCGTCAACGGTGGCAGTCCAACCGGGGAACCAGTTGTCCCCCAGCACCAGGAGGGAACGCTGCGCCGCGGTTGCCGTAACGACGACCGATTCCTGTTTGTCCACGAAACTAGTGACAGGCTGGATCGTGTCACCCGCACCCGGTGCGTCGGGAGAGGCAATCGGCGCCTGCTCCGGCGATCCCTGGGTAACGATTGCTTCCCGGTGCGGGTCGAACCCGTCGCTGGCGATTACCCGCAGGGCGTCGTCGTCGGATTCGGTGCGCCACTGCGAAATCAGGAACGCCCTCGGCAGAGCATTGGACCGCTCCACAACCTTGATTTCCCGCGAGGCATTCTGCCAGAGGATTCGATCGAAGCTCTCGCCCGCGATGCACTGCCGGATGCTGAGCATGTCCGCCAGCTTGTTCTCGAAAAGCAGTCTCTGAATCTGTTCCAGGTCGGCCTGATGGCTCGAATCGAGCGTTTTCTTGTAGTCGGCCAGTTGCTTAAGTTCCGCTTCCGAAAGGTTGGGCGGGCGCTCCATCATCGTGGCCAGCGTATTGTAGCGGCTCACGGTAAGCCCCACCGGCGTGACGATGGAGATGCCGTGAAACGACCAGTCGTTGGCGACGCCGCCGGTTTGCCGCGCCCATTCCAGAATGTCCGGTCGTTTCTCGCCGTAAAGGTATTGCGCGACCCCGCTGTAAGAGGTCCAGACACGGTATTGCGGATCGTTCGAAAGCCGTTTGGTTATCGAATCGGGCTGGTTTGCGTAGATGCCGCCGGGAAGCGTGGATTGAATCTGACGAGACACCAGCCAGAGGTTGAGAAAAGCGACGGCAACAATGCCGGCCTGGAGCCAGCGCAGCGACAACCGCTCGAACAGCGCCAGACCAAACAGCACGCTGGCCGAAAGCGAAAAGAGCAGCGCGACAGCGAGATCCCGGCGCACGGAAGCAAACTGCTCCGGAGCCGGCTCGGCGGGGTGCCTCATGAGAACAGTAAGCGCCGAGTTGCTCTGACAGACCAGCATGACCACGAACACGACCCCCGTAAAGATCAGCAGCCCGAACCAGATCTTCTTTTGCAATCTGCGCTCCGCAACCTGTCGGCATTCGCACACCGCCTGAAAGCCGATCGCCCCCAGCGCTGCCACGGCGTACGTCGTGAACAGAAAGAACTTCGTCGGATAACGGAAATGGCTGAAGCCGGGCACGTAATGGTGAATGAGCGCGTAGAATGGAATGTACTCGCCCATCGACATCAGCATCGACACCGCGCCGGTTCCCGCGAGAAACCAGAACAGAAACCGCATGTCCCGCCGCGGGTTCTTGCCGGCAAAATAGGAGACACCAAAAAACAAGCCCAGCAGCGGCAGCACCCCGGCGTAGCAGGCGCCGAAGGCAAACTCGTAAATCTGCTTGGCCCAGTAGGCTGCGGGATAACCCGGACGCCCAAAAAGGAAGGGCAAGATAAAAGAAAGGAAGTGGCGTGGATGGGCGGAATCCAGCCGACTGAAAGTATCGACTTCACCGACGCGGTCCGTGTACGGAAGAAGCTCCATCGCCGAAAAGAGGTGCGGCAAAGCCAATGCGGCGCCCAGCAGCCCCGCCAGCGTCAGCAGCAGCAAGGAGCGCAGGCAAAAACCGAGGTTCCGGACCTGAACCCACCGGCATATCGTGTAGGCGGCGGCGAAAAGCACGGTGTAATAGAAAAACTCGCCGCTGGTGAGAATCTGAAGAGCAATGAAGACCGCGAGAGCGGCGATCAATCCGCAATTGCGCCAGATTAGCAGAGGCATGGGCGTCTTCGAGGCGTGCCCGGCGCTTCGTTCCAAAATAAGACTCACGAGTAGCAAAACCGCCGGCCCCCACACCATGCACGTAATGGCCTGGGCGAACTCAAGCCACGCGATGACGAACGTGCTAAAGATGAAACTGACCGCGCCAAACAAGGCCGGCGCGATTTCAAGCCGCCAGTGCCGCAGCAGCAGGTAAAAGGAAATCGCTCCAACGCTGAGATGGAACACCCAGTAGAGGCGGATCGCGTTCTCCATCGACGGCAGCGCGAAAAACCAGGTGAACGGATAGCATTCCCCCATGTACGGATTTGCGGGAAACGGAAATCCGCCGCCGAAAAGCGAACACCAGAGAGGAAACCGCCCCGAGCGAATGGCGTTGCCTGCGATCACGCGGCTCCAGAGGTCGCCGTTGAAGAAGTCCCGCAGCAGCAACATCTTGCCGCCGAAACAGACGTCGCCCAGGAAGAGCACGACCAGGCCAATCAGCAGCAGCAGCGGCCAGTACGATTTGAGGAAGGATTTCATGAACAGGTGTGTCGAAAAAGGCTGTCAGTATCTTGGAGACGGAATCGACGGAGGCAAACTAATTTCGGCAATGGGAGCGGAATACCGCAGATCGGTCCCAACGCGGGTCGATTGTTTCATAGTCCCTTTTAGTTGCCCGAGTTTGCCGGTTTCCCCGGGTAATTGCCATCGCTGAGTTTCGTTGTGCAATGACAGGAAGGCTTGGGGAGGGATGGGAATTCCAGAGGCGGCCTCGGGCTAATCTCCGTGAATTATAAAATCACTCACCCTAATTAAATTCTCTGTTGACGGCGGGCGTTTCCTCCAATAGGAATTGCGGTCTTTTTCAATTTTGTGACCGCCACCGAATCCAACACCCAGCCGAATCCAGCCCACGCCAGCGCGGGACGGGCCGACCTGCGCCCACAGCATATCCGCGACGCGGTCATCCGCATTGCGGGCAACTCCCAGGACGGCATCCAGGCCGTTGGCGGCTTCCTGGCGCGGCTCGCGGGCCGCAGCGCCCAGGACGTCATCACCTACATGACCATTCCCTCCACGATCTCGGGGGGACCGTCGATTTTTCAGGTGCGCATCGGGTCTGGCGAGGTGCTCTCCGCCGGGGATGAAGCGGATTTCCTGGTCGCCTTTTACCAGCACAGCTACAAAGACCACATCGGCTTCCTCAAGGAAGGCGGCGTGCTGCTGTACGATTCCGACCATGTCGAGCCAGACCTCAACGACAAACGCTTTGTCCATGCCGGCGTGCCGATCACCGGGCTGACGGTGGAAGCGCTCGGTGGCACCGCCAAGGACAAGGGCAAGAACATTTTCATTCTCGGGCTGCTGGCCGCGATTTTCCACCTCGACATTGAGAAGATCAAGCGGTTGATCCGCGAACGCTTTCGGACCAAAGACGAAAGCGTCGCCGAAACCGCGCTCCTCGCGCTCCAGACCGGATTCGCCTACCCGATCGACAACCTTCTTTCCACCCGTTACCGCTTCGAGCCGGTGGAAAAACCGGACGCGCGTCCGCAGGTCACAATGGACGGCAACCAGGCGGTCGCTTACGGCATGATCGCCGCCGGGGTGCGGTACGGCGCGGCCTATCCCATCACACCGTGGAGTTCCGTCATGGAAATCCTGCGCGCCGAACTGCCCAAGTATGGAGGCCTGTTCGTGCAGTGCGAAGACGAGTTGGCGGCCGTCGCGCTGGCTCTCGGGTTTTCTTATGCCGGGCATTTGGCGTTGACGGGCAGTTCCGGTCCGGGCATTTCGTTGAAGACCGAGGCGATCGGATGGGCGTCGATGGCGGAAATTCCGCTGGTGATCGTTAACGTCCAGCGCGGCGGACCGAGCACGGGACTGCCCACGCACGTCGAACAGGGGGATCTGTATCAGTCGATTTTCGGCGGTCACGGCGACAGCCCGCGCGTCGTTCTCGCCGCGGCATCGGTGGAGGACTGCTTTTACATGTCGATCGAGGCGGTGCGGATCGCCCGCAAATACAGCACGCCGGTCTTTTTGCTCACCGACGCTTCCCTTTCCACGCGCATCGAGGCCTTCGACGAGCCGGATCTCAAAGCGATCATGCGGGATTTGACGCCCGACCTCGCGCCGCGCCCGGCCGAGTTCAAGCCGTATCCGCTCGACGCCATCACCCAGCATGCGCCGCCGGGAACACGCATGATCGGCGGCAAGTATCCCGTCGCCACCGGCTTGGAGCACAACGAAATGGGGCACCCGACCGGCAGCGCCAAGCTGCATGCCGCCATGACGGCCAAGCGCCGCTCCAAGCTTCAAAAGCTGGCCGACGAACTCCCGTCGCCCGAAGTTTTTGGGGATGCCGAAGGAGAAACGCTGCTCGTTGGCTGGGGTTCGACCTACGGCCCGATCCGGGAAGCTGTCGATCGGACCCGCCGGGGCGGTCAGCAGCTCTCGGCCCTGCATTTGCGTCACGTTCATCCGCTGCCGCACGGGTTGGAGAAAATCTTCGCCCGGTTTAAGGATATCGTTGTTGTCGAGCTGAACGATGAAGGCGTCTATGGCTACGGACAGCTTGCCAGCATTCTCAGGGCCCGGTACTGCGAGTCGAAAATCCGCAGCTTGTGCAAGACCGACGGCATGAGCTTTCTCGTCAAAGAAATCCTCCAGGGAATTGCCAAATGAGCACTGCTACGAATCCTTCCGTCGAATCGGAAAAACTCACCAAAACCGCTCTCACCTCCGACCGTTCCACCTGGTGCCCGGGGTGCGGCAATTTCGCCGTGCTCTCCGCATTCTACAAGATGCTGGAGAACTCCAAGTTCAAGCACGAGAACATCGTCACGCTGGCGGGCATCGGCTGCTCGTCCCGGTTTCCGTATTTTGTCAACACCCACGGAGCGCACTTCATCCATGGACGCGCCGTGCCGCTGGCTTCGGGCGTGAGCCTGTCCCGCCCCGACCTGCATGTGTTTGTGTTCGGCGGCGACGGCGACGGCTACTCCATTGGCGGCAACCATCTCGAACACGGGGCGCGCAAGAATATCGACCTGACCTATGTCATCATGGACAACTTTGTCTATGGCCTGACGAAAAAGCAGACGTCGCCAACCTCGCCGATTGGGTTCAAGACGAAGACAGACCCCACCGGCGCCATCGACCGCCCGGTCAACCCGATCAAGAAACTGGTGTCCGCCGGGGCAACCTTTGTCGCCCGCACCCATGCCGGCCAGATTTCCCACATGGTGGAAATGATGGAGCGCGCCGCAAAACACCGCGGCTTTTCCGTGGTGGAGATTCTTTCGGAATGCGTGGAGTTCTTCCCCGGGTCCTATGACTGCGCCACGCCGCGAAAGGGCGGTGAGTTCAACGCTATCGAGGAAAAGAAGGGCGACGGTTCCCCGGAAGACGAGCATCGCCACGATGTTACCGACGAAGTCGCCGCGTACCGTTTGGCCGATCTTCCTTACCCCGGACGGTTCGGTGTCTTCTACGAAACCAATCTGCCGACCAAGAACGAGCGGGAGAAGAACCTTGTCGAGGTCACCCGCGCCAAACAGCCGGGATGCACCGACATGGAGATCCTGCAAAAGACGTTCGACCGAATGAAGTAGGCGGGCGGCAAATGGCGTTATCCTGAGGATCCGCTGACATCCCACCACCATGACTGATTCACACTGGGCTCAGCTCCTGCGAGTCCTCAAAGGCGAGATTGTTCAACCGCTTCCCATCGGATTTATCATTGATTCTCCGTGGCTGCCGGGATGGTTCGGCGCGGAGATCGGCGAGTACCTCACGAATGGCGATCTCTGGTTTGAGGCCAATCGCAAGGCGATCAAAACATTTCCCGAAGTCATGTTCCTGCCTGGATTCTGGTCCGAGTTTGGAATGTGTACCGAACCTTCGGCGTTCGGCGCCCGGTGCATATTCCCCAGGAACGAGTTCCCGCACGCCGAGAAGATCGTCGAAGAACCCACCGATGCGGCTGCGATTGCCGAGCCCAACCCCGCAACCGACGGCCTGCTCCCGTTCATGCTGGGCCGATTGAAGTGGGCGCAACCGCGGATTGAGGCGCTCGGACACCGAATCCGTTTCTCCGTTTCGCGCGGACCGCTGAATGTCGCCACGTTCCTGATGGGCACCACCGAGTTTCTGATGGGCATCAAGACCGATCCCGACGAGATGCACCGAATGCTCCGCACCATTACCTCGTTCCTGAAGAGATGGCATGCTTTGCAGCGGGAAACAGTTCCAACGATCGACGGAATGATGATGCTCGACGACATCGTCGGGTTCATGGGGGAGGCGGATTTCCTGGAATTCGGCAAACCGTATCTCCAGGAACTCTACGACACGGACGTTTCCGTGAAGTTCTTTCATAACGACGCACCGTGCGCCGAATCGTTGCGGCATTACCCGGAAATTGGGATCAATCTGTATAACCCCGGCATCCAGAGCACGCTGGCGGAAATGCGGGAGATGGCGGACGGGAAGTTGACCATCCTCGGCAATATTCCACCGCGCGACGTTCTGGCCCAAGGCACGCCGGAGCAGGTGAGGGGAGCCGTGCGTCGTCTGCTTGATTCGACTCCCGATCGCAGCCGCTTGGTGCTCTCATGCGGAGGCGGCATGGCTCCCGGCACCAGCACCGAGAACATTAAGGCGTTTTTGGACGAGGCGGGCCGTTGAAGCGGTTGGCGGGCCTGTTTTAGAGGCACTCATGCGCGGCGGGGGGGCTCCTCAGTCACCACAGCGCACTCACCGCCTCATGCACCGCCGCCCGCGCTTCGCTGTAACGCGCCAGGAACTCCTCCCGGTTGGCATACCCCAGCCGAATAGCGACCTGCCGCTGCTCGGTCTCGTGCGCGGGCAGCGTCGAAACGCTTGAGTTCTCCACGCGGCGGATGACCGCTTCCACGCGCCTCAGGAACAGGTATGAGGAGCGCAAACTGGCGGCTTGGGCATCCGCCAGGATGCCGTTGGAGCGCAGTGCTTCCATTGCCGCCACGGTGTTCTGTTTCCAAATACCGTGGCGCATTTGCATCGCCTGAATGCAGAACTCCGCCTCCATCAATCCGCCGCGGCCGGTCTTGAAATCGGGCAGGTCGTCGCCGGCTGCGCGTTCTTTGACCACCCGCGCATGCATTGCCTTGATCTGCTGAACTGCGTCCGGTTGGGCACCGAAACGCCGCCAGGTGCGCTGCGCGAACTCCGCGAACGCAGCCTGCAACTCCGGGGGACCGGAGATCGGGCGCGATTTCGTAAGCGCCTGCGCTTCCCAGAACTGCGCGCGCTCCTGAAAATACTCTTCGAAGGCGGAAACCGGGATGGCCAGCACTCCTGCCACTCCTTCGGGACGCAACCGCGCGTCCACCGGAAAGACGATTCCTTCGGCGGTCGTGCCGGTCATCGACTTAATGAGCCTGGCGGCGGCGTCCGGGTCGTTCCCCACAAACACCACGTCGAGGTCGCAGCCGTAACTCAGCTCCCGGCCGCCAAACTTGCCCATCGCCACGACCGCGAACCGGTCCGCAACCCCAAGCTGGCGATGCTCGAATGCGACGCATGCCTCGGCGAGCGCGGAATATTCGGCATGCACCTCCTCGATGCTTGCGAACGACAGGACGTCCCGCAGGAAAATGCGCAGGATTTGCGAACGACGGTACGCCCGCACCCAATCCTGCCACGGCAGATTCTCCAGATTTCGCGCCAGACCGGTCAGGTACTCGGGCACGCCAAAGCGCTGTCCCAGCAGGCCTTCGCGGGCGATCTCTTCGATCAAACCGGGGCGCCGGAGCACGATGTCCGTCATGAACCGGCTCGAATCGAAGAGGCGCACGAGCAGTTCGAGCAGGCGCGGATGCACCACCAGCGCCTCGAAGAGCAGGCTGCGAATCCCGTATTTCTCCACGAACCGCACGAAACGGGCAAGGGCGACGTCGGGATCCGCCATGGGACGCAACGCTCCCAGCAGGACCGGTTCCAGCTTGCCGTAAAGCCGCCGGGTGCGCGGGGCGACGTGGCCATTCGATTCGCCGGTGGCGAGGTCGCCGAGCATCTTGGCCGCGTCGGGCGGATGCGCGAAGAAGGAGAGGTCGCGTTCAGGCGGCGGCCCGTTCGGCTCTGAGGAAGGTGCGCGCAGGGTGCGGTCGAAAATAGTCCGGACTTCACGGGTGTGGCGGGTGAGTTCCGCCTGAAACGCTTCCGCTGTGGAGAAGTTCAGGCTGACGGCCAGGCGCGCGATGGCATCGGGTCTGGCCGGGAGCGTATGCGTCTGCGCCTCGTGTTCGATCTGCAACCGATGCTCCACCCGGCGCAGAAACCGGTAGGCGTTCGCCAGAACCGTGGCGTCGTCCTTCGGCAGCAGCCGCAGCTTCTCCAAGCCGGCCAGCGCCTTGAGCGTGTTGCGCTCTTGAAGAAACGCGTTTCGCGCGCCGTGGATGAGTTGGAACGTCTGAATGACGAACTCGATCTCGCGAATGCCGCCGTAGCCGAGCTTCACGTTGCGATGCAGATCGGCTTCTCCGACGATGTCCCGCTCGATGCGCGCCTTGATCGATGAGATCTCCTCAAACACGTCGGGGGAGAGCGTCCGCGGGAAAATGAACGGCTGAAGGCGTTGTGGAACTTCGTAGCCCAACTCGGCGCTTCCGGCAACGCCGCGGCACTTGATAAGCGCCATCCGTTCCCAAGTTTCCCCGTGGCCTGCGTAGTAGTTCTCGGTGCTCTCCAGCGAGCGCACCAACGGCCCCGGCGCGCCTTCGGGACGCAGCCGCAGGTCGATCCGGAAAAGCGCCCCCGCCGGATCGGACGCCGAGAATGTCGCGACGATTTTCTCGCAGAGGCGGGTGAAAAAATCGTGGTAGGTGAAGTTGGAGTTGAGGTAGCCTTCCGCGTCGTAGAGGAAAATCACGTCGATATCCGACGAGTAATTCAGATCCTGACCTCCGAATTTTCCCATGGCGAACACGGCAAAATCGGTTTGCGGACGGCCCCATCGGACGGCCAGTTCGTTCAGCCAGCCGTCGGTCACCTCGCGCATGCAAAGCTCGGCGATCAGCGAAAGCTCGGCGGTGATTTCCTCCACCGGCGCCAAGTTTGCCACGTCCCGCAGTGCCAACCGCAGCGTCTCCCGGTTCTTCACCCGGCGCAGATTGCGGAAGGCCGGATCGAACGGCTTTTTTGCCGACGAGGGTGGCATTGAGGCGGCGTCGAGTTTCGCCAACTCCGCGCGCATTCGCCCGGGGCCGCGCGAACTCATCGAAACCGCGGGATCGGAAAGCCAGAGCAGCGCGCCGGGGTCTTTGACGCACTTTTCGGCGGAAACCGGGGAGACGGCAAAGAGGTGAAGAAGAGCAGCTTCGCCGGCGGGGAAAGACGCGAGCACGTCCGGCAGCGGCGTGTACTCCGGAGGCCACGCCTCGGCGATGGAGGCGAGCGCTATCCGCACCCGTTCCGGGTCAATGGCGTGCGCGGATTTCGCGGCGATCCATTCTGACAATTCTGAAGCGCTCATGTGGTCGGGACAGTATAGAGAACGCGATGGCTGCGCGTCCAGAGACTCAAGCAAATTGATAATTGATAATTTTTGATTGATGATTGAAGGTCGGTCACGGCTTCAAGAAACCGAATGTTGGGTCGCTGCTGAGTCGGGCTCTTGGATAAACGAAGCCTTACGCGGCTGGAAGTTCACCTTGAAGGTGCGGTCAGATGTTTTATCATTTTGGGGATGTCGCGTTGCCCCCCCCTACTCATTTTGCGCAGGTGTTCCGGCGGGTCGTTGGCGTCACGCCCACGGAATTTCGCAGCGCCTTATAAGATGGAATCCTCTTTTTCCCGCAAGATCGCGACAGGCGGCGCACGATCGCGCGCACGCGTTGGACATTGCGGCTCCGCCGCTTTTTGTTGCGTTTGCCGGACGCTGTGGGCTAGGTTTCCGGCGCTCATGAAACCTGTGCATTTCCTTCTGGCTGCGGTTGTTGTTTGCGTCATCGGCGCGTGCGAACGGCAGCCCTACGGCAAACTCGAATCGATGACCTCCCGGCAATCCGAGGCGGCTCCGTCTCACAGCGCGTCTCCGGCTGAGAAGCCGGCGCGGTAGGGCGAGGGACAAATTTCTTCCGGCAGATCGCAATCACCGGGAGGGCCGTGTATAACGGGGTATATACGGAGAAAGAAAACGGCGTCGGCCTGCAACTCTGGGGAGCACACGCGCCCTCGCGTGTTGGCGTCGGCGCCCTCGCCGACGCGAACTTTTGTTTCATCGAAACCACGGATTTCACGGATTGCCACGGATGAACCCTATCCGTGTTCATTCGTGTAATCCGTGGTTGATCGGTTGAATGCGAGCTTCTTGAGAAGATGCCTTTGGCGGGGCGCCAAAGGCCGCACGCGAGGGCGCGTGCGCTCCCCAGAGCCCGGTCTCCGACGTTCTCGCAAAAATCGGCGGGCCAAATAACAGAGGAAATTTGTCCCGCGCCCGGCGTGGGGTCCGCCCCAGCAGGGCGGGGGCAAACTCCCGCCTTGACCGTGCGTGCCCGGTCGGATAGCCAAGCTGCATGAATATTTCCAGCAAGCTGCGGTGGACGATGGGTGCGGCGTTTTTGTGTGCTCTGGCCGGATGCCAGAAACCGGCGCCGTCGGCGGGGGAGTCTTCGAATACAGCGACCGCCACACCGGTTCCAGCACCGGCCAGGCTTGTCTCAGCCGAACCGAACAGTTTTGAGATCGTCACACGGCATCTCGACTCCGGCGGCGGGATGTTCGTTTACCTGTCCACGGAGAATTTTCTCAAGACCGTCTCGACCAAGCTCGATCAAGTCGCGCCGCTGGTGCTATCCGCGGCGAAAATGGGGCCTGTGGAAAAGGCTCAGGCGGAAGCCGCTTGGAATTTGATCGGACGCCTGACGGCGAAGAGCGGGCTGAGCGAAATCAGCGGATTCGGTGCGAGTTGCATTGCCGTCGAGCCGGGGTATTACCAGACCAAGTGGATGCTCCACCACTACGAAGGCAAGGAGACTGGTTGCTTGTGGCAGCTTTGCCCGTCCGCCCCCAATGCGCTCGATCTCGTTTCCTACCTGCCCGAAAACACTGCCCTGGCCGCTGGCGGAAATCTCACCCTGACGCCTGCGTGGAACGCCATCTGCGCCGAGTCGGGTTCAAACGCCCAACTGGCCGCGGGACTCCAGGCCGCAACCGAGGCCTTGGAGAAATCCACCGGGTTGAAGCTGTCAAAAATCATTGCCGGGATCGGTCCGGCTTACGGGCTGGTCCTGACGCTGGACGAAAACCGCAAGACGACGCTGCCCGGCGGACCGGGCGGAAAGACGATAACCATCCCCGAGCCGGGCCTGGCGCTCTTGATTCAAGTCAAAGACGTAGCGCTGGCCGACTGGGTGGATCGGAAGCTGGTTGAGGTGCCCGGCGTGGTCAGCGTTAATGAAGCGGACCTCAAGCTGCGAATGATTCCGGTCCCGGCACCCCTGCCGTTTCTGCGCCCCGTGGTGGCCTGGAAAAAAGACCTTCTGATGATCGCCAGCAGCGACTTGCTTGTCCGCGAGATGACAGCCGTCAAGGCGGGGAAGAAAACGGGGATCGCGGCGAACTCGGGGTTCAAGAAGCTGATGGCCGGACTGCCAGCTTCCGGCTGCCAGTTCAGTTTTACGGCGCCGGTGTTTCAGAACACGATCAAGGAGTTGCAGGCGCTGGCGGTGGAGCAGAGTCCGGCGGGGACCGATCCGGCGGTGAAGCGGTTGCTTCAATCCCTTGGCGCCGCCGCGCACGATTCGTGGACGGGCGGTGTCGTCGAAAACACTCCGGAGGGCTTTCTGGGCACATTCCGGGGCAACGTGGAAGGTTCGCAGGTTCTCGTTGCGGCGGGCGGGGTAGCTCCCGCGGCGATGGTGTCGGCAATCGCCGTGCCGAATTTCTTGCGAGCCCGCAAGCGTTCGCAGGCCGTGCGGGTGCTGGAAGATCTGCGAATGCTCGATGCGGCCATCGACCAATATGCCATTGAGCACAACAAAGGATCAGGGACGCCTGTTCCGTTCTCCGACCTCCAGGCGTTCCTCAAGCAGGGCAGCGTTCTCTACAAGTCCGACAACAAAGATCTTCTCGGCAATTCCTACAACGGCGGTGAACCCTACAAGGTGGACAGCGTTCCGAAGGTCAACCCGGCGACGTTTAACGCGCTTTCGGATGTCGCCCCGCCAGCGTTCTGGTCGCCGTTCAGGTAACGGCGGGGTCGCTGCGCGGAGCGGGCGTCAACGGGTGCGCTGCCAGTCCGCGTTTCCGCCACATGAAGTAGATCGCGGGGTAGACGACCAGTTCCATGATCGTCGAGGTCATCACCCCGCCGATCATCGGCGTGGCGATGCGTTTCATGACATCGGCGCCGGCGCCGTGGCTCCAGAGGATTGGGACCAACCCGGCAACGATCACAGTAGCGGTCATCGCCTTGGGGCGCACGCGTTTGACCGCGCCGTGGTAGATGGCGTCGCGCAGGTCGGCGAGCGTTCTTAGCTTGCCGGAATTGCGCCACTCGTCGTAGGCGAGGTCCAGATAGAGCAGCATCACCACGCCCGTCTCGGCGTCGAGCCCCGCCAGCGCGATGATCCCAATCCACACCGCCACGCTCAGGTTATAGCCGAAGAGGTACAGCATCCAGAATGCGCCCACCAGCGAGAACGGCACAGCCAGCAATACGATGGCTGTCTTCACGGCGGACTTTGTATTCAAATAGATGATCAGAACGATAATCAACAGCGTGATCGGGATCACCACTGTCAGCCGTTGCTTGGCCCGCAGCATGTATTCGTACTGGCCGCTCCAAAAAATGTTGTAGCCGCTGGGGAGTTTTAGCGAGCCGTTGGCTACAGCGTCGCGCACGGCCCGTTGCGCCATTTGCACGTACGTGCCGATGTCGATGTTCTTCACGTCCACGTAAATCCACGCGTTGGGTACGGCGGCCTCGCTCTTGATACCCATCGGCGCGCGGACGGTCTTGATGGTGGCAAGCTGGCCCAGCGGAACTTGCGCGCCGGTGGGCGTCGGCACCACGATCTCCTTCAGCGCCTCCAGGTTCTCCCGGTAATCGCGGTCGTAGCGCAGGTTGACGGTGTAGCGCTCCAGCCCTTCCACGGTTGTCGTCAACGGCATCCCGCCGAGGGCCACCTCCAGCACGTCCTGCACATCGGCGACCGAGAGGCCGTAACGGGCGATGCGATCCCGGTCGATGTTGAACTCGATGTAATTGCCGCCCATCACGCGCTCGGCAAAAACGCTGGCCGTGCCGGGGACATTGCGGACGATCGGCTCGATCTGCTCCGCGATGCGCTCCAGTTCGGCCAGATTCGGCCCGGCGACCTTGATTCCCACAGGCGTTTTGATGCCCGTGGCCAGCATGTCGATGCGGGTGCGGATCGGCATCGTCCACGCGTTGTTGAGGCCGGGGAATTGAATGGCGGCGTTCATCGCGGCGCTCAATTCGTCGGGCGTCCGCGCGCGATGCGCAATCACCGCGCCGCTCTTTTCGTCGCGGATGTCCACCGCCGGCCACTCCTTCTCGTCCTTGAGCATGATGGTGGTTTCGACCATGTCGAACGGCGCGGGATCGGTCGCGGTTTCCGCCCGCCCCACTTTTCCAAAAACGCGCTGCACCTCCGGGAACGTGCGGATGATCTTGTCCGTTTGCTGGAGAATCTCGCGCGCTTTTGTGGGGGAAATGCCGGGAAACGTGGTCGGCATGTAAAGCAGATCGCCTTCGTAGAGCGGAGGCATGAATTCGGAGCCGAGATTCTGGAACGGAAACGCTTTCCCAAATGCTTCGGCCCGGGTTTTCCAAACGCCTTCCGGCAGCCGGCTGACGACCAGGTGATTCCAGGGAAAGAACACCCAGCCGACAATCAACACCGCGGCCGTGATAACGATCCAGCGCCACCGAATCACCCAGTCAATGACGGGATGATACAGCCAGACGAGCAGGCGGTTGATGGGGTTCTTTTCCTCCGGAATCATGCGTCCGCGAATGAACCAGCCCATGAGGACCGGCGCGAGCGTGATGGAAAGCAGCGCCGCCGCCGCCATCGAATAGGTCTTGGTAAATGCCAGCGGCTTGAACAGTCGTCCCTCCTGCGCCTGCAACGCGAACACCGGCACAAACGAAATCGTGATGACCAGCAGCGAGTAGAAGAGCGTCGGCCCGACCTCGATACTGGCGTCGCGGATGATGTCCCAGTGCGGTTTTTTGCCGCCGTCATGCTCGATATGCTTGTGGGCGTTCTCGATCATGATGATGACCGCATCGACCATCGCGCCGATAGCGATCGCAATGCCACCCAGCGACATGATGTTCGAGCTGATCCCCTGGCCGTACATCACCATGAACGACACCAGCACCGCCACCGGCAGCACGATAATCGCCACCATCGCGCTGCGGAAATGCAGCAGGAAGAGCACGCACACCAGGGCGACCACCAGGCTCTCCTCCACCAGTTTTTCCTCCAGCGTTTTCACAGCGCGCCCAATGAGCGCGGTGCGATCGTATGCCACTGTGTAAGTGACGTCGGGCGGCAGCCCCTTCATCGCTTCATCCAGGCGCTTTTTCACGTCCTCGATCACCTGGCGCGCGTTGGCTCCGTAGCGCACCACCACGATGCCGCCCACCGTCTCGCCTTCGCCGTTGAGTTCCGCGATCCCCCGGCGCATCTCCGGCCCGAGCTGGATGTTCGCCACGTCGCCCAGCAGAATCGGCGCGCCTCCGGCTCCCAGACCCACCGCGACCTTGCGCAGATCGTCGATTTTCTCGATGTACCCGCGTACGCGCAGGATAAACTCCTGTTCGGCCATTTCGATGGAGCGCCCGCCCACCTCGCCGTTGCTCCGCTCGATGGCCTTGCCGACATCGGCGATGGAGATGTTATAGGCGCGCAGCTTGGTCGGATCGACCGTGACTTGGTACTGCTTCACGAAGCCGCCGACCGACGCCACCTCGGAGACGCCCTCCACGGATGTGAGTTGGTATTTGAGATACCAGTCCTGGATCGAACGCAGTTCCGCCAGGTTGCGCTCCTTGGAATTGAGCGAATAGATAAACGCCCAGCCGACGCCCGTGGCGTCCGGGCCGAGCGTGGGCGTGACGTTCTTCGGCAGCCGCGCGGAGAGCGAGCTGAGGTATTCGAGCACGCGGCTTCGCGCCCAGTACGGGTCCGTGCCGTCGGCGAAAATGACGTAGACGAACGAAAAGCCGTAGAAGGAATAGCCGCGCACGGTCTTCGCACCGGGCACCGAGAGCATCTTCGTGGTGATGGGGTAGGTCACCTGATCCTGCACGATCTGCGGCGCCTGCCCCGGCCATTCGGTATAGACGATAACCTGCGTGTCGGAGAGATCGGGGATGGCGTCGAGCGGGATGTTGCGCAGCGCATAAAGGCCGCCGAGCACCAGCGCCAGCGTCGCCAGCACGACAAGGAACTTGTTTTTGAGGGAGAAATCGATGACGGCGCGCAACATGGGGAATGGTTAATGGTTGGGCGCGGCACTTTCAGCGCCAACGGCGCAGCCACGATGCAGCCATGGGTAAAGCCCTAGTAGGCTGTAACAGTGACCAGTTCGGATCGCTAGACGATGGCAAAGCGCGAAAGATCGGGAGGGACTCGGCAGTCGCGTCAGCGTCTTGGAGTGCGGGTAGTCCTCTACCGCTTTGGCAGTGCGCCTGGCTACGTCTGGCGTCAACTCCAAGGGCAACATCCTCTGTCGGAGAGATGCGGAAAGCTCTGATGGCAAAGGGAATCTTCCGTAGGCGGGGGACTCTCCGGCTTGCGAAAGCGGCAGAGGACTGCCCGCACTCCAAGACGCTGACGCGCTTATCGGAAGCCCCACTCGGCTCCATCGCCACTCCTGTAAAGCGAAAGTTATCGTGTTACAGCATACTAGGCTACATTGTGGCTGGGCCGTTGGCCCGGAAATGCGCCAAGCGATGCCAGGTTCATGCCCAACAATCACCCTCGCGCTTTGGCGAGGTTAGCTCCTCAGGATGACAGCTTACTGGGTGCCGTTCTTGCTCGGGAGAGCGGCTGCCCAAATTTGGCTGCGGTTCCGCCGCGCCAAGTCCTTGGCGCGAGTTCATTCCGATTTCTGGCCACACGGTAAATTCCAGAATCTAAGTCGCTTTGGATAACAGTCGCCGCCGCTCTTCCCTTTGGTCCCATAGGTCCTCCAACAGGGTACCCGTTGTCATCCTCCGGGATTCCTTCCCTACTTCACCTTCTCCACATGGCTGGCAATCCCCGCAACTGGCCTGTGGTCGGCGACCCCGAGGTGAGGACGCACGATTTGCGCCCGAATCTTGTAGCCCGTGGCGTTATTGTGCAGGCGGTCGATGAAGAGGTCCGCGCGCGGTTTTCCGTCCGGCCCGACCAGCACGTCCCAGAAATTGATGTAGTCCAGGCCGGAGTCGTTGTTGATGTAATTTTTCACCAACTGATTGGTCTCCCGCTGCTTGTCCGCCAGCGCCCAGCGTTGCGGGCTGGGGTTCACCGACAGGAACGCAATCCGCACTTTCGGCAACGCGGTGCGCACTTTTTCCACGAACGCCTTGAAATCGGCCAGGATCTGCTGAGGGGACTTGCCGCCTGCGAGATCGTTGCCACCCGCCTGGATGACAATCAGCTTCGGGTGATACGGGATGACGATGCGGTCGGCGTAGTGGACTGAGTCGATCATGTGCGAACCGCCGAAGCCGCGGTTGATGACCGTGTAATCCGGAAAATCCTGCTGCAAGCTGCGCCACTTTCCAATGCCCGATGCGCCAACGAAGAGAATGGCGCCCTGGGGCGGGGGATTAAGCTTGTCGCTCCGTTCGTAAGCGCGAATCTCGTCCTCCCACAGCCACGGGGAGGGAATTGCGGTGGCGGTCAAAGATACCGGTTGCGGTTTGCCCTGAAGGGCGAAACCGGCGGACGGAATGAAGGCGAATGCGATTGCGACGAACAAAAGCGTTCGACTGATCGAGAAAGCGTTGGCGGTCTGCATATTCGGGAGGAGAATTTCTGTTGGAATAAGATTTGAATATCGAAAATCGGGGCAGTCAGCAACCTGAGAAGCATCCGGATGGGTGATATATTGATATGATATGCCCGAAAATTCCGGGCAATGACGAGCTTGCGCCTGCGCGCCGGAGACGGCATTGTTCGATCGATTTTCCGCAATTCCGTGTGACCTCATCCGACTCCACAAACACCGTCGGCAAGAACGACTCGCCCGGCCAGCCAAAACAGCCAGGGCGCTTCGCATGGCTCCGTGAACTGGCCCTGCCCGCCGGACTGCTCCTTCTCGCCTTCGCCGCTTATGGGATGGCTCTTCGGGGCGGCTTCATCTGGGACGACGACAGTTACGTGACGAACAATCCGCTGATGCTTTCCTGGAGCGGTCTCAGAAGCATCTGGCTGGAGCCTTGGCGCGATCCGCAAGCCTATCCCCTCACCTTCACCACGTTCTGGCTGGAACACGCCCTGTGGGGATTCCGCCCGGCGGGTTATCACCTGGTGAACATCCTCCTGCACTGCGCAAACGCGGTTTTGGCGTGGCGCGTATTGCTGAGGATCGGGGCGACTCCGGCTGCGGCATGGTTGGGCGCGGCGTTGTTTGCGGTGCATCCGATCGAAGTGGAATCGGTCGCGTGGATCTGCGAGCGGAAGAACGTGCTTTCCGGTTTCTTTTACCTGGCGGCTGCGCTCGCATGGTTTCGCTTCGAGGAGAATAGATCGTGGCGGTGCTACGGCTCGGCGCTCTTGCTCTTTGTCTGTGCGCTGCTTGCAAAAAGCATCGCCTGTTCGTTGCCGGTCGCGTTACTGGTCCTCGCATGGTTCCGCGGCAGGCGGACAACCTGGCGGGCGGCGCTGGCGTTCCTGCCGTTCCTGGCGGTCGGCGTGGTGCTCGCGCGCAGCACCGTTTGGTTCGAACGCCGGATCGTCTCCGCCATCGGGCACGAGTACGCGTTCAGCGTAGCGGACCGGGTTTTGATCGCCGGACGCGCGTTCTGGTTTTATCCGGCCAAACTCCTCTGGCCGCAGCCGGTGACTTTCATCTATCCGCGCTGGAACATCGATCCTTGCGCGGCGTGGCAGTGGGCGTTTCCCATCGCCGCGGCGCTCGCCATCGCGGTGCTTTGGCTGGGACGCACACGCTGGGGTCGCGCGCCGATTGCGGCGGCGGCCATCTACGGAGCGAGCATCTTTCCCGCCCTCGGTTTTCTCAACGTGTATCCGATGCGCTACTCGTTCGTGGCGGATCACTTCCAGTATTTGGCCGGACTGCCGTTACTGGCGCTGGCCGGCGCCGGCCTTGCGCGCCTCCCAACCTCCGCCCGCCGCGCTTCCGCATGCGCCATTCTGACGGCCTTTATCGGCCTGAGCGCCTTTCAATGCGGGGCGTATCGCTCCCTGGAGACGCTCTGGCTCGACACGCTCGCGAAAAATCCAGGTGCGGTCATCGCATGGAACAACCTGTCGCTGCTGCGCTTTAATCAGGGCCGGACGGAGGACTCCCTCCATTGCATCGCCAGCGCTCTCCGCCTCGCTCCCGACGATTTCGAGGTCCGCACCAACGCAGGGTTCCTCATGGCTCGCCTGGGCCGGGGCGATGCCGCCCTGGCGCAATACCGCGCCGCCATCCGTCTTTTCCCCGCCTGTTACGAAGCCTACAACGGATGTGGAGCGGTGCTGGCCGGGCGGGGTCGGATGGAAGAAGCCGCCGCCGAGTTTCGCAACGCCGTTCGATTCCAACCGGACAACGCGCGTGCCAACGGCAACCTCGGCTGCGCCCTGCTTGCCACCGGACGCGCCGAGGAGGCGATCCCCTATCTGCGCCTTGCCGTGCGGGTCGCCCCCGGTTATCGCGAGGCGCTGGCGGCCCTGGTCACGGCGCTTCGAAAGACAGGACGGCTTGAGGAAGCGATCGCCGTGGAGAAGATGGCGCGGCAAGCGCAACAGTGACCCGGAACGCGGTTGTCTTCGAGGCTCCAGCCTCGCCAATCCGCTATCGGACGAAGCTTCGAACCGCTTCTGTCCATGCCCTTCGGTGCCATGGAAGAGCGCAACTGCAAGAAGGAAAAGTCTTTCCTAGTGGTGTGTCCCATAAATGCCTAGACCTTTGTTGCGTTCAAAATGGGCCACCGGCAAGGCGCGTCGAGGGCGCATCCCCGCTGCGGGCTATAACCGAGACGCAACGCCGCCGCTGGCCCATTTTCAACGCAACCCGAAGGGCTGTGGCTCTTTTTCGATTTTTCCGCGTTGCTCACTCGGACAAGATCGCAGCGGATATTGCCGCTCGTTCGCGCCTTGAAAAATCGAAAAATAGCCGACAGCAAAGGTCTAGTCATTTATGGGACACACCACTAGTAAATGCCAAGGAGAAAGAGGTCGGCCTCGGCCTTTCGCCGGTTGATGAGCCCTTTGGATATCTTACCGCCGGCGTGAACCCACTTCATGAACTCGGCACGGATCTTCGTCCATTGACCTGAATTCACCAAAACCAGCAATGTCGAATGCGTAAAGGCGGGTCCTCCGAAATTATACGTAAAGCTTACGAGTGCGTCGAACTCGAACTGAGTCAACTCAACGCCAACCGAATTCCTGACAGCATTGACCTTATCGCCGGAATCGGTCAAGAAGAGCGCCGCGCCCTGAGCGCACGTAATCCCATTCTTGAATGCGCCCTCACTGGAACGACCGTCACACGCATTGTGATGGACGAGGTGGCCGTAGCCGATGGTGCAGTGACCGGCAATGTCGCTATAGAGATTGCCCTCGAACGCCTTCCAGTGACGAATAAACGCTCCGCCCTTCGGCGACAGGCTGAGGGATCGCGACGCGCTAATCGTAGACTTCTTGGGCGCATCAAAACAGGCGTTGGTAGCGCCGAGGCGGGAAGATGCGGTCGATGATCCAGACGGCGAGGGAAATGCAGGCGTAGTCATGGTTGATTGTCGTTTCGATCTCAGCGGATGAATACAACTCAAGGGCTTTGAAGCCAAACGAAAAAGTCTGTGGTCTGGAAAGTGCAGCGCGCATGGCGCAGACGAAACGCCGTGTCACTTTTGGGCGCACGCTTGTTTGGTTCCCCACGGTCTTCCAAGCTATCACTTCAACTTCGCCGCCTTTGTCCCGTCGTCGGCGGTGTCGGGGTCGGCGGGGTCGGACGGGGCCGACGGAGCGGCTGGGCTGTCCGGGCTGGGCGCCGTGCCCGAACCCGCGGCTCCGCCGCTGTTGATCATGACCATGGTCCCCTGAATCGACACCCCTTCCGGACCGATGGTAATGAAGTTGCCGCCGACTTTGAGCGTCAGTTGCATGCCGGCCTCGATCACGACGCACATACCGCCTTTGAGATAGAGATTCATCCCGGCTTCGACGGCTTCGTTGGTGCCGACTTTCACTTCCCGGGACGTCCCGACGGTGACCGACAGTTTGCCGCCCACCTTGAGCGCATCGTTGCCGCCAACGTCGAGCCCCAGGTTGCCCGATATCTTTTCCGAGTCGTTTCCGCCGATCGTGACGGCAACGTTGCCATCCACTTTCCGCGTCTCGTTCCCGACGACGTGTTCGCCGACGTTTCCATCCTCCTTGCGCGTGACGTCGCCCACGATGTGTTCGTCGAGCTTCCCCGATATCTTGACTCTCTCGTCGTTGGCGACAATCACATGGCAATCGTTCCCGACGAACTCGCGCGAATCATTTTCAATGCGCAGATCGTGATCGAACTGCGCGTTGACGAAGATCTGTTCGGCTCCTTTTTTGTCTTCGAAACGGATCACGTTGCAATCGGCCAATCCGCCGCCGGATGAGCTCCGGCTCATGATGCCGCTCTGGGTCTTGTGATCGGGCAACAACCACGGCGGCATGTTCGCCGGACCGTAAACGCTGCCTGTGACGAGCGGGCAATCGGGATCCCCGCCCACGAAACTAACGATCACTTCCTGGCCGATGCGCGGTAGATTGATCGTGCCCCATTGTTTGCCCGACCACAGCGTGGACACGCGCAGCCAGCAGGAACTGGTGGCGTCGTTCTTGCCGTCGCGATCCCACGGGAACTGCACCTTCACACGGCCATACTTGTCGGTGAAGATTTCCTCCCCCGACGGGCCTGCCACCGTTGCCGTCTGAACTCCGAAAATAACGGGCTTTGGCGTCACCCGCTGCGGTCGAAACGGGATGCTGGTGGGAATGCAGGTGAATTCGTTGGAATAGGAAAGTTCGCGGGATTCGCCGCCGCGTTCCGCATAAGCGGTGCTGAGACTGTGAGAGACCGAGGTCAGAATGTAGTCGCCGTTGGCATCGGAATGCTCGTGCAGCGTAAATTTTCCACCGCTGGCGAAGTTGTTGCAGGAGGAGGCGCCATGAATAAGCAGCGCGCCCGCGGTCTGGGCCTGCGCCCGCAGATTCGCGGTACGCGTGTTATCCTGAAAAACCTTCTGCAATTTGGCGGCCTGGTCTCCGCCGCTCTTGTCGATCCCGTCGAAGCGCTTCGCATAGCCGCCGGGATACTCGTAAATCTCCAGCGAGGAATTGGCGCTGGTGTTGAGGGTATGATTCACAGTTCCGGCCTGGGCGCTGCCCAGAGGAGTCTTTTTCGCTTCGAGGTTCTTGCCCGGCAACTGGAAATTGAAATCCCTGAGCGTGATTGCGCCGGGGTTCAGAAGCTGGCTCTTTCTCCAGTCGGTCACCTCTCCCGACGCGCCCTTCTTGCCGGACAAAGCTGCCGTGATAAAGTCGATGTTGCCGGTGCCGGCGAGTGTCGGATAATTCAAGTCCGAATCGTTGACCACCATCTTGTGCCCGGACTCAGTAAACTCGAAGAAATAGAAAATGCCCTCCTCTTCCATGAGGCGGGAGGCGAAGGCAAAATCGCTTTCGTTGTACTGCACGCAGTACTCGCGCGGTTCGTAGCTGTCGCGGTTGAGATGGTAATCGACGCTCAGCGAAGAGAGAACTTCCTTGAGAATATCCGGGACGTTGAGCCGTTGAAAGATGCGGCTTTGAATTTTCAGTTGCAGCAACCAGAATTTCGGCACAATCACCGCGATGAATTCGGTCTGTGTCTCACTGGTTGCATCCTGGCTAAAGCTGACGCAAATTCCGCTAAAATGGCGCTTCGTCTGCTTTGCCTCGTCGTCGCCGGTGTTGACCGGCGTCGAGAAGCTCATCTCCTGGCCGAGCAACTTTGAAAAATCCACTTCCGCCGGAGTATTTTGCGACGGGTTCGGCGATGCAAGGCACAGCCGAAAACTGAATAGGGAACTAATCGATTCCGTCCCGGTCAGTTCAGCCAGGTGAAACTTATCCTCCCCGAGCGGGGTCGTCACCGGCACTTGCGTATCTTCGTTGGAACTGCCCATGGCATCTACTCCACGGTGAAGTTATATGAAAATGCCGCGCCCGCGACGCCCACTTCCACGCTGGCCACCTTCAAGCCTTCGATCGTCTTCATGAGGAACTCGCGGCTGATTTCCGGCAGGAGCGTCTGAGTGAGGATTGCGTCGATCATGCGGCCTCCGCTTTCCACCTCCGTGCATCGGCTGGAGATGAGTTCAACAACGTCTTCACTGTACCTGAACGCCACGTTCTGCGTGGCCTTGACGCGTTTCTTGATGCGATCGAGCTGAAGGCGGATAATGCGTTGCATCATCGACTTGTTCAGCGGGTAGTACGGAATCACCACGATGCGTCCGAGCAGCGCCGCCGGGAACACATCCAGCATCGGCCCGCGCAGGTCTTTGGCGATCGCCTCCGGTTCGGGCATGCTTTCCGAATCCCCGCAACTGTTCATGATCACCTCGCTGCCGACGTTGGTGGTCAGCAGGATGATCGTGTTCTTGAAATCGATGAGACGGCCCTCGCCGTCCTCCATCCAGCCCTTGTCGAAAACCTGGAAGAAAATCTCATGCACATCCGGGTGCGCCTTCTCGACTTCATCGAGCAAGACGACGCTGTAAGGACGACGGCGGACAGCCTCGGTCAGGACCCCGCCCTCGCCGTATCCGACGTAGCCGGGAGGCGCCCCCTTGAGCGTGGAGACGGTGTGCGCCTCCTGGAATTCGCTCATATTGATGGTGATCACATTGGTCTCCCCGCCGTAAAGCGCCTCCGCCAGCGCGAGCGCCGTCTCTGTTTTTCCGACGCCGCTGGGCCCCGCCAGCATGAAGACGCCGATCGGCTTGGAAGGATTGTCCAGCCCGGCGCGCGCGGTTTGAATGCGCTTCGCGATGGCTTCCAGCCCGTGCCGCTGGCCGATGACGCGTTCGTTCAAGTGATCCGCCAAATTCAACACGGCCTGGATCTCGTTCTTCACCATCCGGCCCACGGGAATCCCGGTCCAATCCGCCAGAACCGAGGCCACGGCCTGCTCATCGACACAGGGAATGATGAGCGGGCTTTCACCCTGGAGCTCCGTGAGTTCCGCCTCAAGGGCGCGAAGGCTTTGAAGCGGAGTCTCCGTCGGTTCGCCGCCGGCCTCCGCCGCGGGCTGTTCAATGACGGGCGCAGCGGGCGTTTCGCCGTTGGTCGCGCTCCCGTCCTGCCGGGCAAACTCGCCGGCGAGCTTGAGCCTGATGGCAATAATCTGGTCCACCAGGGCCTTTTCCTTTTCGTAGCGCTCGCGGTGAACGGCCAACGTCTTCTTCTCCTCCTCCAGCTTCACGGAAACCGCGGCCTGCCGCTCGGCGTGATCCTTTCCCAAAGCGGTTTCGCGCTTCAAGATGTCGGTTTCCGTTTCCAGCGCGGAGATGATCCGCATGCTCGTCTCAATTTGCGGCGGCGTGGCATGTTGGCTGATGGCAACGCGCGCGCAGGCGGTATCGATCAGGCTGACCGCCTTGTCCGGGAGCTGGCGCGAGGGGATGTAGCGGTGGGACAGACGGACGGCGGCTTCGAGCGCTTCATCCAGCATATGCACGCGGTGGTGCTTTTCCAAAACCGGCACCAACCCGCGAATCATGAGCAGCGCTTTGTCCTCGCCCGGTTCCTCCACCTTGATGACCTGGAAGCGCCGGGTGAGAGCGGGGTCCTTCTCGAAGTATTTCTTGTATTCCGCCCACGTCGTCGCGGCGATGGTTCTGAGGGTGCCGCGGGCCAGCGCGGGTTTGAGAAGATTAGCGGCGTCCCCCTGGCCGGCAGCCCCGCCCGCGCCGATCAGCGTGTGCGCTTCGTCGATGAAGAGGATGATCGGCGTGGGCGACGACTGAACTTCCTCGATGACCTGGCGCAGCCGGTTTTCGAACTCGCCCTTCATGCTCGCGCCGGCCTGAAGAAGTCCAAGATCGAGCGTGCGCAGGGAAACGTCTTTGAGGCAGGGCGGAACGTCGCCCTGGGCGATGCGCATCGCAAAACCCTCGACCACGGCGGTCTTTCCCACACCGGCTTCCCCTGTCAGGATCGGGTTGTTCTGGCGGCGGCGCATCAAGATATCGACGATCTGGCGAATCTCCTCGTCCCGCCCGAGAATCGGGTCGATCTGGCCCTTGCGGGCTTTCTCGGTCAAATCCGTCGAGTAGCGCGCGAGCGCTTCATTTTTGCCCATCGAGGCGGGCGCAATCGAACCGCTGGCTTCGCCCGGCGAAGCGCCCGCGCTGCCGGCGGCTTCCGCGTTGGACAGCGATTCCTCGGCGGAGGCGCCGACGATCTCCGCGAAAGCGTCCGTCAACCCTTCGAGTTTGATCTTCGCAAATTCAGCCGAAAGACTGACAAAAACGCTGCGCAGAGAAGGCGTCTTGAGCACGCCCACGACCAAATGGCCGGTGCGCACGGCTTTCTCCCCAAACAACAGCGTGCCATAGACCCAGGCGCGCTCCACGGACTCTTCGATGTGCGGCGAAAAATTGGAAATGGAGGTTGCCCCGCGCGGCAAGCGGTCGAGGGAGGCAACGACATCGGCGGCGCAGCGCGAACTGTCCACCGAGAAATGCTTGAGGATGCGGTTCAAGTCCGAATCCGACACCTGGAGCAGTTGGTGAATCCAGTGGACGAATTCCACATAGGGATTGCCGCGCATCTTGCAGAAGACGGTGGCGCCTTCCAACGCCTTGTAGGCAATCGGGTTGAGCTTTCCAAAGAGAACGGAGCGTTTGATTTCAGCCATAGGTGTTTAGCGGTTGGTGTGATTCTTCGGCAAATTCAGTTAAATTACGAGTAACAAAAAGGATCGAAGACTACCGCATCGGAGTCTTCGGTAAACGGCTTGCTCTTGAGCCAGCAATTCAGTCCAAGCCTGCCGGTCGCACCCAGGCGGGAGTCCGGCACTTCCCGGGCCAGCAGGATGCACTGCAAGTCCCAGAAATACTCGTCGCCGGCGTAGAGGCGCACCCAGTCTTTGATTTGCCGGAATGCCTTGCCGCCGGGCAGCAGGCGTTCCAGGGCCGCCAGCGTCATCGGCCCCAGCCGGATGCGGAATTTCATTTGCGCGTCGCGAACCCGCGATCCCACGATGGTGCTCACGCCAAGACTGCCGGTTTCGGGCGATTCCCCAATGCGCAATTGGCTCTCGTCCGGAAGCGTCATCCAGAAGCCTTGAAATTCCTCGATGGCAGCCGGAACCTGAAAGAAGTCCGAGAGGATCGCCGCCAGCCCCTCGGCGTTCCGCACCTGAGCCGAAAGGCGGCCAGCGAAAAACAGCTTGGCGTAGTCGGGGATGGAATCGCGGTTGAAAAGCGACGGCATGCCCATCCCGATCAGGCTGCCGATGTAGATGGCGAACCGGGATTCTTCCGGGCGGTCGAAATCCGCGGTTTTTTGCGCGGAAGCCCAGGCTTTGTAGAAAAGGCCGATCGCGCGGTGGTTGAAGACGTCGAGGAAGCGAATCAGGGTCCGGTCGCCATTGTGGAGTTCGCGGCTCCTGGCAAACTCAGTAAGATGCGAAGGCAGCGGCGCGTTCGGCCCCAGCAAGCCAAGAAAGCGGATGAACATCCGGTGCGGGGCGCCGTCTTCACCGGGGACAAACGCCTCGATGGACGATGGCGCGAAAGCGAGGCTGGGGTTCTGGCTGAATCGCACCCTCTCGTTTTCAGGGCGGTCGGCGTTGCCGAAGCGCGGCGAATCCCGGTATACCGTTTCGAGCAAGCGGGCCAACCGGAAGAAGTCGAATCGGAACGGATCCTGCGCCAGAGCGGCGAGCAGCTCGGCTTCCGCCGTTACCGCCGTTACCGCCGTTACCGCCGTTACCGCCGTTACAGGAGGTGTCGCTTGCCGGGCTCCAGTTTCCATCGGACGATTTCCCCTCGGAGGTTGGATCTGATCACTGTTTCTGTGAAAGAGTTCAGGGTCGCGTATCGCGCGAAGAATTGTTCCAGGATCGATCCCATGACAAAATAACCCGTTCCCTCGAACGCGGACTCATCGAACTCCACGGTGATCTCGATGCCGCGCGCAAACGCAATGGCGCCGACATCGGGAACGCGCCGCACGATCGGTTTGCTGGAGACGGCGAGAATCCCCGAAAGCTGTTTGAGAAAGCGAACGTCGTGCGGTTCGCAATAGAGCTTGAGCATCTCGCGCAGGCCGCTGGCGTTCTCCTCGCTGCCGCCGTCCACAATGGAGTGATAGTTAAACGAAAGGTGGCTGACGATTCGCCATCCGAGTTCCCCCTCCGCGCGGGCCGGAATCGGGGTGGTGGGCGAGATCACGCAACGAACGGAGGAGGCCGGCGCGTAAATCTCGAAATCGAAATCCGAACTGCCAATGCCCGTGGCGATTTGGATGGGCAAATGGCGGTTGGTGCAAAGGGCCGAAAGGCTGAGTTGTAAAAGGTCCGAGCGGTAGGGGGCATTGAGCGCGTCCACTAGTGAAATGTACACATCGCTGCCCAGATAGCTGGAGACGTTTCCCTGGCGCTTCTCTTTTTCGGTGCTCAGCCGGGTTGTGCGGTAAGCTGAGAAGTAGGCCTGCGCTTCCCCGTCCGTATCGCGGGCCGTGTAAAACGGCATGAACGCGGTCTTGAAATCCGCCGAGGCGCCGTATCCGGTCACCGTCTTGATTTCGTAGACCTCGAAATCGAGCGGGTGTGTCCGGTCGGCGACGGCGTGAAACTCCGAGAAGCGGTCTTTGAGCGAAATGGGATCGAGCTGCTTTTCAAAAAGATTCACGATCGGCGTGCAGAAAAGCGCGAAACAGCTCGCGTCCACTCGGTTCTCCAGTTGGACCTCCGCCTGGCGGAACTCAACGATCAAGTCGATCTCGTCGCACTCGCATTTCCGCAAGGCGGCATTGAGGCCGGTAAATTCCACGAAGAGGAACCGCTCCGGCATCGCGAAGTATTCCTGGAGGAGGCGGTAGCCCTCAAACCCTCTGGGCGCGGACGGAAGCAGAGCCTCCTGGGAACTCAAGCCCGCGCGTTTCACAGTGCCGATCGGCAGGATCTCGCAAACGTCTCCCTTGTCCTTTGCCGTCTTGATGTAAACGCGTTCCCCTTTTGCGAATAGCTGCTCGCAGAGAAGCGCCGGCAGAACGTCCGAACCGCGCAGGAAAACGGGCAGGCTGTCCAGGTTCATCGCACTGAACTTGGCCCCGCCGTTGGTCTTGAGCCGGATGCGCAGGGCAGCGCGACCCATATGCTGGCCGGGCAAGCCGAGCGAAACGATGTCGCGGGTGTAGTAGCGGGCCTCCGTCAGCCGCAACGGCCAGAGACGGACCGGATGCGCGGTGCGAAATTGGCACTGGGTGTCGGTGCCGTTGGAAAGGCTGCGCAAACTGGCGCCTCTGGGAACCAGGAACCCATTCTCCGCGTCGCCAAACTGCGGGTCCACATCGATGCGGACGATCGCCATCGACGGTGTCGGACACAGGTAATGGGGGTAGACGCTTTCGAGCAGCGCCTGGACAAAGCGCGGAAACTGAGCCTCCAGCTTGCCCTGCACCCGCGCGGTAAGGAACGCAAAGGCCTCGATGAGGCGTTCGACAAAAGGATCGGCGCACGCCTCCTTGGCGTCGCCATCCAGCGCCAGACGGCCCGCGATCTTGGGGAACGCCCTGGCAAACTCCGCCGCCATGCCTCGCACATGGCGAAGCTCGGTGTTGTAAACTTTAAGAAAGTTGCGGTCCATTCAACTTAAAAGCGTCAGTTAAACTGCGGGTAACGCTGATATTCGCGGATTTTTCGCATAGCGTCTTTCGATGCCGTCTCGGACTCGACGCTCAAGAAACCCCAGTTTGTGACTCGGTGGCGCGTCCGGCTGTGAAAGCAGCGGAACTTCCTTTCCATTACCCACAAGTTTACAAACGGAGCGCACGAGCGAGGACTGAGCCCCGAATGCTGTCATGCTGAGACTTGCAGGCGGCCAAAGCGCGGCGTTGATTGTTGGGCAAGAACCTGGCATCGCCTGCCGCCTTTCCGGGCCAACGGCCCAGCCACATACCAGCCTAGGGCAACGCCCCATAGGCATTAAGTTAAGGAATTCGCG